>Ga0164297_10000953_pt1 | contig 32906 bp, 33 predicted proteins | sample GEODES058metaG_FD_113539 | JGI IMG/M metagenome (GOLD analysis project Ga0164297, IMG submission 113539) | Dystrophic lake water microbial communities from Trout Bog Lake, Wisconsin, USA - GEODES058 metaG | ecosystem: Environmental > Aquatic > Freshwater > Lake | place: USA: Trout Bog Lake... | reverse complement strand
GGCGAACCGGAGACGGATGAGGAGCCGCCCGAGATGCGGCCCCTCACGTCATTCCCCCGTCGGATCAGTATTTCCGGATGATCGGCTCCGGCGACATCGGCACCGGATCGGCGCCGAACCGATAGGTCAATCCCGCATAGATCGAGAGCGGTTGCGCCAGGGTCGTGGTCCGTGGATCGTTGATCGAAAGGTTACCGGCCACTGCGCCAGGCTCAACGAAAGTTCCGAACGTGGTGTAGCGGTTGTTGGTCAGGTTGGTGATCAGCCCGAAAATCTCTAGGTTCTTGGTGACCTGATACTTGGTGGTCAGATTCATCACGTAGTAGGCCGGCAACTTACGGTTCAGGTTCGACTCGTCGCCGCGGAAGTAGGACGAGGAGAATGCCGCGACGTTGAGGCCGAAACGCCAGTTCGGCGTGATGTTGTACTCGAACCCGGCCTTGATCTGATGATCCGGGATCAGCGGGATCTTGTCCCCCGGCCGCACGCGGATTCCGCCGTTCGGGATGACGTCGCCGCCTGTCGCGCCACCGGTCGCGCCAGCGCCGGCCAGCGGATTGTTGGGCGACGAGAGCGTAGCGTTGAACTGGAAGGTCGCGTCGATCAGGGCGTAGTTCGCGTAGATCAGTAGATCGGGCGTGACGGCGTACTCGGCGCTGACCTCGATGCCCTGGCGACGGGTGGACGGCACGTTGATGTAGTAGGCGCGGGCCGCGTTGCCGCCGACGGCGACCTGATAGAGGTCGTTGGTCAAGTCGGTGCGGAACACGCCGGCCTTGTAGGTCAGGGCCCCGCCCGAGAGGAAGCTCGGGAGCACGCCGCGGAAACCTGCCTCGTAGGTCTGACCGGTGACCTGTTTGAGCGGCGGATCGGCGACCAGCGAGTTCGGCAGCAGGCAGGGCTGGGTCGGACTGGAGCAGGACAGCTCCAGTGGGGTCGGCGCGCGATTCGACTCCGAGTAGCTGCCGTAGAGGTTGAGCGCCGGATCGAACTGATAGGTCAGGCCCGCCAGGGGATTGACCTTGGTGAACTCGTTCACACCCGTCACGTCGGGTGAGAACCCGGTCTGATCGCGCGTCTGGATGCGCGCGTAGTTGAGCCGGAAACCTGCGGTGAGCGACAGGCGGTCGGTCACGTCGAGCGTGTCGGTGGCGTAGAGGCCGAGATACAGCGTCGAGCCGCTGACATTGCTCGGGGCGATGCCGAGCGCACCGAGCGTGCGGATGTCGGGCGTGCCGAGGCCGGGGATGTTGCCGTAATACGGATTGTTCGGATCGGTGGTGATCAGCAGGTTCGGGTTGATCACGCCGAGGGCGCTCGACGACTTGAACGAGAAATTCGAGGCGTCGACGCTGCCGCCGATGACGAAGGTGTTGGGCAGGCCGAAAATCCGGTCGCGGTTGGCCGCCTGCAGCGAGCCGCCATAGGCCTCGGACTGGGTCAGGGTCGTGTCGATCGTGCCGTAGGGGATGTTCCGGCGGAACGGGATGGGCTGGCCGTTCAGGCCGATGATCGTGAACTGGTTGGCGTAGGCGCGGCGGGCCGCCACCTGGCTGGTGGGCGGCGCGTTCACGTTGAACGCGTCGTCCTGGTAGCAGAGGAAGCCGCGGAAGCTGCCGCGACTGCTGCAATTCTCGAAGTTGCCCTGGTTGCCGTCGACGTAGCTCTCGCTGAAGCGCCGGTAATAGGCGTTGCCGGCGAGGTCCCAGGTCGGCGAGATATCGACCCGACCGGTGAGCTGGAGCGTGCCGACCTGCGTCGTCTGCGTCTGCGGGTAGGTGAAGATCGCCCGCGGATCGACATGGGTGAAGTCCACCGGCGTCGCGGCCGCCGCACCGTAGAAGCTGCGCGCGGCCAACCCGATCAGATGAAACTCCGAATCCTGCGAGCGGTAGCCCAGGTCCGCATACAGACGCCCGATCGTGCTCGGGTTCTCGTAGCGCCAGCCGCGGTCGTTCAGCCCGTCACCGGTGGAGTAGAAGCTCCAGTTGTCGACGACCTTGCCGTATTCGAGATAGCCAGCCGTACGCGCGTCCGAGCCACCCCAGGCCGAGATCTCGGTGCCCTGCCAGGTGAAGCCGTTCTTCATCTGGATGTTGACCGCGCCGCCGATGGCGTTGAGGCCGAAGACCGGGTTGCCGGTGACCACGTCGATGCGCTGGACGGCCTGCGGCGGGATCAGGTCGAAGTTGACGACGTCGCCGAAGGCCTCGTTGATGCGGATACCGTTCTGGTAGACGGCCAGCCCCTGCGGCACGCCTTGCACGGAAGAGGCGGTGAAGCCGCGGTAGTTGAGATCGACGCGGTTGCCGTTGCCCTGCGAGTCGCTGACGTTCACCCCGGGTGTCGAGCGGGCGAAGGTGGCGATGATGTTGTCGGTGCCGCGGTCGATAGCGATTTGCCGGGGCGTGACGGTCTCAACGGTGCTGGGGATCTTATTGAGCGGCTGTTCGGAGCCGCGCAGGCGGACGGCTCCTGGGGCGAGCGGGGCGTTGGGTGCGATCTGTGCGGCTTGATCGAGGTTGAGGGCGCCGCTGGAATTGCCGCCGCCGGCACCGACCGGCGAGGTCGAAACGACGCTGATCTCATCGAGCGTGACGGCTTGCTGAGCCTGTGCCAGTCCGGGCAACATTGCAACGGACGCGATCAGGCTGCCTCGTAAGGCGCGCATGTGTTCCCCCAACCAACTCTGCGACGACGGCCTGCTTTTTCAGGTCCGTTGCATGCACTGATGCTTGATCGTCAGAACCGTACAAATCACGGGATCGTGTTACCGCCTGTTTCGCGGTCGGCCGCTAATCGCCGAACCACCCCTGTGGCTTCGCCGCCACATCAATTGCGCCACTCTCTCAAGGGCTTAGGGCAATACAAGAAACGCACATCGGGATAATTCGGCAATCGGATCCGTTCGAGGGCGACGTGGTTTTGCGTGCGCGATCCGTTGGCGGTGGCACGTTGCCGAAACAGGGAATCGCCGCGCTCCCAACCGCCTTCGCTTCCGAGAAGACCGCCCTTATATCGCGCAGGGTCTAAGCGCGGCGTTCCAGAAACGAACGCTGCACAACCTCGGCCATCAAGGCGCCTCTACGGTGCGCTTGAAGCGCGACGCGCGAAACTGACGGCATCTTCGGCCATGGCGGTCGCGATCCCTCCACCGAACGAGCGTGAATGGCGCAAGCGTCCATCATCGCTGCCGTCGCTCGACCAGCGGCCAAACGGCGATCTCGACCGGGCTTACCGACCGTGATCGCGGGCACATCGAAGCGGTTCGACGAACAGGCTAAAATGACAAAGGCCGCAAATCTGCGGCCTTGTAAGTCATCTGTATGGTTGGGAAAACTGGAGCGGGCGAAGGGATTCGAACCCTCGACCCCAACCTTGGCAAGGCTGTTCCGCGTCACCCCCTCCCCTCTGCGCGATGACGGAGCCCGTGAAAACCCGTTCATCGCCGTTCGATCCGACACATCGCCGGCCATCGGCATCCCGGCCGGTTAGGCATGTTTCCGGGCCAAATCCGGACCGGGTCCGGACACAGAAACCGACACAGAAATTTCAGAAAGATTTCACGCCGCCGCGGACGCCCTCTGGTACTCGCTGCTGGTGTGCCCGTACGTCTTCAGCAGGACCGGCAGCGACATGCCGAGGAATTCCGCCACCTCGACCGGGGGCACGCCGGCCCGCAGGCTGAGCGTCGCCCTGGTGTGCCGCAGGACGTGGGGCGTCGGCCAGCCGAGATCGTCGGCATCGGCGTCCTCGTCATCCATGTAACCCTCCTCGCCCTCCGTGACGTCGCCGGCGTCGATCGCCAGCCCGGCCGCCAGGTCGCTCACCCGGTAGACCCCGTCGATCTCGCGGCGGTCGAGGCAGGCACGGATCGCGGCGAGCCGGAAACCCTTATCGACACGGGCGACGGCAGCGCCGTTGCGGTGGACGACCCGGGACACGCCGGTCTTCAGATCCTCGTCGCGCCACTCCTGGAGGAGCGGCAGCAGCTTGTCGTGGATCCGGCACGGGGGCTGACGCTTGCGCGATGGGGGAGCCTCGGGCCCCTCGCGGAACAGCGTCACGTTCGCGAAATCCACGTAGCCCGCTGTCCGATGCCGGCGCCATCGGACGTCGAGCGTCGCGGCAGCCCGTGTGCCCGTGTAGAATGCGATGAGCAGGAACCGGACGAGGTGCGTGCTCGGCAGGGTCCGCAGGCCCTCGATCCGCTCCCAGATCGGCTCCTTGGTCAGGAGGTCCGTGGCCACCCACCGGTAGCCCATGGCAGCCTTGAGAAGCCGGAAGAATTCCTCCTCCGTCAGCCAGTCAACGTGGGCCTTGCCCTCGGCCGGCTTGATGACCTTCGGAACGCTGCTGAGGTTGTACTCGCCGTGCCACTTGTTAATGGCGGCAGACAAGGTCGTGAGCTCGCGACGGATCGTGGACGGCACCGGGTACTTGGCCTTCCGCCATCCCTTGCGTGAGTATGGCTCAGCAAGCCGCCGAGTGAGGTAGTCACGGCACACATCACCGCGGATCTGCGCGAGCGTCAGCTTCCCGAGATGGCGCAGGAGGTGGTCGATGTGTTGGCCCGTGTTGGCAGCGTTCGACGTGCCCTCCATCTTGGCGCCGTAGAACGTGAGTACGGCCGGGACGGTGACCAGGCGCGGGTTCGAGTTCGCCGGGTCGTCGTGGCTCGGCGCGATCGCCAGCGCCTCACGAGCTAGTCTCTCGCGTTCCGCGATGTGGAGCGCGAGCTCGCCTTCAGCCGCCGCGCGAGCGTCGCGGCCGTGTCGAGTGCGTCGCTTGAATTCCTTGCCGTCGATGAAGTCTCGGACGCCCCAGACGCCACGCTTGGCGTCCCAGTAAAGTCGGGCTGGATCTCGGGGGCGTGCCAACTGTCTCTCCACTCAGATAGGTGCCTGCGGGTCGTGTAAATCGCGTGTCCCGGCCGCATCGATTTGAGGCGATGCGGAGGGGCGGCGACCGTCGCGGCACGCAGCTGAGCGGGAGTGAAAGTGGGGAAGCCATCCGGATCCCGGAGCTCCTCGGTCCAGATCGCGACATCGAGCGGCAGGAGCGTGTCAGCCCCCGCGTTGCTGGCGCGCGTCCCGGCGCCCTCCGAGAAATCGAAGGGGCCGCCATCGAAGGTGAAGACCGAATTCGTCATCCTGCGATTCTCCCGCACGGGACTCATCGACGCAATGGCAAAGGACGCCCTCGGTTAACGGCAGGGGCCTCTATTCACCTGGGCTCCACAGGTAAGGCCAGGGAAGCCTCAAGCATCGCGGCAGGATCCACTTGCTCCCGCCGCCCCGATCCACGATGCTGCCCCGATGATGACAGCCTTCCTTATAGTGAAACGCCCGTTGGCCTGAGCCAACCACCGCCGTCCGCATTTCCGGACGGTCGCGTTCTCTATTCGAGGGGTGATCCCCGTGACGCACTTCTTCGTAAGCGACACCCACGTCGGGCATGCCGGAATGCTCTCGCCGCGCATGGGACGCCCCCGGCCGTTCGCCTCCGTCGAAGCGATGGACGAGGCGATCGTGGCCAACTGGAACAATCGCGTGCGTCCCGGCGACCGCGTGATCCACCTCGGCGATTTCGCCTACGGCTGCTCGATGAAGCACGCCCGGTCGATCTTCGACCGCCTCAACGGCCATCGGACCCTCATCAGGGGAAATCATGAAACCAGGGGCGAGCGCCTGCCCTGGGAGGGCGGGATCCACGACGTGCTGCGCCTGAGCGTGCAGGATCGCGGCATGCTGGCCCCGGTGGATCTGTGGCTGTCCCACTACGCCCACCTGTCGTGGCCCGATAGCCACCGTGGCCGCGTCCATCTCTACGGCCACTCGCACGGGGCGATCCCGCCGACGGCGCGGTCCTGCGATGTGGGGGTGGACGTCTGGCGCTTCCGCCCGGTGACGATCCCCGAGGTCCAAGAACTCCTCACCGACGTGGCGGCCCGGGAGGCCGGGGCCGCTGCTTCGGTACAGCTGGCAGAGGCTGCCTGAAATGCGGGGACCTCACTCCTACTCCGAGCCGGCCCCAGGCGCGGTGACGTGCCTGCGGTGCGGCCGCGTCTCCATGGGGATGACCCTTGCCCAGACGCAAGCCGCCGTCGCAAGCGCGAATGCCCAGCTGAGGCCGGGGGAGACCCCGATCGGGGTATCGTATTTCCGGTGCTGCCCCGCCCCCCGGTACCGGTCCGCCCGGATCGGGGACGTGCCGGACGGGTGCACGATCGGGGCGGTGCTGGCCGAGGGTCGGATGGAGGGGGCTCCTCAGATCTGAGGAGACCCCCGCTTGCTCCAGCGGTAGAGCGCCGTCGTCCGGCGGATAGCTTCCACCACCGCGGGGTCATCTTCACCGTCGACGGGCATGCTCCACACCTGCCCCTCCTCGTCGTCATGGAACCGCATCAGGACGTAGCGCTGCCCAACCTTGCAGCCGTCGAGAAAGTCCGGGTCGTGGCGGCGGAACAGGAGCGCCCGAGCTGGCTCGACACCGACGACCTGCCCGATGAACTCGTCGACCGGCTCGACGTGCTCCTCGTCGTGGAGGTGGAACGGCGGGCAGCCGACATCGAACCGATCTGCCGGGTCGGTACGGTCACGCCGATGCGCCTTGTGAAGGGGGCCCATGTCCATTGTGACTATGAGCGCCGGCACGGTCGGGGTCGGCTCAGGATTGACCGCGGCAACCTCAACTGCGCGCGCGGCCTCCGCCGCTTCGGCCCGCTCCCGTTTCATCCGACGCCTGGTGATCGTGAGCGCGCTCGGTGGCTCGATCGCGTCCCCGACGATCCGGCTTATCAGGGCGTAGTTCGGGAAATCCCGCGGATCGAGCTCCACGGTCGGCTCCGGCTCGGGGGCCGGCTTGACGGGAGCAGGCTCGCCGCGGCGCTGCTCTGGGAGGTCCTCGAACAGCAAGGGCAAAGGAGGCAGCGGCTCGGGCGCGGGGCGCCGCAGGATCGGGAGAACCCGCGGCTTCGTGAAGAGCTCGCTGATCGCGTTGAGGACGTAATCGCGCAGGGCGGCCGCGGGGGTGTCGGCGGCGAGGACGGGGCGGCGGGGCATGGCTATCACTCCTCGATTAGGCCGCTGCGGATGGCGCCGGCCCGCAGCGCCTCGTACCTGGCCAGGGCCAGGCCCTTGATCGCAGGACCGACCCAGTCCGGGATGTCGCGCTCGCCAGTCGCCCACCGGGCCGGAAGGCGCGGATCGATCGTCTCACGGGCGCCCTGGGGATGAAGCGGCCCTAGGGCACGCGCCAATTTCCGGCGCCACCGATCCCCGTAGAGATCGGTGGCCAGCATGATGAGGTGCTCGCGGGTGATGCTCACTGCGCGACGCCCAGCATCCGGCGCATGTCCCGGCGGGCCATCTCGCCGCCGTTGGCGAGGCCACGCTTGTAGCCGGCCTCCCAGGTGTCGATCAGCCGACGCGCGATCGCGGGATGCAGGCCGCGGGGGATCGTGAAGTACGGAGTGCTGTCATCTCCGTCAGCATAAACGTCGAGGCCGTCCTCTCCGGAAGCGAGATACCGGCCATCCGTGAGAGGGCCGATCGCCTCGATCTCAGCCGCGTCCCGCGGGAAGGCGTTGCCAAGATCGGCAGCGGCCGCCTCCTGCAGTTCGCCAATGATGTCGTCGATGAGCGCAGCAACACCTTTCTGCGCTTCGGGCTCAGCCGCCGGCTCGGGGGCACGCGGCTCTGCGCCATCTTCGAGGACGCCGCCGAGCGCGCGGAAAGTCTCGGCCGCCTCTCGGGCGGCTTCGAGGCTGTCGTACTCACGGGTGCGCCATTCACCGTCGCGAACCCAAAAGAGCACGGCGCTTGCGCACTCCTCCGGCACCGCCTCGAAGTGATGATCCAGGGCGATAATCCAGACTTTGGTCTTCGTCGTCATTCTCGTGGTCTCCCATCGATAGAGCGGGCACCGGCCGCTCATGTCCCCATTATGAGGACATGGCGCGCACGAAATAAGGGCATGCGCGGTTTTCAGTCCTCGGCGAGAACGCCATTCAGCCGCTGGTGATAGCGCGTCTCCTTCGCCTCCCTGTCCCGACGCAGCGCCGTCGCCTCGGCCCCAATTTGCTGCAGTCGCGCCCGCAGACGGATGCCCTCGGCGAGGAGGGGATGCGTGGCGTAGCGGGGGTGCGTCACGATGATCAGGCGGCTGGCGAGGCCGGCGCCCTTGGAGATCCGGCGCCAGAGCGCGGCCACGACGGGAAGGCGATCAGGCGCGTGCTTCCCCCACTCCTTCTTCCAGACGACCGGCCCCTCAAAATCGGCGACGGCGCGCCGGGCCTCGATCACGGCCTCGGTCAACTCGTCGAGCTGGAGGGTCGGCTCCACCGCATATTGATCATGTGCCCGGGGAGCAGCCGGGGCCTCGGCCCGCCCGGCCACGTCGGCTCCCCGAGCAGGTGGAAGAGGGCTATTGGGCGCGGCCTCTACCGGTGGCGGTGGCCGCGAATCGGTGACCGGCGCGCCCATGACCGGATCGGGCCGTTCCAGGGCTGCAGCCCGCTTGAGTTCCGCCAGGGCCTCCTCCCCGGCCTCGGCGACACCGCCGTGCAGGCGGACGAAGACCCGGACTACCGCGACCGGGACCCGGCTGTACTCGGCATCGGAACCCTCGCGGCGGCTGTGACTGCGCCAGTAGGCGGCGAGCCCGCTGGCCTGGACGGCGGGGTCCTCCGGCACAGCGCGCAGCCGGACGGGTGGGTCGACGATCTCCTCCTCGCCTTCCCGCGACGTGTCGAGCCGACGGAACGGAGGCAGGATGCTGATGAGCGTGCCGTCCTTGCAGCGGAGGTGTTCAGATCGGATGGGGAGGCGGATCACAGCAGGGCCTCCAGCGCGGCGTCGTCTTCATCAGGGATCTCGGCGTGGGCGTGCAGCGCGGCGCGCTGCTGCTGGCGCCGGTTGAACCTCCAGCGCGAACCGTCCGCGAAAAAACGCAGCGCTTCGATCCATATCTTCAGCTGAGGTCGGGTCAGCCCGGCAGCATGATGGGCGTCGCGCAGGATCCCGGCGGACGCATCGATGCGGGTGTCAGGCAGCCAGTCGGGGATGAACCCTTGCGGCACCCAAAACGGTGGGACTAGCGCATCCGGGTCGTTGTGGAGGATCCTGATGATCTCCAGTGCGATCGGCTCGTCAGCCTTACGGCGTGCTTTCCTGTCGAGCGTGGCGGCCAGCTTCCGGGCGGTTGCCTCGCGCTTGTATTGAAGCGCCTGCTGCGCAGGGGGCAGACCCCGCACTTGAACGGCCCGCTTACGGTAGCCGGAGCCCTCGACGATCCACCGGACCTCACGATCAACGAGACGCCAGCCGCGGCCTTGCACCGGATCCGGCGCATCGGCAATGACGCCGATCGCGCGAGCATAGTGGAGAAGGTTTCCGGCTTTGCGCCACGTCGCTTCCTCGAAGCGCTCGACCCGGCGCGCCGCATGCGTGCGGTAGAGGTCGGCCACGGAGCCGATCCCGATCCAGTCGGCATCGCCGTACATCGCCAGCACGTCCCGGTTCACATATGCGTTCCAGGCCGGATACGTGTCGGGGCCAAACCCGCCGTTGGCGAGCGCCGTATCGAACTGCCTCAGACAGAGCTCGCGCTCGCGACGCAGTTCCTCGGGCGTGATCGCGAACAGGCCATTAGCTTCGGGCATCGGTGCCTCCTCAGAAGGGAATGGACAGGTCGGGATCGGCGCAGTGAGTGCAGATCGTCTGCGCCGCGTCGGCCCACCCGCAGCCGTGGCCGCAGGCGTCGCCCTCGCTGCAGCCGCAGGACTGGCAGACCGGCCCAAGCCCGGCGGGGATCCGCCACGACGGACCGCGCACCGCGGCCAGCACCGCTTCCGGCAGTTCAAGGCGGCCGAGCTCTTCATCGACGGCGAAATAGAAGGCGCGGTACGCCCGCGACGCCGCCGGGGCGGCAACCTCGGCGGCGTCTGACATCGACCCGCCGACGACCAGGCCGAGACCGATCAGCCCGATCCGCTCGCGGTCGGCCTCGGGGAGCGAGCGCCAGAGCGCCTCCATATCCAGGCGTTCCGGAGAGATAGCCGGCACGCCCTCCGTCGGAACAGGCAGCCCACGCTCGCGCAGGCGGTCCTCGACCGCCGCCCATGCCGCGTCGTGCGCGGCATCCTCGTAGGGATCGCCGTAGGGGCTGTCGTCCGGATTGGGGAAACCGATGCTGCTCATGCCGCCCTCCTCGGCATCCAGGCGAACGGTCGGGTCCGCTCCGGGACGACGCAGATCCGGCGGTGCCCCGGGCACCAGGCCGACCCAGGATAGACCGGGTGACCGCAGACAAGCGCGGGGAACACCTTCGGGTCATCGGCAATGAAGCGACAGGCGCCAGCCGGCGCAGCGGTCAGCGGTATCAACAGGGGCGCGGGTGCATTCGATATCGACAGGGTTACCCGGGCGGCAGGCTTGGGCTTGGCCACCGGTACGATCTTCGCCACCGCTGCCTTCCGCTGGACCGGCGGCTTCTTCGGCGCGGGAGCTTTCCCCTGAGCCGGGCGGTGCGCGCCGGGTTGAGCCCACGCCGGGGCAGGACGCCCCTCGCGAGCGGCGGCCCGAAGTTCGCGCTTGCGATCCCGACTCTTGAGGAGGGTTTCCTCCGGCGTCTGGACAGGCCGGGGCGGGCGAGGCGTCCCCCTGTTCGCGACACCGATCACGGCCGATTTGGTGACGTCCATGCCGAACTCGACGGCAAGCAGGGGAGCGATGGACGACCCGGTCGTGCCGGGCTTCCCGTAGAGCTCAAGCACCCGGGCGCGGGAGGCGGCGGTCCAAGGGTTGGCGCTCACGACCGGGCCTCCGTCTGCGGGACGTAGGTGACGACCCGGACGAGGCCGAGGGCGAGCAGCAGGGACAGCCCCGGCTGCCGCCGACCGAGGCGGACGTCGCTGACGTAGGCCTCGGAAACCCCGGCTCGCAGGGCGAACGATTTGGCACTGCCGGCAGCCTCGATCTGCTCCTCTAGGCGGACGAGTGCTGCATTGTCTGGCGCAGGAGCGACACGCCTCCGTATAGTAGCCCTCACGGATTTCACCTTATTCTGGACAATTCACGCGATCGGCAGATGCGCGTTCCAGCTATTAAATGGGGCGTCGCGGGAAACCGCAAGGAGTTCCGGCAGGCCGATCTGCACAAATGTATACCTCAACAGTTTCACCAACAGCGTGTTGGTGAAACTGTTGTGAATGCCGTCAAATCTGTTGGTGAAACATTCCGCTGGCAAAAGGTCAACTACAAGAGGAGGATACGTCAGTCAGCGCATCGGCTGACCCGGCCGAGCGCCGGAAACCCCGGTTTTTGCGAATACTTCATGGCTCCCCCGATCGACTTCGGCACCGTATGGCGCCACGTCGGCACGCACAGGCGCTACGGCCACGACCTCGCCCTGTGGCTGTGCGACGAGCACCCACAGTCCTTCTCCGACGCCTACCGCGGCGCCCGCGCCGAGATGACCGCGGCCGGCTTCAGCTGGACTGACCGCGGCCACGACCGCCCGAGCTTGTGCGCCTGCTGGTGGGACACGGGCCTCCCCTACGACGCGGACGCCCTGCGCGTGGCGGCCGACCGCGCCGTCGCCAATGCCGCCTCCAGCCGGGATGAGCAGGCCCGCCGCGAGGCGGAGCGCCTGGCTGCGGAGGTCACCGAGGTCGCGCCGGCCGCGGCCCTGATTCGCCGGCATCTGGAGGACATGCTGCGGGAGCGGCCGTGGGCGTTGGGCAGGCGCCTGTCAGAGGCGCGCGAGCTCATCGCCATGGAGAGCTGGACCCGGCACGGGCTTTGGGCCGCCGACCGCTATCTCAGCAATGCGCGGGTCAACATCGAACGCGCGAACGAGCGCCTCGGCCGGGTCCCGCCCGCGGTGTGGTTCGCCAGAGCGGCTGACCCGGACGTCAGGGCAGCCGCGCTGTCCGCCTGCCGCATCCTCAGCAGCCTCGACACAGACTGGGCCGCCGTCCGGAACTCTGCGGGCTGGTCGCAAGCGACGACTTGGACGGGGCACGTCCTGAGTGAGCGCGAGGTCCTCGATCAGGGCGAGGCTTCGCACACACTCGGTCTTCTCCACGGCCACAGGCGGCAGCTGCCCGACCCGCTCTGTGAATTGCTGTTCGGGGCCGCCCCCACCCGTCGACGCCGTCCCGCCCCATCGGACGCACCCTCGCTCGGGCTCTGACTTTCACCCCGACGCGCTTCAATCACCCTATGGGCGGCCCCCAGCGCGGGGCCGCCTTCACCCCAAGGAACCCATCAAATGTTGAAGCTGATACGCGACCTGATAGCGGCGATCTTCGGGATCGTGCTGTCCCCCCTCCGGCTCCTAGGCTGGGAGGCTAAGCCGAGGGCGGCCGACGTCGCCGCGGAGGCCGTCGAGCAGGTTCGGGCTGCCCCGATCGAGGCGCCAGCCCCCGTGCCGCGCGAGCCGACGCCTATGGCGGACCTCCTCCTGCAGCACGCCAGAAAGCGCTTGTTCACGCACGAGCGGCACGAGGGCCTCGTCCCGCTGCCGCCCGCCCTGGAGGCGTGGATCGCGCAGCTGGACGGGCACGAACTCGGCGACGTGATCGGGTGCAGCGCCCGGGATCTCCAGCGCCACGTGAACGCCGGCCTGTCGGGCTCGACCGCGCGGGGCCCCTATCACCTGCCGCCGGTCCTGCCCCACGCCGTCCCGAACGCGGCGAAGAAGGGTGCCACCGGCGGGACGGGCGTCACGCGCGGTCAGGATATCTCGCAGGCCCTGGAGGAATTGGGCTTGGTCTTCGATCAGGGCTACAGCCCGCGCCCGCGCTGACCCGTCCCGCCCCGCGAACCCAAAACCCGCCGGCTCACCCCGGCGGGCTTTTTTACGCGGCCCGGGCGGCCTGGTGAGCACGCACGCCCGCGATGAGGCGGCGCAGGGACCCGTCGAGGTGATCGGCCCGGGCCCGCTCCGCCGCCAGGGCGCCCCCGGCGCTCCGGAGATCCTCCCGGAGTTGGGCGGCCTCGGCGCGCAGGCGCTCGACCTCGGCAACGGCAGCCGCGGCTTGGCGGCGGGCCCGGTGAAGCTCGGTCACGACAGCCGACACCGCGTCGACTTCCTCAGCCCGGGCCTGCTCGATGCCGGAGAAGAAATCCTGCACGGCGAAGTGGCCCAGCAGCAGCGCTTGGGTTCCCCGGCCAACGACGTCGCTCATCACGTGGCTCGTTTCGCGGCTCATGGCTCTCTCCAGGCGGGGCGATCTCGTACCCAAAGGATGAGTCGTCTGAGGGGTCGGGGCAACCTTCCGGAGGGGTTATCCCTGGGCTGAATGGCGTAACTTGTTCAGTGAGTGTTTTCGCCCACCCCCGCCACGTCCCCAATTACTCTTATGGAATGAAACGTGGATACGGCTAAGCCCCCGGCGAAGCTTTCGGGGCCAGCAGCCGCTGGTGGATCGCCTCGGCCACGGCCTCCCGCCGGTACACGACCGCCTCCTTCCCGGCCGCGGCCGCCCTCTCGGACCGGGACCTCAGATGCTCGGCGATCCGCAGGATGACGCCCTGGGGATCGATCGCCCCCCGGGCGACGCCGTCCCGAACCGTGCCTGCGATCGCGTCCCTCAACGCGTCCACGATCGCCCGGTCGAGGGCGGCTGGATCCGGGCGGCCCTCGGCCCGCTTCCGAGCACGGAGATCCCGCATCCGGCCGGCGGTCTGACGGCGGATGCGGTTCGGGCGGGCGGCCCCCCGTTCTGTGTAGGCGTGTGTGCAGTGGTAGCCGTCGGTGCGCATGACCGTAGTATGCCACGCGTCTATGCAAGCAACGTCACAAGTGACGGCTAGATGAACGGTAAAGGCGCACAGCGCCCGACGTGCGTCCGGATCAGGCGCACGTCAGACCGACGGCCACCCGCGAATGTGTTGCAGGGTGCACGGGCGGGGCCGAGCTTCCCGGCATGCCAACGCTCCGCACTCAAATCGAAGTCGACACGACCTCCTTCCTTAAGGCGATCGTTGCGGCCCCGTCCAACACAAGCACGACGCTCCGTCCGCTCCCGCGCCGCTCGACCCGCACCTGCACAGCGATACGGTCGATCATGGCCGCAACGTGGGTGATGATGCCGACCCGGCGCCCCTGCCCCTGCAGGGTCTCCAGGGCGTCAACCGCGACGTCCAGGGTCTCGGCGTCGAGCGACCCGAAGCCCTCGTCGATGAACAAGGTGTCGACGAAGTTCTGGCGGCCCTCAAGGCCCGAGAGTGCAAGCGCCAGGGCCAATGCGACGAGGAAGCGCTCGCCGCCCGAGAGGCTCCGGGTGCCGCGCAGCTCGTCGCCCATCTCCCTGTCGAGGATGTGCAGCGAGAGGTCCGACGCCCGGCTGCGCACGAGGGCATAGCGCGGGCTGAGTATCCGCAGCTGCTCGTTGGCGAGCTGGGCAAGGTGCTCAAGGGTCACGCCCTGCGCGAACCGCCTGAACCTGTCGCCGCTGACCGATCCCACCGCCGCGTTGACCGCCTCCCATTGCGCGAGACCTTCCCGGGCCGCCTCGATCTCGCCGGCGAGGTTTTGCGCCTGTACGCGGGCCTCGTCGTCCCGGGCGAGGTCCGCGTCCAGGGCTCCCCGGCGCCGTTGCCGGTCCGTGATGAGCCCCGCTACCCGTTCGGCGGCGGCCTCGGTCTCGGGCACGTCGATCGACGGGCGTGCCCGGAGGGCGTCGAAGTCCGCGCGACGGGTCGCGAGCGCGGTAGCGGCCGCCTCGTGCGTGCGCAGCAGACGGTCCCGGGCCTCGCGGAGGGCCTCGCGCGTCCCGGGGGGAAGCGCGAGCAAGGCCTGCACCGCCTCCAGCTCCCGTTCGCCGCACTCCGCGCCGAAGCTCGCGCGCGCCCGCTCAAGCGCCTCCGTCGCCCTCGCGATCTGGTCGCGGGAATGTCCGAAGGCGCCCGTCGCTGCGGCGTGGACGGCGGAGGCAGTCCCGACCGTCTCTGTCGCCTTCGCCAGGGTCGAGCGGGCCGTCTCTCGGGCGGCCGTGACGCGGGCGCGATGGATGTCGGTCGGCTCGCTGTCGAGAAGGTCGGCGCGGTCCCTTCTTGCATTATCCAGTGCCTCGTCTCGCGCGGTGGCCGCCTTTGTCGTCTCGTCCCGTGCGCGCGTCGCCGCCGCCAAGTTCTCGATCGCCACGGCGCGGCGCGGCGCGATGTCGTTGCGTTCGGTCTCCAGCGCCCGGTGGCGATCCCGTAGCTCCCGGAATGCGTCCCCCATTTCCGCGACCAGCGACGCGGTGCCCTCGGGGTCGCGGGCCGTGTCCGCCGGATCGATGCCGGCGTCCGCGAGGTAGGCCCCGAGTTCGCGGTCGAGGGACACCACCCGGTCAGCGAGCCCCGCCGCCCGGGTGCGCTCGCGCTCGGCTGCGAGCGCGAGCGCTTGACGCGGCCCTGCCTCGGCCAGGACGATCCCGTCGGCGGCGACGATTTCGCCCTCCGTGGCCTCGATCCCCTGACCCAAGGCCCGGATCTCGCCGGAAAGGACGCGCGCCCGTTCCACGATCCCTGCGAGGGTCGCGCGGACCGTGCGGGCGGAGTTGGCGATCATCGCCAGGTCGGCGGCGGTCCCCGCCTCCGACACCGCCCGTGGGACGTCGGGCATTCCCGCCTCGACGCACCCCGTCATCAGGTCCGGCAAGAGGTCGGCGTAGGCCCGATCAGCCTCCGCGAGGAAAACCTCGGCGGAGTCGAGCTCGCGCGCCGCCGCCTCAATTCGGGCCGTGGCGCTGGCACCCTCGGCGATCGCCGTGGCCACATCGGTGCCGGCTTGGTCGAGCTCCGCCTCGACCGTTGCCCTGCGCTCCCGCATCGCCTCAGCGAGCATCGAGAGCTCGTCGCTCCCCCGGCCCTGAGAGGTGACGGGGTGGTCCGCCGATCCGCAGACCGGACATGGCTCGCCCGGGACGAGCGCGATCCGGAGGTGCGCCGCCTCCGCGGATGCGCTGCGCTCCGCGAGGTCGGCCATGGCCGCGACCTCGGCACGGGCCCGGGCTGCCCGGTCCCGCGCCGCCATCGCTGTCGCCTGACGCGCCGCAGCCCCGTCGCGGGCCGCCGTGGCCTGCTCCCGCCCGGCGCTGGCGCGCTCGCGCTCGGCGCTCGCCCGGCCGTGGCGCCCAGCCACGTCCGATGCGACGGCCAAGCGTTGCAGCAGGTCCCGGACATGGGCGAGCCGCGTCTCGGCGGCCTCGGCGTCGAGGCCTCGGCGTTCCTCGTCGAGTGCGGCGCGGGCGACGACGTGCACGGCCCGGGCGGCGCGGGCGGATGCCGCTCGATCCCGCGCGGCGGCGGTCGCGGTGTCGGCCGTCGCGATCGCGGCCTCGGCCTGCGCCAGCGCGGCATAGGCGGCCTCGACCTCGGCAACCACCGCGACGCGCTTCTTGAACAGGCTGGCGATGTCCGCCGCCCGGTCGGCGAGAAGGGCCGCGGCGGCGTCGTCCACGATCCGCCGGGCGGTTTCGTCGAGCGATGCCGCGGTCGCCTCGTGGGCCCGCACTATCTCAGCGTGCCGCCTCTCGGCGGCGTCGAGCGCCGTCGCCGCCTCCTTCGCCCTCGCGGCGTTAGCCTGCGCGTCGCGCGCCACCTCGACGATCAGCGCATCGAGCCCGTCGGCCGCGCTCCAGATCGGGGTGAAGGCGCGAAGGTCGGCTTCGCCGGCCTCGTCCGCGGCTTGCGCGGCGGCATGCCCGGCCCGCGCTTCGTCGAGCCCTGCCGCGGCAGCCTCCACGTCTGCCAGGGCCCTGTCCCGAAGTTCCTCGGCGGCGACGACGGTGGCCTGCGCCGTCGCGAGGGCGGCCGAGGCGCTGCGCAGCGGCTCGACGGCGTCGAGTTCCGCGAGCCGTGCCCCATCGGCCCTCCCGGCCTCGACGGCGGAGGCCGCCTGCCCGGCCTGCATGATTGCGGCGGCGAGGAGGAGCTCGGCCTCGGACAGGCGCCGGGAATGGTCGAGGGCGGCGGCCAGGGCCGATTGTTCGGCGAGAAGGCCAGGCATGCCTTCGTCGATCGCGTCGCGCTCGGCCAGCCGTTCGGCCCTGCCCTCGGCTTCGAGCGTGCCGATCGCGTCGTGGCGCGCGACGAGGGCGGCGCAGGTGGCCCGCTGCGCGTCCGTGCCGGCATGGACGCGCTTCGAGATCTCCGAGTAGACGGCCGTGCCGGTGATCTTCTCCAAGAGCTCGGCGCGATCCGCCTCGCTAGCCAGGAGGAAGGCGTCGAACTCGCCCTGCGCCAACACCACCGTGCGGCGGAACTGCTCGAAGGTCAGGTCGGTGGCCGCCTCGACGGCGGTGAGGACCGCAGTCTTCCCGGTGGCCACGGCGCTGCCGTCGGCGGTGCGGTGGAGGCTGCGGGTCTCGTTCTGCAGGCGGCCGTCCGCCTTGCCGCGCGCTCTGAAGGCGGTCCAGCGCGCCCGGTACCCGACGCCGTCCCGGCCCAGGAAATCGACTTCGGCGAAGCCTTCGCCGGACCCGCGCCGCAGGATGGCGCGGGGGTCGCCGGCCCCTATCGGCTGCCCGCCCGGATCCGGCACATCCTCGCGACGTCCGGCGCTGACGCGGGGGTATTGCCCGTAGAGGGCAAGGCAGAGGGCGTCGAGGATCGTCGACTTCCCCGCGCCGGTCTCGCCGGTGATGGCGAAGATCCCGGTGGCGCCAAGGGGCCCGCCGTCGAGGTCGATGTTGAATGGCGCGGCGAGGCTCGCGAGGTTTTCGCCGCGGATCGAGAGGATGCGCATGGTTCAGGGCCGGTCAGTGAGATGCGCGCTCAAGCGCCGGCCCGCGCGCGATGAAACACGTCGAGGTGCCGGGGGCCGGGCTCGAACCCATGGGTCCGCAGGAAGGCGAGCCGGAAGAGCTCGTCGGGGTCACGTTCGGCGAGCCGGACCGTCGGGATCCCGGCCGGCACAAGGTCGGGCGCCTCGCCCGCGGCGCTCGCGACCCGCACGTCCACCACCCGCACGGGGAAGCGCTCGGCGACGCGGTCCACCTCGGCTCGGTAGCCCGCCGGCAAGCCTTCGCGGGCGAGCCGGACCTGCAGGAAGGGCCTGAGGTCGACGGGCAGTCCCGGATCGACGTCCAGGGCCATCAGCCGATCTCCGAGTTCGCCCAAAGCGATGTCGCCGTCGTCGGGGATGCGCCGGAACGCGACGGGGCGCTCGATGGCGACGTGCTCGGTCCGGGCGGGCCCGTCACCGATGGTGACGAGGCTGACGCCGTGCCGGTAGGCGAGCTCCGTGGCCGACAGCGGGATGAGCGAGCCGCAGTAGCGCACGCGCGGCCCCCCGATTTCCTGGACCTTGTGGAGGTGGCCGAGGGCGACATAGTCGGCGTCCTCCGGGAAGACGTCGGGCGGCACGGCGTGCTCGCCGCCGACGAGAATGCGTCGCTCCGCGCCCTCGGATTCGAGGCCGCCGGCGACGTGGAGGTGGCCGGTGACGAGGAACGGCAAGCCAGAGATGGCCGGCCGGGCCGCCTCGTGGATCTGGGCGTAGAGGTCCCGCACAGCTCGCACGATCGGCGAGCCGGCCTCGTCCCGCGCCCGACCCGCCGCGAGGCCGGGCAGGCACGCCGCGGTCGGATAGGAGACGGCGAGCACGTGGGCGGCGACTTCGCCGTCCTTGCGGAGCGGCACAACGTGGCGGCCGAGGTCGGGTTCGCCGTCGAACCTACGAAAGTTTCCGACGACGTGGACGTTGATGGCGTCGAGCAGGGCGCGCGGCGCCTCTAGGCGTCCGGCGGCATCGTGATTGCCGGCCGTGACGATGATCGTCATCTCCGGCCGTCCCCGGTTCAGGCGCACGAGCGTCTCGTAGAGCAGGCGCTGGGCCTCGCCGGAGGGGTTCTGGTTATCGAACACGTCACCGGCCATCACCAGGGCGTCCACCTCTCGTTCCTGGACGAGGCGAACCAGAGCGTCGAGGACGCGGGCATGCTCGTACTCCCGCGAGAAGCCCCTCAGGGTCTGCCCGATGTGCCAGTCGCCGGTATGCAGTACCCTGATCATCGCATGGCCCCCGTCGCCGGTCGGCGTTCATCGCAGGGGACGGGACGCACGGTCCAGGGATTTTCGCGCCAAGGCCTGCCAAGACCGGCATGGTCCGTGTTCCTGCCGACCGGTCCCGGCGGTGTCAGGCGCGCCGCGCACCGGATCCGACCTGTGCGGCACCCGTTGGTCCGAGGCCCCGTAACGGGACTTCCCCGCCTACGGCATTCTCGGCGAAGCTCACCTTGGCTGCGAGAGCGCCGCCGATGCGCGGGCTCATGACACCTGCCTCGTCTGCAAGGCCAAGACGGTGATCGGCGAGCGCCTAGTTTTTGAGCTGCGCGGCGAGGCCCGCCTCGTCCTCAAGGAGGTCACCGCGACCCGGAAGTGCCGCGCCGTCACACGTAGCTAATCTGACCACGTTGAGGATCGTGCGCCGATGAAGCAGACAGTCGCCGCACACCCGACCCATCTCGGGTAGAAGCTCCGCCGGAGGGCTCGGGATCGACAACGTAAAGGTCTACTCCACACTTCGAAGCAAGATCGGACCCGGCTGCAGCGATCGGTGCTAGCGGCGGTGACGCTGCCATATGTCTCCAATGATACCCTTGTGCTGGTGAAGGCTGCCCTGCACGGCGTCAGGAAGACCTAGAGGGACGGCGTTCGATGCTCTGTGGTTGTAATGGTCGCAACCAAAACCCTGCCTCGCATTGAGCACTGCCCAGCCTCAGCCAGATCGATCACCCGATCCTTTTCCGCGAAGCGAGGAACGCACCATCAGAGCCCAAGGCAAAAGATGCAGCCGCCACTCAGTAGGGTATCGACTACGACTTCCGCGGAACGAATTAACTCAAAATTAACTCTACCAGCAATGCCCAGTTGCCACCTTGATCTGTCGCAGCTAGATTGACAAGATAGCGGAATTAACCTTCAGTGAGTTTCTCCGTTGCTCTTGCGATAGTTATCGACTTTCTTGTCCCGACAGCGCGCTCGCTGACGATGCAGACAAGAGGTGTGTTGTGTCCAACCTTAATGATGCGGAATCGGGACGAGGCAATTCGGTTGCTCCGGGTTCCGATGCTAGTCCGTTGCCCCTCGTCGAGTCCGTCCCCGAACCTTTCCCCTATCCTGTCGAAAATATGGGCGAAGTTCTCGGATCTGCTGCCAAGGCTATTGCTTGCAAGCAGCAGGTACCTGTTGCGATGGCTGCGCAATCGATCTTGGCTGCAGCTGCCCTGGTTGCACAGGGTTTAGCAAACGTTCGTTTGCCGTTCGGACAGACGCGGCCGCTTAGCTTGTTCTTTGCAACCTTAGCGGAGACTGGTGACAGAAAGACATCGACTGACACCGAGGCTTTTAAAATAATTGATCAGATTGAAGAAGAATTAAGCGGCGACTATGCTCGTCAAAAACTTGATTGGAGTGCTGATCTTGAAATATGGCGCATCGAATATCTAAATATTCGAAATGATAAAAACTTAAATTCCCAAGCCCGCAAAGCTAGTTTTATCGCTCTCGGTGACGAGCCGTCTAAGCCTGTACGAAAAATATACTCTTCTAATGAGCTTACGTTCGAAGGGCTGGTGCAGACTTGGCTCGAACTTCCGGCATCGTTCGGGATCTTCACATCGGAAGGAGGTCAATTCACCGGCGGCTACAGCATGTCGGGCGACGCTCGTATGAAAACGGCGGGCGGCTTATCTCTGTTTTGGGATGGCAAAAACTATAAGCGCCTTCGCGTTAAGGATGGTGTAACAGTTCTTAATGGTCGGCGTTTAACTATTCATATTATGATACAACCAGAGCTTGCAGGCGAATTTTTGAACGACGACACCTTACGGTATCAAGGGCTGCTGTCGCGCCTTTTGATTGCATATCCCGAAAGTCTTATTGGATCAAGGTTGTATAAGAGCCCACGGGATGAGGATCAGGCGGCAATAGATAACTATTACAATGTTTTGCGAAATATTTTCGATAGATCATCAATACACATTAGCGCTCCAAATTCAGGATTAATCCTTCCTTCGATATCTATGTCGGACGAGGCAGTACAACTTTGGATCCAATTTTATAATTGGGCGGAGTCGGAATCTGAAGAAAACAAAGAATTATACGTCGTCAAAGATATTGCGTCAAAATCTGCGGAACAAGTTGCAAGAATTGCCGCAATATTGACTATTTTTAGGGATCCAAATAGCCTGATTATCGAACAAAATGAGATGATCAATGCTCAGTATTTGATGTGTTGGTACATAGGCGAGGCTATAAGGCTTCGAAATATTCACCGACCCGATCCTGATCTACTCAAAGCGAACAACCTCCTCGATTGGATATGCTCACGTCCAGACGCAACGGTCAGTCTTAAAGAGATCATGCAGCTTGGCCCTGCAAGGACTCGTTTGAAAAAAGATGCCGAACTCGCGTTGAGCCGGCTCATCAGCCATAATCGAATTAAAGAAGAGACACGATCGCCTCGCACATACAAAGCGCTCGGTCAGCCTTAAGCGAGCTGCTAACTGCTAAGAATGCTAAACGGCATGCCTGTTAGCAATTTTAGCATTTAGCGTGTCTGCCTTGGTACGGCTAAGTCCCTCCACAAACCGGCTGGAAAGAATCCCAGTCATTGCGGCCCAGGATCGGCCCGTCCGATCGACCAGCACGGCATCGAACTGCGTCAGGGGCGCCAACACGAGGCGACCGTCCAGCACGACGCGGATGTGGGCACCTCGCGGCGTAACTGCCGCTACGCCGCGGAGGCCGCCTCGCCCTCCGCGCGGGAGAATGGGTGTCGCCGGTCCGTCAATCCCGAAGTGCGGGCTGGCAGGTCGAACCGCGGCGTGACCCGCGCAATCGCGTCAAGGTCGAGGGGCCTCATCACGGCGAGCATAAGGACGATGGCGATGAGCAGAAGCCCCAGCGCGGCCGGGATGCTCCAGTCGAACAGGCTCCAGGCGAGGGTCGCGCCGAGGAAGGTCGCGAAGCTCAGGGCGGCGCTCCGCCAGCAGTCGAGCCGCCGGGCGGCGACTGTGTAGCAGAGGCGGAACAAGCAGGTGGAGACTTGCCCCACGAGGTTGGCGACGGCGGCGCGCTGTGCGAACGCGGTTCCGTTCTCGACCGTGGTGAACACGGGGGTCGGCCCCGTCACCAGGGGCACATCCCTCATCAGGATGCCGACCGTCGGTTCGAAGCGGCGGCTCGGCAGCGTGAGGAAGGCGATCAGGACGGGCGCGGTCAGCAGCTTGAACAGCACGATCATCGCAAACGGGCGTTCAGCGAGGTGCGGGGAACACGTCGGAGCCCGCTTGCAAGCACGACAACGGCCGCCAACGCGGTGGGGCGCTCGATGGGGATCATGTACCCCGTCCCCTCCACCAGGGCCATCGTCGCGCCGGGGATGCCGTCGCGCAACTCACGGCTCTCGTCGAGCCTGCGCAGGGCGTCCCGGTCCGCGGCAACCACTACGGTCGGGCAGCGGATCGAGGACAGGCGGTCGAGGTCGCCCGCCCGTTCCTGCGAGGCGTGCCGGACGAACACCGCGCCTCCGACCCGTTCGCTCATCGCCCGCACCCGCTCGACCATGGCCTCGTCGCCGGCCCGATCCGGATGGAACTCGGGACGGCGCCCCGGCTCAGGCCGTTGAAGGGGTCCGGGTCAACGTTGCGCGCGGCGAATGCCTTCCGGCGGGCCTCCACCGGGTCGTCGGCCCGGGCCGAGGTCGCGATAAGGACGAGGGATTGCACCCGGTTCGGGGCGAGGCGCGCGATCTCTCGGGCGACGTAGCCGCCCATCGATAACCCGACCGCGACGAAGCGTTTAGGCGCCTGGTCGAGGACGTGGCGCGCCATGTCATCGAGGGACGCCCAGGGCTGAGGTCGCCGTGCGAGATCTCGCCGACCGCGCCCAGGTCGGCGACGACGTCGTCCCACAGGGAGGCGTCGGCCATGAAGCCCGGGATCAGGAGGATGTGCATGCCTAGAGTCTGGGCCCTGATCGTGACGCGGAAGGAAACGGCCTGACGCGCGTTACCCGCCCGGGTTCCTGACATCGGAGACCGCACCATGCGCGCACGTCGGAGATCGCGGGCCAAGTCCTCGTCCTGGCTCAACATGGGCACCGACCTCGCCATGCTCGGCGTCGAGGCGCAGTTGGTCATCGGCCAGCGCATGGCGATGTTCATGCTCGGCGGCCCGAAGGCGGACAAGGAAGCGCGGCTGATGGTGACCGAGAAGGTCAAGGCCGCAGGAGAGGCTGCTGCGACCCTCGCCCTGGGCGGGACGCCGCACAAGGTGATTCGCGACTACCGCCGGAAGGTGCGGGCGAACCACAAACGGCTCGGCAAGGGCTGATGCGGCGCCTCAGGCCGTCATGGCCGTCCGTCGAACCTCGTAGTCCCGCAGGCCCGGCCCGGGGCCCCTGATGTCGAGGACGCCGGCGTCGCCGAGCGCGAGCACCCGGCCGAATAGAACCGTGTCGCTGACGGCCTGGCCCGGCGGATCCACATTGTGGATGAGATGCCCGAGGGTTCGCCCGATCAGCTTGGCGACCACCTCCCAATCCGCGCTGGCCTGGGCCGTCAGGGCGCCGTCGAAATGGTCCAACGGCGCCGACACGAGGTGGCCGTCCCGTACGACGCGTAGGGGGGCGTCCTCGCTCCGCAACAGCCGCCAGCCGTGGAGGCCGCCTCGCTTTCCGCATGGGAGAACGGGCGCCGACGATCCGCCAGGCCGGACGCGACGATGTCCTCCGGGCGCATGATCCCGAGCGCCCACGGGGAGCGGACGCCATCGCGGTTGACGAAGTCCAGGGCCGTCGCGTCGACGACGTCGAACGGTCGACCGGCCATGCGAAGGGCGAACTCCAGGAAGCTCGCCTGCTCGGCGGCGTCTGTCATGCAGACCCAGTAGACCGGATGCACGCCTGTCGACGTGGCGTCCGTCCAAGGCTCCTCGGGCTCGCACGGATCGCCGTCAGGCTCGGGCCGTAGCACCTCCCTGATCCAGGCTTTGCGGACCTCGGGGTCGGGCGGGTTGATCGGTCCGAGGTTCAGGGCGCTTGGAAGCCCGATGACCCGCTCCTCGCAGCCCTGCGCCCGCAAGGCGTCGCGGACGCTGTCGGCCCGGCTCACCCCGTACGTCACATGGACGGTCTCGACACCTTCGGTCATGGCGACGCCTTCCGCGGCTTGAGGCGGTCTAGCCGTCCGAGCGGTCCCCGTCGGCCGGCACTTGGTCAGGGTCCGGGGCGGGTGGCAGGTGCGGGGGCGGCATTCGCCCCGGGCTCGGCGGCGTCGCCAATCCGATGTCCTTCGTCACGGGCGGCGGTTCATCGGGCAGGTTGTCGTTTCCGCTCATGGCTGTCTCCCGTTGCCGTCCCGCATCAACGCGGCGCCCCACGAAACGGTGTCCTGTGGATCCGCACCTTCGCGCTTGATCGTCGCGAACCATCGTGTTCACGGTACGTTCTTCGAGGATTCGAGGAGCACCGCATGCAGGTCCATGGCATCACCATCGGCTTTCCGATCCCCCTGCCGCTCCTGACCAGACCCGTCCGTGCCGGCTTCCCGAGCCCGGCCGACGACTTCGTCGAGGAGGAGATCGACCTCCAGCGGCTGCTGATCGTGAACCGCCCGGCGACCTTCCTGGTCCGCGTGGCCGGCGACAGCATGGTCGGGGCGCGCCTGTTCGACGGCGACCTCGCGGTGGTCGACCGTTCGTTGACGCCCCGCAACGGCGACATCGTGGTGGTCGATGTCGACGGCGAGAGATCCTTCAAGGTCTGGAGGCGCCAGGGGCCGCGCATCACGCTGCATTTCGCCAACCCGCGCTTCCCCGAGTACCGGCTGGCCCCGGACGCCCTCGTCAAGGTCTGGGGCGTCGTTTCCGGTTCGGTCTGCGCCCGTCGTCGCTGCGAATGACCGCCCGGGCCTACGCCCTCTCGGACGGCAACAGCTTCTACTGCTCGTGCGAGCGGGTGTTCGACGCCCGGCTCGCGCGGGTGCCGGTGATCGTGCTGTCGAACAACGACGGCTGCGCGATCGCCCGGACCCCGGAGGCCAAGGCGCTCGGGATCGGCATGGGCGATCCATGGTTCAAGATCCGGGACCTGTGCAAGGCCAAGGGCGTGCGGGTCTACTCGTCGAACTACGCCCTCTACGGCGACATGTCGGCCCGGGTGAACGCGGTCTACCGGGACTTCTCCCCGCGCATCGAGGTCTACTCAATCGACGAGAGTTTTCTGGACATCTCCGACGTTCGGGTCGCCGACCGGGTGACGCTCGCCCGGGACATGCGCGAGACCGTGCGGGCCTGGACGGGGATCCCAACCTGCGTCGGCATCGGCGCCACCAAGACGCTGGCCAAGCTCGCCAACCACGTCGCCAAGAAGAACCCCGAGCTCGGAGGAGTCTGCGACCTGACGGATCCGGCGGCCTACGACCACTGGATGGCCCGGATCCCGCCGGAGGACATCTGGGGTGTCGGGCCGGCGAACGCGCGCAAGCTCGGGGCGCTCGGCTGCGAGAGCGCCGCCGACGTGCGCGACCTCGACACCCGGGCGGTGCGCAAGGCCATGACGGTGGTCGGCGAGCGCCTGGTGCGGGAGCTTCGCGGCGAGGCCTGCCTCGACCTGGAGGAGGTCGCCGCGACCCGGAAGGGCTGCGCCGTCACCCGCAGCTTCTCCGACCGGGTCGAGGATCGCGCGACGATGGAGCAGGCGGTCGCCGCCCACGCGACCCGGCTCGGGGAGAAGCTCCGCCGGGAGGGGCTCGGGACCGACCACGTCACGGTCTTCTTCCATACCTCGGAGCACGACCGGACCCGGCCGCAGCGGTCGGTCTCGACGGTGGTGACCCTGCCGGAATCGTCGAACGACACCCTGGTGCTGGTGAAGGCCGCCCTGCACGGCGTCCGGAGGACCTGGCGGGACGGCTTCCGCTACTCGAAGGCCGGCGTGGTCACGACGGACCTCCTACCGCTCCACGCCTCTCAGCGGGCGATGCCGGGGCTCGGCCAGCTCGACCGCGAGCAGGGCGCCGCGCTGATGGCGGCGCTCGACGCCTGCAACCGGCGTTTCGGGCGCGGGGCGGTGGTGCCGGCCGCGGCCGGGCTCGCGACGAAACGTGAATGGTCGACCAAGTTCGAGATGCGCTCGCCGCGCTACACGACCCGGCTGGAGGAGATCCCGGTCGTGGCGGCTTGAGCTTCGACCCGTCCGGTCGACCGGACGGGAGTGCTCCCAACGAGCCGCTCGGGCGGCGGACGGGGATGACCCTATTGAAGGCGCGGCGCGAATGACGCGGCGACAATGAGTGTCGTTGCCGACCGATGATGCATGGGGTCATCCTCGAACCGCACCCTTGCCCTTCCTACGCCACGCGACCCGGCGGAGCCAAGCGGACAGACCCGCCCGCAAGGGCGCATCGAGGGAACGAGGACCGGAACGATGCTCTCGCAAGCAGCTGTCCTCCTGACCGCCCTCCTGTTCGGGGGGATGGTCCTGTACTCGTTCGGCTTCGCCTCGTTCCTATTCAGCGCCTTGCCCGCGGACGCCGCAGGCCCGCTCCTGCGCCGCGCCTTCCCGCACTTCTACGTCTTCGTCACAGGGTGCGCCCTCGCCGGCGCGGCGCTGACGGCCAGCTTCGACGGGACCTCCGCCCTCATCCTCGGGCTCATCGCCGTCACGGCCCTCCTGGCGCGCCAGATCCTCATGCCGGCCATCAACGCGGCAACCGACACGGGTAATCGGAGGCGCTTCGGCGTGCTTCACACCGGGTCGGTCCTAGTCACCCTGGCCCACATCGCCGGATCCTCCGCGGTGATCCTGAGGCTCTCAGCATAGGCGTCGAAAGAAGACGCACCCTCGAAATAGGCGCGCCGGGAATGGCTAGGGCCTCAGTCGTCATAGCGTAGCCGGGGCGGGCGAGCGCACCTTGCTGCTCGTCCTCGGCAACATAAACATCCAGCTACAGGACCACGTCGGGTCGCAAGGCGAATGACCGTTTGGGGTGGTTTTCGGCCTGTCGGCTTTGAAGCATCGAGCTCAAGAAGCGGACGTTCGATCAATTGCAGGAACTGGCCAAACGCCGAGAGCGTGTCACCGCAGAGCTATTCCGAAGTTCGCGTTGACTCACGAGTTCGTGAGGCTGTAGCTGGGCCGTGACGGTTCCCCTCGGGGATCAAAAGGGAACACGGTAAGATCACGCCCGTGAGGGCTCGACCGAAGCCGTGGCTGCCCCCGCAACTGTAAGCGGCGAGCCCTTCACCACCATGTCACTGGGTCAAACCCCGGGAAGACGGTGCGGGGGCGACGACCCGCGAGCCAGGAGACCTGCCGTCAGCCGTGGTCACACGCGAAACGCGTCGGGCGGGGTGTCCTGACCGGTGTCGAAGCGCCGCCTCGTGAGGTGGACGCCTAGGCCTTGTTCGCGGTGACGTGCCACTGCCGTCCCGAGGTCCTAGGCCTGTGTCCCGTTCCATTTCCCAAAGGCGGCTTTGCGCATGCGTCGCAACGCTCGCAATCGTCCTCCCGGGTGCATATCCGGCGTTGGCCCAGGGAGACCCGGCCGAGGCCGCAGCGGCCGCTGTAGTTCTCGATCCGCTCTCGGTCGAAGGCAGCTACACCGCCGCGCCGAGCTATCAGGTCAGGGATCTCTACAGCGGCACCAAGACCGTGACACCGCGGCTCTCGCTGCCGCAGCAGGTCGACGTCGTGCCCCAGGAGGTCCTGCGGGATACCGCCGCCACGCGTGTCGAGCGTGCACTGGATTACGTGCCTGGCGTCGGCAAGCAGAACGACTTCGGCGCCCAGAACCTCGCGCTCTACTCGGTGCGCGGCTTCGCCACCCAGGACATCTTCTTCAACGGCTTCAACATCGCCCGCGGCTACAACGGCGCCCCGGACACGCAGAACGTGCAGTCCATCGAGGTGCTCAAGGGACCGAGCGGGGCACTCTACGGACGCAGCGACCCGGGCGGCACCATCAACATCCTGACCAAGCAGCCCGTGGCCTTGCCCTTCGTCGAGATGGGCACGCTGTTCGGGAGCTTCGGCACCGCGCGCACCACCGTCGACGCCGGCGGACCGCTGAACGAGGAGGGCACCGTCCTCTACCGGTTCAACGGTGCCCTCGCCCGGCAGGACAGCTTCCGCGATTTCGTCGACGGCGACCGCGTCCTTGTCGCGCCCGTGGTGAGCTGGCAGATCAGCCCGGACACCAAGCTCACCGTCGAGGCGCAGTACCTCCGCAACCGGCAGACCTTCGACCGGGGCACCGTCGCGGTGAACAACCGCCTCGGCCTCGTCCCGCGCTCCCGATTCTTCGGCGAGCCGGGCGACGATTCCGTGTCGGAGGCCGGGATCCTGCAGATCCGCCTCGATCATGCCTTCAACGCCGATTGGCAGCTGCGGGTCGCCGGCCACTTCAACACCGGAAGCCTCACCGGCCTGCAGACGGGTGCGACCGGCCTCCTCGATGACGGCCGCACCCTGCTGCGCGAGTTCCGCCGGCACGACTTCACCTGGGGCGTGGCCATCGGGCAGGCCGAGCTCGTCGGACACTTCGACACCGGGCCGTTCGCACACACCGTGCTGCTCGGCCTTGAGCACGAGCGCTACAACAGCACCGAGAACCTGCTGCGCTCGACGCCGCGGATCGATCCCTTCGCGATCGACCTGTTCAACCCGGTCTACGGCCAGCCCAAGCCGCCCTTCACGCGGCGCTACAGCGCGAGCGAGAACGTCGGGAACACCGCCGTCTACGCCCAGGATCAGATCGCTCTGAGCCCCGAGTGGAAGCTCCTCCTCGGCAACCGGACCGACTTCTACAACCAGACCTTCCGCGACAAGGTCGGCGACGAGCGGACGGAGCAGGACCGGACCGGCTTCTCGCCCCGCGCGGGTCTCGTCTACCAGCCGCTGTCCTTCCTCTCGTTCTACGGCAACGTGGCGGCCTCGTTCCGCCCCAACACCGGCTTCGACATCGCGACCCGACCCTTCGCCCCGGAGACCGGCTTCGGCTACGAGGCGGGCGTCAAGCTCGACCTCTTCACCGGCCTGAGCGTGACCGGCGCGGCCTTCCACATCGAGAAGGAGAATGTCCTCACGACCGACCCGCGGGACTTCTTCTTCCAGATCGCCGCCGGGGCCGTGCGCAGCCAGGGCTTCGACCTGAGCTTCGTCGGACAGGTCACGCCCGAGTTCCGGGTCATCGGCGGCTACGCCTTCATCGACGCCGCAGTGACCCGCGACGAGGTCCTGCGGGTTGGCTCGCCGCTCCTCAACATCCCGCGCCACTCGGGCAGCCTGCTCGGCGTCTACGAGGTCCAAGCCGGCGACTGGAAGGGCTTCGGGTTCGGCGGCGGCGTCCGCGCCGTCGGCTCGCGTCTCGGGGACAGCGGCAACGAGCGGTTCCGGCTCCCCGGCTACGTGCTCACCGATGCCCTGGCCTACTACCGCTACGAGAACCTGCGCTTCGGGCTGAACGTCGATAACATCTTCGACGAGACCTACTACGAGCGCTCCTACAACGCGTTCTGGGTCGGCGTCGGCGAACCCCGTCGGGTGACCGTCAGCATGACGGCGCGGTTCTGATGGGCGTCCATCCGGGCACGCTGGAGGCGTCGACGGAGGAATCGGCGAAGACCGGACGCATCGCCTCCATCGACGCCCTGCGCGGGCTGGTGATGGTGCTGATGCTCCTCGACCACTTGCGCGAGACCTGGTTCCTGCAAGTGCCGGTCGCCGACCCGATGGATGCCAGGACCGCCATGCCGGCCCTGTATCTCGCCCGCCTCGCTGTCAGCCTGTGCGCGCCCGTCTTCGTCGTGCTGACGGGGGTGGCCGCGTACCTGTTCGGCACCCGGCACACCCTGGCGGAGACGCGCGCCTACCTCGTGAAGCGTGGGCTCGTCCTGATGGCGCTGGAGGTCTTCTACCTCTCGGAGCTGTACTGGGGCGTCGCCAGCCCGACGCTCTGGCTTCAGGTCATCTGGTGCATCGGCGTGTGCATGATCGTCCTGGCGGCGCTGGTCGGCCTGCCGCGCTCGGTTCTCCTCGCGGTCGGGATGCTGCTCGTTTGCGGGCACAATCTCCTCGACCCGATCCACCTCCGGCCCGATGATCCCTTCTTCGCCATCTGGGCCATGCTGCACCAGCGCGACGTCATCGCGCTCCCGTTCGGTCTGGTGGCCAAGACGACCTACCCGGTGCTTCCCTGGATCGGGGTCATCGCGCTCGGCTACGCCATCGGTCCGTGGTTCCTGCCGGGCGTCGCCACAGGCACGCGCGAGCGCCGTCTCGCTATCGTCGGCATCGCGATGCTGGTTGCCTTCGTGCTGCTGCGCCTTGCGAACGGCTATGGGGACAAGCCCTGGTTCGTCGTCGACGACAGCGCCCTGCGGACCGCGATGAGATTCTTCGCGCTGACGAAGTATCCGCCGTCGCTACTATTCCTGCTCCTGACGCTCGGGATCGGGGCGCTACTGCTCGTCCTATTGGAACGCATGGGCGACCGCCCAGTCGTCGGGGCGCTGGCGGTGTTCGGCGGTGCACCGCTCTTCTTCTACCTGTTCCACCTGACCGTTCTCCGGCTGCTCTACCACGGCGCGTTCGCGATTTGGGGCGCGACCCAGGGCACCGTGTTCGGTGTCGACAACTACGTGTGGGTCGTGGTCTGGTATGCGGCGCTGATCCCGCCCCTGTACTTCCCGACGGCTTGGTTCTCGCGCCTCAAGGCGTCGCGGCGCGACATCGCTTGGCTCAAGTACCTATAGGGTCGAACCCATCGGCTTGGCTATGCGACGGTCTGCTTGCGACCCAACTCGGCCGCTCTGAATACCGTCGATGTGAGCCGGAAGCAGACATTCGTCGGCTGTTAGGTAATCGCGTCGAGCTTCCTGTCGCCGTGATAAGATTGTAGCCCTCGTGGTCGAGCGTCAGCCGCAGGAAGGTGCGGTGCACGGTTCGCCACGAGTTCGCGGAGACGATCTTGCCGGACAATGCCAACCGGGACGGCTCGACACCGACCATTGTGGTCGATGGGCCCATTGCAACAATCACGCTTCGGCGCCCCATACACCATAACCGTCTTGAGGCAGCCGACTTCGCCGTCTTGATGGCGGCGCTTGATCAGGTGGAGGCCAATCGGAACGTTCGCTGCCTCATCATCACAGCGACTGGTCCCACTTTCAGCGCCGGTTACGACATCGGCAAGCTCGCGCTGGGCGGCGACAACGACGAGATGTTCGGCCTCTGCGACCGGGTGGAGAACCTCGTGCAGCCGACGATCTGTGCCTTGAACGGAAACGTCTACGGGGGAGCGACGGACCTCGCTTTGGCATGTGACATTCGGCTGGGCATCGAGGGCATGAAGATGTTCATGCCGCCAGCGAAACTCGGGATGCATTACTACTACAGCGGGCTCCGCCGCTACGTTCAACAGCTCGGCCTTGGGAACGCGAAGCGCCTCATCTTGAGCGGGGCGATGATCGAGGCCCCTGAAATGCTCCAGATCGGCTTCCTGGACGAGTTACTCGCACCCGATGCCCTCCATGCCCGGGTAGTCGTGCTCGCCGGCATGATCGCGGATGGGGCGCCTACCGCAGTCCAGGGCATGAAGGCATCCATGAACGCGATTGCCGCGGGCACTGCCGTAGCGCAGGAGGTTCAGGACAGATACCTTTCCAGCCTGCGCTCGGACGACCTGAAGGAAGGACTACGGGCGCTCGCCGAGAAGCGAAAGCCGCGCTTCACCGAGGCTGCGGATTTATAGCGAGCGCAAGCCACCGTCTGCAAAGGGTTGTGAGCGCTTAGAAGGCCAGGTCTGCTCGAACGGATTTGCCATCTGGATGCGGACCAGGGGGCATCCACCCCGAGCGGTTGCTCTGCAATCGACCCAACCCACCCGCCAAGAACGTCGTTTGAGCTTCTCCGAAGCGGCCATTCGTCTGCCATCCAGCACTTTCGGCTCATGGCGGGAGTGGCCTCTGGCCGTCCCCGAGCAGACGCCCCAGAAGGGACCCTTCCGGGGCGCACTCCCGTCCCGACGTTTCCCCAGAAAGCGACCGTTCGCGTTCACACGCTCGATGGCACGAGGCGGAGCCGCGTTCCCCACGGGTCGTGAAGCACGGTGGCACCGTCGTCATCGGTCATCGCCGATCCGCCCTCCAGGCAGCGCCCACGAACCTTAGCCAACGTCCCCGTGTCGATCTGGAGCTCGACCTCGGCCAGACCGGCCATGCCCGCAGGGCGCACCGGGGCGCCCCGGCTGTTCCAGATGTTGGTCGCGAGTTGGTGGTGGTACCCACCGGCGCCGAGGAATGTCGCGCCCGGGTAGCGGCACATCACGTCGAACCCGAGCAGGTCCGCGTAGAAGCGCTCCGCGGTGTCCAGTGCCCCGACCTGGAGATGGACGTGTCCGACGCGACCGCCCGCCGGCATGCCCCTCCAGGGGGCTGGGGCGGCGCGCAGAAGCCCGGCATGGTCGAGCCGGTCGTTCCTCATGATGATACTGCCGTCCTCCGCACGCGGCCACTCGGAACTCGGGCGGTCCACGTACACCTCGATGCCGTTCCCTTCAGGATCGGTGAGGTAGACCGCCTCGCTGACGAGGTGGTCGGCCGCGCCCGAGAGTTGGATCTTGCGCTCCGCCGCGTAGGCGAGCCAGGCGCCCAGGTGGCCGCGGCTCGGGAGCAGGAGGGCCGTGTGGAAGAGGCCCGCCCGCTGCGGGCTCCAGGGCTGGGCAGCGGCATCGTGCCGGAGTTCCAGCAGGACGGTGGCCCCGACCCCGAGGCGCAGCGTATCGGATTTCCGCGAGATGGTCGCGAGGCCGAGCGTATCGCGATAGAACCGGGCGAGGCCATCGAGGTCTCGAACGACAAGGGCGACGCTACCGACGCGGTATGGCGCGGTGTCCAAGAG
>Ga0164297_10000952_pt1 | contig 32907 bp, 45 predicted proteins | sample GEODES058metaG_FD_113539 | JGI IMG/M metagenome (GOLD analysis project Ga0164297, IMG submission 113539) | Dystrophic lake water microbial communities from Trout Bog Lake, Wisconsin, USA - GEODES058 metaG | ecosystem: Environmental > Aquatic > Freshwater > Lake | place: USA: Trout Bog Lake... | reverse complement strand
TTGCTGCGGTTGCCGCAGGCTGTGTGCATATGCAGATAATGATGCGCAAGCCGCCCGAGCGCTGAATGACGCGTCAAGCGCTGGATTTGGCATCACATGCAATTTTGACGTGGATGCTCCACGAAGCGGGCCAGGGTGGGTGCCTCGTGCCCGCCTCGCATGCGATAGACAGGGGTGGGTGGGTGGGGGGGCTACCCACCACCCCCTGTCGGACGGCCCGCAGCGTGCGTGACGTGACCCCACCGTTCATCGGTGTCTCCCTTCGCCGCAAGCATGGCCGCCAATCAAGCAGTGCATGCGCTGATCCAGGAGAAGGTGCTGGCTGTGGCGCAGGCGGTGGAGGACAGCCTAGACGACGAGCTTCACCGGCTGGACAAGCTGACCGAGGACGACCTGGACGGCCTGCGACGCAAACGTATTGAGCAGATGCGCCTCGCGGCGAAGCGCAAGCAGCAGTGGCTGGAGCGAGGCCACGGGTCATATATCGACGTGACGGACGAGAAGGTGTGTGTGCCTGTTGTTGTGCCCAGAGCCCACACCTTGGCGCCAGATCAAGGGGCTGACGTGCCGCGCGTGCGCCTCTTTTCGCCACGCAGGAGTTCTTCGCGCAGATGAAGGGGGAGGAGCGGTTTGTGTGCCACTTCTACAGGAGCTCCAACTTGCCGTGCAAGGTGGGGGCACTCACAACCGGGAGCGGGGCGCACAGTCTCAGTGTCGGTACAGCAGGCTGCGTGCTATGCGCGTATGCTGTGAGCGTTCGGCTGACAGACGACTGGCTTTGCGCGCGGGGGCGAGGCGCTGGGGTCGGTCAAAGCAAAGCTGTGCTGTTGTCGAGACACGCAGCTGACGTGCGCGTGCGTCTCTTGTCGCAGGTCATGGACAGGCACTTGGAGACACTGTCGAAGCTGCACCTGGAGACCAAGTTTTGTCGCATAGACGCGGAGAAGAGCCCGTTCCTGACTGAGAAGCTGAAAATTTGGATGCTGCCCACTCTAGCGCTCGTGAAGCACGAGAAGGTGACAGACTACGTGGTCGGCCTCGACGAGCTGGGCGGAAGGGACGACTTCACGACAGAGCAGCTGCGCTTGAGACTCGCTGCGGGTGGGCTCGTCCACCAGCCAGATGACAGTGCACCTGCCGGGGCAGCTGCTGCGCCCGCGCAGCCGCAGCGCGCTCTTCGGTCTAGAGACGACGGTGACGAGGACAGCGACTTTGAGTGAGGAATCCTCCAATCTACAACGTCAAGACATCGCGCGTTACAGTGGCTTTCCAGTCAACTTGCTTCTTGGCGGCGTTGACGGTCTACCCCCTGCGAGGCCCCCAAAGCCAGGCACCGTCTTCTTCTCTGCGGGCTTGAGGATCTGGAACGAGCACATCAGGTTCTCGTCCACTGTCATCATGGCCCCCGCGTTATCAAACTCCCCTGCAGAGAGAGTCAAGAACAGTGTCAGCGAGAGGGCGCGCACACACATCACATGGTCCCTGTCAGATCCCTAGGGACGCACCGCAGTAGTTCGGCGCGCTGAAGACGGTGACCAGCTGGCGCTTGCCGAAGAATTCATAGCCGTTCTCCACAACCTGGTGCGCGCGCACCACGAGGTCGAAGTCGAATTTGTCGAGGAATTCGGCGATGATGTCTGTGCCGTAGGTATAGGACACTCCCCGGTCGTTCTCACCCCAGCCGCTGACGTCTGTATCGGGGTCCGACCAGAGGAAGTCGCACAGCATGCCCACGTCGGGGATGTCCGTCGGCCGCTTGATGGCCATGATCTGCTGCATGTCCTTCAGCTCCGGGCTCGGGCCGCCGTGGATGCAGAACACCTTCTCGTCCACAATGGCGGCGAAGGGGAGGCAGTTGAAGACGTCGCAGAAGACGCGCCAGAGCTTGATGTTGTACCGCCGCTTGCACTCGTCGTAGAAGCCGTAGATGCGGCTGATGCTGCTGCACTCGTGGTTGCCGCGAAGCATGAAGAAATTCTCCGGGTATTTCACCTTGTAGGCAAGCAGCAAGCAGATGACCTCGAGGCCCTGCTTGCCCCGGTCCACGTAGTCGCCCAGGAACAAGTAGTTCGCCTCAGGCGGGAAGCCGCCGTACTCGAACAACCGCAGCAGGTCGCTGTACTGGCCGTGCACGTCGCCTGCAAAACAAAAGGGAGCGAGACACAGCTCGTGAGCCCGCCGCCTGATTCTTGCCCGCATCACCGCTGCGCGTGGCACGCACCGCATATTTTCAGCGGCGCCTCTAGCTCAAGCAAGCACGGCTGCTGCAAGAATATGTCCCTGGTGCCGGTCAGGGAGGGATAGGCAGTGAGCGGAACGGCGCGAGTGAGTGAGCGCGAAACACAAAACACAAGTCTCTCAAGTGCAGGCTGCGTGGACACGCAGCGCACGCCCGCATATTCACGTGCCGCGTCTCGGGCACGTCGCAATGCAGGCATGTGCGGCAGCACATTGAAGGTGGCGGAGCGGCGGGGCTAGCAGAGCCCCGCTGTAGGGTTCTAACTCTCCCGCCGGCCTCCCCACCGCACCGCGGGCCTCCTCCAGCCGTGCCGCGTGCGCCGGGACGGAACTCACCTGGCTGCAGCGCACAGCGCGCGAATCTCCCCCTCTGCAAGCTGCACTGTCCGGTTGCTCTGAGGTCCCCGGACGGCCAGCAGGCGGTCTATGATGCTGTCTACGTCCAGGCTAGTCATGGGGAACCACTGCGGGCCACCCACGCGGTTGCAGCAGCTGTTGAACCCCTCAACCAGGCGCCGTGGCGGTGGGAACGCGCTCACCGAGGGGCTCAGGAGTGAAGAATCGCCCCGCCGCAGGAGCGCTTGTTGCGCGCGAGCCAGGGCGGGATGGAGCGGCTTCGCCAGGCCAGCAGCCGCGAGGCGCAGCGGCAACGATTAGCGACCAAGGCATGAGAGAGCCCCTGGGCTATGTGTCCTCTGTCCTGCCGCCGCTCACCCTGACGCGCTCTTCCACGTGTCCACGCGCGCGACACACCACTCAGCTGCACGCGTCCTGTCTGGCCCGCTTGAAGGACGCGCGCGCGTCGCTGCTGGCCTCGCTTCGGGCTTCCCGCACAAGAGGTGAGCTCAGCGACGAGGCCGCGGTGTCTGCTCCCGACGCCGTCGCAGCAGCCGTGCGTCAGGTGATATCGCAAGAGCTGGCGGCTGCAAGCGCAGGTGCGTGTGTCGCTGCTGGAGAGAAGCGCGCAAACGACGGAGTGCGCCCCTGACAGCGTGCCCACTTCCCCTCTCTGTTCGCGTGTGCGCGCGCAGAAGACATGCTCTGGGTGCGTCCGCACCTGCTTGGCTGCATGTGCTGTGCCGCAGAAGTGCGGGCCAGCTCTCACCACGCGCATGTTCAGCAGGATGGTGAGACACAGCCCACTGGCAGAGGCGTCGTCGTTCAGCGACACCAGGTGCGTGTACACCAGCTGCGCTCAGCTGTGCACTTGCTGAGTTCGCAGCTCAGTGCCGTGGAACCCCTCACACATCTCTGCGCGCCACAGATGGGCAGCGAGGACATGTGTGACGCTGGGGATGCAGAGGCCCTCTACGCAGAGCTGAAGCATTTCCTCACAGCCTCCTTGCGTGAAGAAGGTGCGCTGACGACGTGAAGATCTCGGATGTCCATGAATGCGGCCACTGACACTTGCGGAGGGCACACACGACCACACAGAGGCAACATTGCTGGCAGAATACGAAGCTTCACTCGCGTTCGAGGAGGATGCCATCGCCGCAGCAGTGCATGACCAAGAGGTGTGGGAAGCCAGCGCCGCTGAGCCGGGTGGTGGGGAATCAGAGCCGCCAGTGCCGTGTCCTGTGTGCCATCGCCGAAGACTACTCGCCAGCCGGGGAGTGGTCTTCTGCGGCTGCGGAGGCATCCGCCTGGATCTAGCAACGCAGGGCACCGGCACCCTCGCGTTTGCAGCCCAGAGGCTAGCGGCTGCTTGGGACGAGCATGCGGGCAGGGGATGCAATGCACAGCTTGTGTTCAGGCAACAGAGCGTGGGCGGAGACAGCTTGTGGGCGTCTTGCGCATCGTGTGGCGCACTCATAGCAGTATTTTAGAATTCCATCGAATGCGCAGTCACCACGCGCACCTTGTTCATCTGTGCCTTGCGTGACATTGCTGGCGGAGGTGACACGAGCATCATGATCGCCGTGAAGATGGCGCCCGACACGAGGATGTAGACCATCGTGCGCATCGCATGACGCGCGAGGCCAATCAAGCCCGTCTCCTTCTTGGAGCCTCTGCGAGAGAGACTCCTGACCACTGCCGGAGGCGCGTCCCCTCTTTGACTCACGCTCTTCCCCAGTCTCCTGCTTTGACTCGGCGTCACGGGCAATGCGCTCTCCTGCCGCTCTCGAAGCTCTGCAGTTAGACGGGAGACCTCCAGCCGACGACACTCGACGTCAGCGGCGTCAGCCAGCGTGCGAGCCGCCTGTGACTTGACACGCAGCATGAGGCGCTGCACCTCCTCTTGCGCTTTGCGCACAGCGTTCGCCTGGGCGGCTAACTCCGCCTCGCGAGCGAGCAGGTGCTGCTCCCACCTCGCAAGGACGCCCCGCACGTGTCTTCGCCCGTGTCTTCGGTGTCTGCCCACGGAGTGTGCCATGAGACTGACGGCATCAATACTGCGCCGAGCGCCGCGGCTACTGTGGTGGGGCATGCCCCTCCGCAGAGGGGGTGGCTCGCTGCTCGCACGCCCACCGCGCTTCTGTCGGCTCTCGGTCTCTGAGTCCGAGTCAGAATCGAGCCAGTAGTCACTGCTCTCGCCCACAGTGTGTGTGTCCTCCTCAGTCTCACTGCCGTCGAGGTCAGTCAGCGGGAGGTCGCTCTGAACCTCCTCCTCCGCCGCGCTCGCCGGCGCGAGCTGCTGATCTTGCACGCTTGCACCACCGGGCAGCATGCTATCGGGGCTTGACTACATGCGGCGTCGAACTGGCGATGAGGTCACTGTATGCCTATCATTCGCCTGAGTGAGGTGGCATGCCCAACATTGGTTGGCGGATGCTATTCCATTGCACACATGTATCGCCGTGAAAGCTCTTCAGCGCCTTGCAGCTTGCGCGTCCTGTTCGTCTTCAAGCACGAGCAGAGTTGCACAAGAGGCGTCTGCCGCCCCTGTGACGGAGCCACCCGCCGCCAGCGTTGTGACCAGGTAATGCAGGATCTCAGCCGTCAATATCGAACCCGGAAATGCAACCGGGATGCCCTGTTCACACGTCGGGTCAGCCACAATGGCCATCTTCAGTGTTCTACCAGGGATGCACGCACCGGCGGATAGGGACATAGCCACTCTGCGGAGACTCGGCCAGTAGCAAGCTCCACAGGCACTGCCGTGCGGGGCGCGAAGAACGCCTGCCGAGGAGGCATCGCCATCTGGATCTGCGATGGAGGGAACTGCGGCAACGCATCACTGCTGGAGGAGCTTGCTCTCCCGCGGCTACGGGCATGCATGTCGAGCAGCACGCGTTGGAGGCGTTCCAGGTCGGTGCTATTTGCATTGCCGCCACCGACGACAAGCACGACACATCGGGGCGCTGTCAGCTCCACCGTTATGCCCTGCTGAATCAGCGCATCGCCAGCGGCGTAGCCGCTTTCGTGGCCCAAAGACTCTGCCGCAAGTGTCAGTCGCGTCGTGTCCCAAGCATGTACGCCGGCCACGGGGCGGGCGCCAAGGATGTGCAGGTCAGGTGCAAGAGCTGCCAAAGAGGCACGGAGCGCGATGCACGCGTCCGTGGTGGAACGCACTCCAGTGCGCGCATGCATGGCGCCCTGTCTGACTGCGTCCAGCGAGGCAAGCAGTAGGTATGATGGCGATGTGGTCTGCAGCACTGTCAGACACGAACTCAGGCGACTTGTGCTCACCCTGCACGTGTCGCTCACGTGCAGCATGCTCGCCTGTGTCAGCGCGGGAAGCGTCTTATGCGTGCTCTGCACAGCCACATCTGCGCCGCAAGCGAGTGCGGGCATCGGCAGACGGGGATCGAACACAAAGTGCGCTCCGTGGGCCTCATCCACAGCGAGAGGAACGCCGCGGTCGTGCGCCACACGAGCAAGAGCTGCAATATCAGCGACAGCGCCAAAATATGTAGGCGACACAGCCAGCGCAAGACCGACACGACGGCGTCGGCGAAGAGGCTGCTCATCCAACGTCCCCTGCTCTGGCGCCGCAGCGCACGCAGCTGCCGCTGCGTCAAGTGCCTGCGCTAGGGCCTCAGGAGAGACTGTGTGCGCGATGCCCAAGTCCTTGTCGACAGGCGCGTCCGCGAAGAAGGGAACCGCACCCGCAAGAATGCAGGCGGACACTGCACTCACATGGCAGTTACGCGACAGCACCACCGCGTCTCCAGGGGCACATGCAGCCATCACGGTCGCGTGGATGCCAACGGATGTGCCGTTGACGAGGAACCAAGTGCGGATCGCACCAAATGCTGCAGCAGCAGCCTCCTGTCGTCCCGAGCAAGTTGCACAGCGTCAATCAGCGTACACTGCGGACTATTACACGGCCATGACACACCTGCGCTTGTGCAATGCTGGACCGCGGCGACGATAGGTAGTCAAGGCCGTCAAGTTCAGTCAAGTCGTGCCGCAGAGCCGTGGCGCCCACGACGTCCAACAGCGCGTCAGACGCGCCCTGGCCACGCTGTGCACGCGAAGGAGGTGGACAGAGCGAGTCAGGGCGAGTGAAAGGGCAGCAAATGTGTGACGAGCGCAGCCTGCCTTGTGTCCCGGGACGTGGAACGGAGCAGCTCCGTCAGAGGCGCGCCGACGAAGTGCATCCACCAGTGGCATATTCTGGCCAGCATCAGCATCAGCGCAGGTGCAGGTGCAGGTGCGCCTGAGACGAGGAGCCAGCTGCCTGCGTCTCCCTGCCTGCCACAGCTGCGCGGCCTGCCCTGCGACAGCCATGACGCCACAACTGTCCCGACCGCTCGACACTGTTGACTGAGTGTCCTACATGCTCACAGGGGCGAGTGGGCTTCCAAACTGACTCATCAGGCGCTGACGTCGTCGCGCAGGCCTATAAACTCTCTTCGAACCGCCCTTCAGAAGCGAATGCTCGAATGGCGGCGGCCCGTGGCCTCCTCTCGCCGCCTCGCGTGCATGCCGGCCCGCGCCGGCGGCCGAGCGTCACCACGCACTCCTCTTACTCGGGCAGCTGGGAGCAGAGCCCAGAATGGTGGGGCACGGGCGGCGGTGGTTGGGGGCGGAGCGGGGGTCGAGTCGTGTTTTGCGAGACCAGCATGCACGGCAACGGCGAGGTGACAGTCACCGCCCACGACCACGCCGGCCCTGGAGAGTGGCGGGTGCTGCGCTTCGGGGAGGCAGGCAGGCAAAGCGTATCCCTCGTCCGGCCGAGCGTGGCCGGCTCTGTCGTCGCGGACAGCGGCGTCCTGGCCTTTGAGTACACCAAGACAATAGCCGCAGCTACGATGGGTCTGTGGCGCCTCACTGGCCTGCAGACAAGGCCCCGTATCCTGTGCGTCGGGGGCGGTGGGTGCAGCCTTCCAGCCTTTGTGGCGGACACGCTGGCCTCCCAGGTGGTTGTTGCAGAGGTTGACCCGGTTGTTGCGCGTGCGTCCGCCCTGCTCGGCTTCCAGGAGCGGGCCGGGCTTGCCGTGCGTGTTGCCCCTGGCGAGACTGTCGTTTCAGAGACCCTGGCCGGGGCCTTTGACATCTGCATCCTGGACGCGTTCGACGGGGACGATGCGGTGCCGGAGCCGCTGGTATCACAGCCCTTCGTGGACGACCTGGCGCGTGCACTGCATCCCGGCCATGGGCTGTTCATCATGAATCTGCATGGGGGCGGCACCAGCTTGTCGGCATCCCTCTCCACCGCCCTGGCGGGCCGCTGGCAGGAGAGCTGCAGAGCACTGCGTTCAGGCTATGACGCCTCCACCGTGCTGGGCAGAAAGGTGCAGGTCGCCAAAGACTGCTATGCATCAAGGCTCCGCGGGGCAGCCTTCACGCTGTCTGTCGCCTTTCAGGACAACATCATCCTCTGCGTTGCCAGGGGCCTGCAGGCTGGCAGCACGCTGCGCACCAGGCTGGCAGCGGCAGCAGATGAGGCAGCTGTGGAGTGTGGCGTCCGCTTCCAATGCGGCTGGCGGGCCGTGCGGGGGCTCACAGAGGCAGAGGTCAGCTGCCACAACTGGTGATTAGGCCTAGGTGGGGATGCTCTCGCGGGTGATGTGATGCGCCACGCACCTGGCAATGATGTGACTTTGATGTGTGATGTGGCACGCGTGTGCACTTGCAACTCCTCCCTGAGGCCATTGCGGCACATGGGCTTCGCGTCTGGTTCGCATCACACTCGCTCGCTTGACGTATCATGACCGCAGTGACGGCCTCGTTGGCGGCGCCGCTTCCGTGGCTGCCTCGGCCTCGGCCTCCACATTGTCGACAACGACGTGACCTGTGCAGGGGGTGTCGCGCCAATGCAGGGCCCACCACCACGCTGCCGCCGCCTCCAACGGGCTCCTGGCCAGAAGAGCGGCCTTGGGCTGCTGTTGCTCTGAGCAAAGCTCTGGACACTGCTGGAGATGTGGCTCTCATTGCACGGCGCACTCTGCTGCCCACCTACAGCTCCGACTTGGATAGCAGCGTCGCGGACGGGTCTCTGGAGCTACGCTCAAGGCGTCGCCCGGTTGTCCTCATCCTCGGCAGCGGCTGGGCGGCGCACAGCCTGATAAAAGTTGTCGACACCGACACCTACGAGGTTCTGGTTGTCTCGCCGCGCAACTTTTTTGCGTTCACGCCCATGCTGCCCTCCTGCGCGGTGGGCACCGTCGAGTTTCGTTCTCTCTTGGAGCCTGTGCGCGTGGCGAACCCGTGCGTCACCTATCTCGAGGCTGAGTGCACGTCGCTGGACACGACACGACGCGTAGCAGTGTGCTCGCCAGTGGCAGACCTACCAACCGGTGGGCGCCCCCCGTTCCGTGTGACCTATGATGTTGCCGTCGTTGCCGTCGGCGAGCAGCCTGCCACGCTGGGTGTGCCTGGCGTGGCTGAGAACTGTTACTTCCTCAAGGAAGTCACGGACGCGGCAGCGCTTCGCCGGCGCATCGGGGAGGTGTTTGATTTGGCGTCGCTGCCAGGCACAGCAGCTGATGTGAAGGACCAGCTGCTCCATTTCCTGGTAGTCGGCGGTGGGGCCACAGGCGTCGAGTTTGCAGCCACGCTGGCGGAGTTTGTGCGCGGCGACCTGGCGGCAAGCTACCCGCCTGACCTGGTCAAGCGGGCGCGCGTGACCCTGCTCCAAAGCGGGGACGCCATCTTGACGCAGTTCGACTCCACCCTTGCGGATGCGGCGCTGGCGGCGCTCCGACGAGACGGGGTGACTGTGCGCCTGCGGGCGCGGGTCGCCCGTGTCGCGCCGGGGGTGGCCACTCTCAAGGATGGCAGCGACATAGCCTTCGGCCTGTGCTTGTGGTCTGCTGGCAATTCGCCACGGGGGCTTGTCACAGACCTGCGAACGGCGCTGCAGCCCGCCGGCGTGCCCATCGGAGGCGCCCCCGATGACACACAGGCGGAGGCCATCCGTGGGGCCGCGAGAGGCAAGCTGCTGGTGGACCCCTGGATGCGCGTCCTGGGCGCCTCCAATGTGCTCGCCCTCGGCGACTGCGCCACCGCCGCCACCACCGCCCGCTACGCTGCGCTCCCGGCCACCGCGCAGGTGGCGGGGCAGCAGGGAGCGTACGCTGCCCGCCTCATCAACCGGGGTTTCACCATCGGAACTGCCGGCCTGGATGCTCCGCCGCCCTACAGGCCACTGTCCTGGCCGCTGTCTGCGCTGGGCGGTACCACCGCAGCAGAAGTGGCGCCGCCCTTCGAGTTCCTTTCCCTTGGCCTGCTGGCCGGCATCGGTGAGGACGACGCGCTGACGCAGGTGGACGCAGGCGCCCTGCAGCTGCGCCTGTCTGGCCGCCTGGCCAGCTTGCTGTGGCGCAGCGTCTACGTCACGAAGCAGGTGTCGTTCCGGAACCGTGTCCTCATCCTCTTTGACTGGCTGAAGACCCGCGCCTTTGGGAGGGACCTGTCGCAGTTCTGAGTGCGGCGCAACGCAGTCTCGTCTCGCTAAGTGACGTCAGCACCGAAGCTCTCTTTGAACCGCCCTTCAGAAGCGAGTCTCTGCGTTGAAACATGGCCACCACTTCTGCGTTGTTGATGCACGGCACCGTCCGCGGCGCCCAGTTTGTGGGTACCCACCGCCAGGCAGCTGCAGCCCGGCTGATGGGCAAGGTGCGTATGAGCCCAGTTTGGAGTCGCCAGTGGAGCAGGAGGCCTACTGTCTACCCAGGCTGCAGACAGATAGCTGTGCCTATGGACCGCAACAGCGCTGTAGTGTCGTCTTTGCCGCCGCAAGGCGGTACCGGAAAAAGTGGCTCAAGCCGAGTCACCTTTTGGCTTACGCGCTCCCACGCTACGCAGGCGCAGTCGTCCCGCTCGCGGTCCGTGACTGTTGCAATTGCGGCCCCGGAGCGACCGAACTCTCTGCCCCAAGGTGCGAGCGCGACGGCTGTCCGGCCCGCCGCCCTGCTCAACGACCAGCTCCCCATTTCTGGCGTTCTCACCCACACCACGCACCGCCCTTCAACGACGCAGTGCCCGGCAGTGTGCGCAAGTCGCCCCCAGTGGTGGGCCCCACCGTCAGCCGTGACGTCGTGCGCGGCCTGGAGCGTGAGCTGGACACCACTGCGCAGAGCCTGCCTGCCCTGCGCCGCTTCCACACGCTGCTCGAGCAGCTGCCTGCCGACGAGGTGCACCGCCGCCTCGCGCCCGTGTGGGCGGAGCTGTGCTACAACCTGGAGAGCTTCAACCCGGTGTTCACCGCCGTGTTGCTCAAGGTGCAGTGCACGCTGGGCCAGAGCGACTACGTCCGCCGTGACGCGGCGCTGCAGTGCCTCATCGTGCCGCTGGCTGGCGAGTACGGCCTCGCTGCTGAGTACAAGCTGGGCAAGACGCATCGCCAGCTGTTTGCCGACTTCTACGCCTCAGTCACCGGACAGCCTCTGGACGCGTTCCTGGCCAGCCATCCCGCGTGCCCGCACGCGGAGCACTTCTTCGCATCCATGCTGAACGACGTCGCCAACGGCGGCGGCCAGGCGGATGCCATGTCGCAGGCGAGCTACGCGCTGGGCTACAACCTGGCGGTGGAGTACCTTGCGGCGTATGAGAAGACCTGGATGCTGGACGCCTTCCGCGTGCTGAATGACCGCGTGCTGGCCGCCCAGGGCAAGACTCTCGACTGGGTGTTCCTTGAGGTCCATGCAGTGGGGGAGCCCATGCACGCGGAGCTGGGCCATGCGGCCGTAACGTCCATGGTGCCTGCCGACCACGTCCACATCCTGCGCAAGGCCATGCACGACCATGACAGGGACTTTGCCGCCTTCTACAACGCATGCGCTGACCTGTTGGAGGCGTAACGCCGACAGACCTTTTCGCAATCCACACACACTACTAGTCCTCCATCGCTTCTAAAGCGGCCAGCGCCTGTTTTTGTGCCTCCTCCGCCACATCTTTGGGTACCCGCTGGTGCTGCCAGCCCGACTCTGCGCACACCCACGACATTTCGAGCTCGAACGTCTTGTCCTTCTCGTCGTGGCACTTGTGGATGATCTTGGCCACCTCCACCACCGCCTCGCGACACGTCAGATTGCTGAGCGCCAGGCGCTCGATCTCTGTCCGCGCCTGCTGGCGCCCCTTGCCCACAGCCGTCCCGAAGTGGCGGTGCGCCTCACCCGCCGGGTCGAGCATGAAGAGCGACGCGGAGGACGGCTGCGACGCGCCGCTGGTGGGCGCGTCAGCAACCGCGAGCAGCAGGCTAGCGCCGAAGGGGCGGACGCTCCAGTATAGTGTGTACAGGTGGATGAACGACGCCAGGCGGTCGGCCAGCAGCTGCGCGGGGATACGGTCACCGTAGAAGCTGAGGTAGTTGCTCGCTTCTGCGCGCGCGCGGTTCGCGAGCTGTCGTCCGTCGGGCAGCAAGCCAGCAATGGCCTGCAGCGCCCCCCACAGGCAGCAGTGCGTGTGTGTCAGTCCGGGAGTGGTGTGCACAGGGGGCAGGCAGGCGCGAGGAGTGCGCACCACGCCGGCGTGGCGGTCGACGCTGTGGATGCGCCGGTTGGTGCCCTCGCAGAGCATCTTCGACAAGACCACTTTCTCGATCCCCTAACAAGAGCCAGAGACGGGTGAGAACGAGCGGGCGTTCAGACACACGGGCCTGAGCGACGGTGCTGCCACGGCCCTGCCACTGGGTGTGTGCGCACCAGCACGACCCCGTCTGCGCAACGTATACCCACAGCGGTGCTGTGCACAAGAGAGGACGCGAGGGGCGAAAGCGGGTCAGTGTCTTTGTGTCTTGTGTGAACCGCCCAAAGGTAGTGCTGGGTGGCACGGAGCAGCGACGTGGTGAGTCGCCCCGGACAGCAGCACGCGCACCCGCTGTTATCTACCGCCTTTGTGGCGTACTCGATCTGGAACACCTTGCCATCTGGGCTGTACGTCGTGCTGCTCAGGTCGTAGCCCGTGCCGATGGACGACATGGCTGCACGCACGGACTGCAAGCTCTGCGAGTCTGGCGGAGGAGCGCTGACAGGCCGCCCAGGGAGTGAGGTGGCACTCCCCTGACATCTGGCCGCCTCCTCGCAGAGAGACCGGTCCGCTATGCTGTAGGAAGCAGCACATGCGTGCGGCCCTGGGTGCTCGCCAGCTGGTTTGTGGACGCAGCTGCCGTTGGGCGTCTGCGCTCATGGCCCTCCCTGCTAAAGTGGCCGCGAAGCCAGCCATCGCGCCGGAGGCCCTCTTCCGCTATCCTCCCGACATGGCGGAGCCCGCTCCCATTCTGGTTGATATCGGCGCCAATCTGAGCGACGACTCTTTTCAGAGCGATGTCCAGGAGGTGTGGACCAGAGCCCAGCAGGCGGGCGTCGGTCACTGCGTCATCACCGGCACGAGTCTGGAGCGCAGCGCAGCAGGCCGTGACCTTGCACATCGCCTGGGCCCGGGCGTGTGGTTCACTGCCGGTGTGCACCCGCACGATGCAAAGCAGTGGAAGGACGCGTCGACAGCCGCCGCGCTCACAGAGCTGGCTGCAGATGCTAAGTGTGTGGCTATCGGGGAGTGCGGCCTAGATTTCAACCGCAATTTCAGCAGCGTGGAGGAGCAGGAGCACGCGCTGGAGTGTCAGCTGGAGCTGGCAGTGAGTCTCCGCAAGCCGCTCTTTGTGCATTGCCGCGATGCCGCGCCCCGACTGGCGGAGATGCTGTTGCGTGTGGCGCCGAGACTCAGTGCCGCGGTGGTGGTGCACTGCTTCACAGGCAGCGCAGAGGAAGCTGGTGCATTCCTGCAGCTGTCCCCGTTGGTGCACATCGGCATCACGGGCTGGATTTGTGACGAGCGTGAAGGCCGCGCAGCAGCGCTGGGGGAAGCCGTGCGTGTAATCCCGGAGGACAGGCTGCTCCTGGAGACAGATGCACCGTACCTCATTCCCCGCAGCATCACGCCGAGCAAGGCGCGGCCGCGTCGGAACGAGCCGTGTCTGCTGCCCCATGTCGCCGCCGCGGTTGCAGCGGCGCGGGGCGTCTCTGTGGCACAGGTGGCGGAGGCGACGACGCGCAACGCTGTGCGAGTGTTCGGCTTGGCTCGTACGTGTGACAAGGTGGGGGCGTGAGCACGCGTGTCTGTATGGCATGAGCCAATCGGCGCCCCCAAAAGCGTTTATTCCAGGCAGGTTAATTTGAGGGCATCATCCGCCCAGCGCGGCATTCATTGCGGAGCAGACCTCGATGCCGACCTGCGCGGCAGCCTTGTCGTAGTCATCCTTGGCGTTCACCAGCTTTGACTGGTAGTCCGCCAGCCCCTGCTTCACAGCCTCGTGGTCCAGCTGCTCCAGCGGCACAGCCTCCACCGCGCACACATCAGTGCTGCTGTCCGCGTGCACGAATGCAAACCCGCTGCTGACGAAATACTGAAGGAGGAGGAGGAAAGGAACAGAGGTTGGCAGCGTCAGAGGGAGAGAACAGTGGTTGAGTGCAGAGAGAGGGCCCCTCTTGTATGCGCTCCCGCGTGAAGCGTCGCAGACGACACTGCGCTGTGGTTCGTGCCTTCTTCACGTTCTTGTCCGCGTCCAGGTGCACGGCCAACACGCCCGGTTTGAGCTGAGCAACTGTTGGCACATGGCCCGGAAGGACGCCGAACTCGCCCGTGGTGGCGGGTATCAACACCTGGTCCACCTGGTGTGTGAAAGAGCCACGAGTGAGCACCGCGAGCGCGGCGGCGGCGTGCGACGGCGGTAAAGCGCAGGCCAGCTCAATGCTCCGGGCGCACCTTTTCGCCCTGGAACTCGATGGAGTGCGGCAAGTACAAGTTCAGCGTCACCTTGTCCGGTGTCCCTGTCACCGCCGCAGCCTTGGGCACTGCAGCAGGGGCGCACGCGCGGCAGGCCGGGCGTCAAAACACTGTCACTCCCTAGGGCTCCCTCTTACTCAAGCCCAGGGCACGCGGGCGGTGCACGCACGGTAGTCCGGCGGGAAGCTGGGCGGCGCCATCGTGCTGGGTGCCCGCTGTGTGAACTTCTCAAGGAAGGCCTTGTTGGCCGCGCTGCTGCTCGTCGCAGCCTCCTCTGCAGCTCGCAGTGTGCGGCTCGTCCACAGCGAGCGCACCAGCTGCGGCGCGCGCGCTCTCCACATGGGTGCTGTCTACAACGCCGCGTGTGTGTATGTGTGTGCAGCGCGTGCAACGGAGCGGCGTTGCCCCCAACTAAAAGTGACCTTGCGAAGCGTTTTGAGAGTGCCACACTCTTCTTATGTGGCAGCGGTTCATCATTCATCCACCACACTGTCGGCAAACTATCAAAGTCTCTGTCCTCGAGGCTCCTTCTTGCGCGCGCAATTTGCGACGCAATTGAAAGTTCCAACGTCCTGTTGCACTCTTGGCTGGGCCACGCCCAGCCAGGCTAGCATCTCACGCTGCAGTTGCACGTCGTGGAACACCTGCGGGCTGGGCCACACGCGCACGCGGTCCGGATACTGCGCCTGCAGCTGCTCCACGGTCTCTGAGTATAGGTCCCAATACATGCCCAGACTGCGCTCCTGGTTGGGCCCCTGTCCCGGTGGACACGGGAGCTTCGGATGCGCGGCTGCCCAGTAGCGCGTGAAATTGGTCCATTGCCGGGTGTCCACGCACGCAGACCACAGGTCAGTGCCTTTGTCCTTGGTCATGAAGGACGCCACCACCTCGGCGCGCTTGCGCTGCAGCACCACGAACTTGACACCCGGCTCCAGTGCCATGATGGCTTCCGCATGCGGCAGATAGGAGCTGCCGACGTCGCCCACAAGAGGAGTCACTGAAGCTCCAGCCTCCTTGCCCAGGTTATAGCCCCGGACACGACCCAGGAGCAGCTTCACACGCTTTGCCACCACCTGCTCAGCCTCCGCCGCGGACGGCGGAGACCAGGGAAGCACGGGGTGCTGCTCGTGAGAAAAAGTGGCTCGACACCCCGGCTGTCTGCGAAGCAGGTGCGACAGCGTCACGGTCCCGCAGCGTCCCGTTCCGAGCCCGATGACGAGCCGTACACCGCGTGCGGCGATAGCTTGTGCGTCGTACTGGCTGCTCCACGTGGGCGGCAAGTCGGAGGGACCGTGGAGTATGTGTGCCTCGCAGGCAGTCATACATCTGCACAACCGCCGGCCGGCTGCGTCGGTGGCCACCAGCCAGGGAGACGCGCATGTCCTGCAGCCTGCTAAGTGGCCAGTGGAGTTGTACGAGGCTGCGCACGCGTCGCCGGCAGGCGGTGTGGACACACTCCGGTCCCCAGGGCCGTCCCACACGAACGTGATGACGGTGTAGCGCCATATGGTCAGGGCACCGAGAAGCAGCAGCAACGCGACGCATGTGCGCTGGCTCGTGAACAGCATCTGGGCGCGCGGTCACTCGAGCGACAGAGATGCTGAGGCGCGCTGCGCGCGACTCATTGCCCCAGAGCAGCCCATGCACACGATGTGCAACTGCGCACCGCTAACATCGTTATGGACCCATTGACAATGCACGCCCGCGGGGAAACTCGCCCTCCGAGGCGGTGTACACTGTTGATGACGCGTCACAGCTGCGCCACTCTCGCGCAGCCGCCAAGCCTCATGGCGGCGGCACATCCGAATGATCTGTATCCGCTGATTGTGTCCTTTCTGCAGAAGCAGGGCCTTGCAGCAGCAGCCACGGTGGTGAAGGAGGCAGCCAAGAGGACGCAGGTGCGCGCAGACGCTCTGCCTCTGCGCACGTGTGTCGCCATGCATGCTCTTGTCATGCCGCGCATGAACGCAGTGCGGCGTCCAAACGAACTCGCTGAACTTCGCGCAACGTCTGCTCTTCCGCCGGCGACGCAGAGCCGCCAACCTTCTGTTGCGACCGACGCAGACCTGTTTACCATCTACAAAGCGTTTGTGCAGCAGCAGCCCGGGTGAGTGCACATAAAGGAGTGGCGTGGCCAGTGCGCGCGCGCCTGTGAGGCCGCCAATGCAGTCCAGCATGTACCTGTGTCTTTCACACCACTCTGCTGTGTCTTTTTTCCAACAGGGCTACTGTCGCCAATGGAGTGAACAAGCGCAAGGCTGCATCGCCAGACAGCAGCTCGGATGAGAGTGACAGCGATGACAGCAGCAGCGACGACGTGGTTGCGCCTCCTCCTGCAAAGAGACCTGCAGTGGCGGCGCCAGCTGCAGCCCGGCCAGTTATCGCGGCGCCGCCAAGCAGGGTGGCAAACGCACGCGCTGCTGTGTCATCATCGACAGAGGAGACGAGCAGTGAGGAGGACGAGGCTCCTCCTCCCAAAAAGAGCCTCCCACAGAAACAGCCGCCGCCGAAAGCGGCGGCCAAGGCAGTGGCGAGGCCGGCATCGTCCACGGATGAAGGCACAAGCAGTGACTCAGACGATGATGAGCGGCCTCTAGCCAGAGCGATAGCACCTGCGCTTCTGCCGCCTGCTGCTGCCCGCAAGCTGCCTGGGAAGGCGCCGAGCAGCAGCGAGAGCGACAGCGATGATGCGAGACCTGTTGCGAAGCCAGCTCCAGCAGTGGTGGCATCCAAGGAGAAGGCGCCCCCCAGTGATAGCAGCGACAGCGACAGCGACAGCGAAGATGAGCCGCCAGCAGCAGCGCAGAAAAAAACAGTGCCTCAGACGGGGGCTGCTGCCAAGCCGCGAGTGAGTGCGCCAGCACGCGCAGCAGCCAGGGCGTCCGACTCGGACGATAGCAGTGACGACAGCGACGATGAACCGGCGAAGCAGCACAAGCCTGCCGACCATACCACTCCTCGCGCCGCAGCCAGGCCATCTGCTGGTGCTCAGAATGGCGGCACGCCCGGGTCGAAGGGTGGCAAGGGCCAGGGCACACCTTTCCAGCGCGTCGATCCAACTGAGTGGATGGGCAAGCTAAAGGGCATTGGGCAGGACAACAGCTACGCCGCTGTCTTCGGCGATGGTGGCTATGGCGCAAAGGCGCAGCAGAAGCTGGGCGTGGTGCGCGGGAAGGGCTTTCGGGCGGAGAAAACGAAGGCGAAGCGAGCAACCTTCTATCGGGGCGGCACCATTGATGGGGCCGTGAATAGCGTCCGCTTCGACTCGGATGGAGACGACTGACAGCAGTGAGGGAGAGGGGGTGGGGAAATTCAATTGATCGTCTGGAATCCCTGACTTGAGTGACTGACATATCGGCTGACCGCCCCCGGGGCCGAGCCGTCTCCGCCCAGGCCGAATCGGCCGCCGCTGAGCTGGCCCACCAGCTCGGAGGCCTTGCTAGCAGAAAACACAACTCCATCAGCCACCAGACCGGGCAGCTCCCGCCAGAACTCGAGGTGCGGGATGACCTCCACGCCCCGCATGTCAAGCTGTCGGTACCGGAAGAAGGCGCCGCCGGCGAGGTAGAGGCCAACCCCGAGGAAGAAGCACAGCAAAAAACTGTTCCCCCACGTCCAGCCGCCCGTGCCGCCCGCAGTATAGGGGCAGGCGGACGGGTGCACCATGGTGGTCGCATACGCGCAGTTGCCCAGGTCCGTGACGGTGGTGGGGAACACCGCCTGGCCCAGCGTCCCAGCTGCAGGGCACTGGATGGCGACACTCAGGCTGCGGCGCGCACCGCCGGAGCAGCCCTGGCCATCGCCCTTCTTGATGGTGTAGATGACACCCTGCGTCGGGTCCGCCGGGTTGTACAGGCTCAGGCTCACATCCGCGCCGTTGGACCACTCTCCCACGGACCAGCAGTAGGAGTTGGCGCTGCTTGTGTACTGCTGCGCCATCATCGCGGCGCACCCGTTGCCGCACATCCGAGTGCTCGCGTCCTTGCACGCCTGCGGGCACATGCTGAAGGCGTTGTTGCCGCACACAGGCCGCTGTGCTGGCAGTGTTGTGCGGAAGTTCATGTTGCCGCAGAACTGCGGAGGGAAGCAGGGGCGGGGAGTCATTACGTGTCAGGCATAGTGTTCGAGCACCACGAGAGCCGCGGCGCGCGCGTTGCCCTGGGCGTGTGCCCAGTCCTGGTGGGGTACGCACCTGCCACCACCAGGTGAACGTGGTGTACTGCCCGCCCTGCACATTGAGCTTGTAGTACCCCGTCGGACTGACCAGGCCCAGGTTGTAGGCGCTCACTTTGGCAGCCAGCTTGTACGTGTAGTCCTGCTTCTTGGCCTGGGAAGGACAGTGATGTAGAGTGGGGAGCAGCTCAGCGAGTCGCCCACACAGAGACGGCACCAGGGCCCACACACGGCGCAGCTAAACGCAAAGGTCCGCGCACTGCGCGCAGTGCCAAGCCACGAAGCGTGCGGTTGAGCGGTGAGACGGGAGCTGAACTCGCATCAAGATCACCAGCCCCCACGACGGCGCTTCCCCAGCAGCCGCCTCACAGCCACCGCCGCCCTGCACGACCACGCGATAGCAATAGCCTGTGCCGCGAGCCCAACTGCGGCGTGTGTGTCCGTGCCTTGTACACAAAGGTGCACTTGTCGGTCGCCCGCTGCGCGCCCTGTCCACTATTCATGAAGCGGTCGCCGCGCCCTGACGGCTGTGCCGCCGCATAGCTTGTTTGAATGATGACGCACAGCAGCAGCGCGAGGCCCGTGGAACGCACGGCGGCGCGCATGCTGGCGAATAACACTCACTGCTGCAGTGCTTTGCCGGCGGACACGCAGCAGGCGCGACGCCCGTGCCTTTGCCCCGCGCTCCCACCTTCTGAGCCCGCGCCTAGGTGGAGGCTCCACTCCCGTGCGCACCTGCCAACGTCACCTGGGGAGCAGTGTCTTGGACGCCGCGAGAGCTGTTGAACGCACGCGGGGCGGGGGTGTATCGGCGCCTCCGCGGGTGCCATCCAATGTCGGCGCCTGTGGCTGCGCCTACCTGCGCGCGTGTGGCGCGCACAAGCCGCGGCACTCAGCCTGCCCTCAGCGTCCGCTGTCCGCCCGCGGCAAGCGCTTTGCGCCAGGCTATCGGACGCGCTGGCACACACTGCGGCTTTGCATCCGCGCCAGCGGCGCTGCATGCTTCTCGCTTGAGCAGGGTAGACGTGCGCCGTCTTGGGGCCGTCAGCGGGCGAAAGAGGCTTCGTCCACGCGCTGCCGCTGCTGTCACTGCGGCCGCTGTCGTGCCTGCTGGCTCACCGGCGCCGGCGTCTCAAGCAGCGGTGTACACGCCGCAGGTGCGAGCCCCGGCGTCTGGGGGCTGGATCCGCGGCTTCCCAAGCGGAGAGCTTGGAACGTGCTGAGCTGGACGTACCTGCGCGCGCACGCGTGCGGGGCGTCGCCTGGACGACTGTCCACGCGTCTAGGCAGCCAGGATCTCTGCAGCGGTGGGCGCTGTGCGTATGCGTGCGCACGTTTCCGCGAGCGCTGCCAGTGCCCCGGTGCCGCCCTCCCTTGTGCTGCCCTGACCGCCCCGTGCCTCGCTGTCTTTTCAGTTCGTACGTCACCGCGTGGGCGTGTTCCTGTCCATCCTGCTGGGCTACGCGTGCTACTACCTCACGCGCAACAGCCTGACCTTCACGGCGCCAGTGATGGTGGCCACTCCTGAGCTGGGCCTGACCATCACTAGCATCGGCTTCATCACCAGCATCTTCCCCCTGTGCTACGGCTGCAGCAAATTCGTGTCCGGCGTCGTGGGTGACTTGCTCAGCCCTGCGGTCATGCTCGGCTTTGGGCTACTGCTCACTGGCAGCGTCAACGTCGCCTTCGGCGCCTCCAGCACGCTTCCCTTCTTCTGCGCCCTGTGGGCTGCCAACGGCATCCTCCAGGGCTGGGGCGCCCCCGCTTGTGCTAAGATCCTGACCGCGTGGTTCGCCACCAAGGAGCGGGGCACGTACTGGGGAATGTGGAACATCGCCCACAACCTGGGTGGCTTCACCGCGCCCATTCTGGCAGGCACCGCCGCACGAGCACTCGGCTGGCGCTGGGGCCTCTGGGCGCCGGGGCTCATCGGCTGCTTCGTGGGCGTGCTCATCCTGCTGACTCTGAAGGACTCGCCCGAGGCTGCTGGCTTCCCGCCGGTGGAGGACCCGAAGGCTGCGGCTGAGGCCAAGAAGGCCAAGGCGACCGCTCTAGATGACGGCGAGCCGAAGCTGTCGCTGCTGGAGAATCTGCAGCGCAATGTGTTGAGCAACCCCTACATCTGGGGCCTCGCGCTCACCTACTTCTGCGTCTATATCGTGCGCCAGGGCATCACCTCCTGGAGCGTGTTCTACCTCATCAAGGAAAAGGGAGTCGCGGACGCTGGCGCCGCCGCGCTGCGCGTCTCTGGCCTCGAGGTTGGAGGCCTCCTCGGCTCACTGCTTGCTGGCCGCCTGTCGGACGCTGCCATTGCTGCAGGCGGTGACGGTGGCGCTGTGGGCAAGCGCGTCAAGGTGGTGGTTGGCTATCTGGTGGGTGTCACACTCACGCTGCTGGCTTTCCGAGCCACTCCTCCTGGCGTTGGGTGGCTGCAGTCCCTCACCGTCTTCTTCATCGGCTTCTTCCTCTACGGCCCACAGATGCTGATCGGCCTGTGCGGCGCCGAGATTGTGGGACGCAAGTCCGTTGGCGCGTCCGAGGGCTTCCTCGGCTGGGTGGCCTACCTGGGCGCAGCCAACGCAGGCGTGCCGCTCTCTATGCTGGTCCAGCAATACGGCTGGGACGCTTTCTTCGCCACCATGGTGGGCGCAGCCTTGATGGCTATCCTGTTGCTCGTACCGCTGCTCAACGCAAAGTCCTTTGTGCAGCGCGAGGAAATGAAGGCTAAGAGAGCTGCCGCCCTGGCAACATGACTGCGGAGCAGCTGACACACATCCAGAATACACAAACACACACACTCTTGCCATGGTGTGCCCACCGTCTGACTCGCCGGGTCTGTGCCGATTGAGATGCCGTGCTTTCATGCGTCGTGTCCGCCCCCGACATGTGTTGCATCATGGCGGGTAATCCATCAGCGCTGCGCCGTCAAGGTAATGGGGCGACGTGCTTGCTGATGAAGGCTAGTATTGTGTCACCGGGGAGCGTCAGATGACGATCATTCTTTCATTTTCAGGAGGGCCATGGAACGCACCCGTGAGCTGTGCGTATGCAGCGTCCAGCTCATCATTGACAATGACGCCGTCAAAGAAGCCAGGCTCGTCCCGTTTGGCCATCTCGCGCTGTGCATTCGTCAACCGGATGGCAATCTGAGTAGCAAACAGCGTGAGTCAATTGAGACGAAAGCGCCGCAGTCTAGCAGGTCTAGTGGGCAGAGAGGCTTTTCTAGACGCGCCTTCTCCTCCGTCTCTGTGCCCCGGCCTCGCAGGCGGCGCTCCAGCTCGTCCATGGATGGGGGAGCGATGAACAGAAACACAGCCCCCAAACGGGCGCGCTTCACGCTCTCCGCGCCCTGCACATCCAAATCTAGGATGCACACCTTGCCGGCGTCGCGCACAGCAGCAATGGCTGCCAGTGATGTGCCGTACAGGTTGCCGTGCACGTGCGCGTGCTCCAGGAACAGCCCTGCGAGCACGCACCCCCGCAATAGATGCGATGTCATATGTGTGATCCTGTAGCGTCAGGGGCACACGCAAAGAGACACGCCTTTGTCAATGTCCGCGGTGAAGGCGTCGTGAGTGGTGAAGTGGTAGTGTGTCCCGTCCACCTCGCCCGGCCGGGCGGCTCGAGTCGTGTGGCTCACGCTGAAGCCAAACAGAGACGGGTGCTCCGCCTGCGCAACAAAATGGACAGCGGCGTAAGACCCCGGGTCCGTCGAGCACAGAGCGGTAAACTGTGCACGCAGGCTTCGCACCATGAGGCGCGCAATCAGCGTGCCCTTGCCCACCCCCGAGGGTCCACAGAACACCAGCGGCGGGCGAGCATTGGAAGCCATGGTGGATCAGGCTGCGTATCCCGGATCTGGCTCAGGCGCTAAACTTGCAGTGACTTGCGAGCGACAGATACCGCCGTGTGTGTACGCACTCGCACACGCGCGACGGTCTTGAGCACAGCGATTCTGGCCCCTGGCTCCCCAGCTGCTAGTGGGCGGCCGGCATTTCCCGCTCCCGTCTCGGCACCAGAGAGCACTTTGAAGGACAGCCGAAGCGGCGGCGCGGCTCCCGCAGACGCTCTCCGCCTTGTACGATGCGAGAATAAAGGACACGTGCGTCCTGCGATGGGTCCAATGCAGACTCAGAGCTCGGCTGAGGAGGAGGGACTCAAGACTTCTGAGTCTCGTCAATCTGTCATTCAATAGGCGCGGTGCAATTCACACACTACTTCGGCGACAGCTGGGTATAGAAGAGCCCTGTGATCTTGATGTCCTTGGGCGTCTTGGCACCCAAGTCAGTGTCGCTGGGCTGGATGGTCTCGAACACGCCCGCCAGCTCGTTGGTCACCGGGTCGTACTTAGCCACCTGGAAGACGGCGGAGCCCTTGAGCACAGCCGTCGACTTGTTGTTCTCCTTCTGCAGCTCCTCGCTGTCTGCGCGCGCGGGCAGGGCGATGGCATTGTCGTAGCCCGTGCTAGCGCCGCGGCCCTTGGGGTCAAGGAAGCTGCTGCCACGGTAGCTGGGCACGTTGAAGTCGCCGCTGAAGTTGGACAGGTTGCCCTTTGCCTGCAGGTTCTTGATGGTGAACAGGAACGGCACGCGCTCGCCGCCCGGCAGCTGCACAGTCACCGGCGCGTAGTCGATGCCGTCCTGCTCCGTCAGCTGCACGCTGCCGTCGTTGCCGATCTTCATATCACCGGAGATAGCGTCCAGGGTGTATGTCAGGCGCGTCATCAGCTTCGTCTTCACGAACTCGCTCTCGCCCTTCATGCCCTCCTCCTTGACCGTGAAGCTGGTCGGCTCCAGGCACAGCTTGTCGAACTTGTAGTCGCCGCCCTTGATCTTCAGGTCGGTCGAGCCAGACTTGATCACTGGGCAGGTGCTCGCGAGGCCGCTGCCCTTCACCTGCAGGTACGTAAGGCCCTGGAACTCGTCATAGGTGAGCGCATTGGCGGACTGTGGAGTGGAGGAGGTGCGATGGTGTGTCAGTCCGGCGCGGAACGGCAACTACTCTTGTTACCCAGCCCGCGAGGTTCACCACCAACGGCCGGCCCCCGGGAAGGCGCACGCGTGTGCGAGGCAGCGCCACAGAAGCGTGGGTTCCAACACGGACGACAGACAAGCGAGTGTCTCCGCGTGCACCCGTCAACCGGGACTGGATATTGGCTGGGGCAACGACAACGCACCCCTGCCACCAGCGCGGAGGCGGCCAGGGCAGCAGCTGCGAGCTTGGCGTCCCTGGAAATGACAACAGGCACAAGTCAGGGCGTCCGCGAAAACCGGTGCGCGCGCGCACTGGCTGAGAACACAAGGTTTCGGGGGCGCACATCTTCGGCGCAGCCACAGCCTTCGCCTGGGGCTTTCCAGCCGCGCTGGCCTTGACCACCAGAGGCGCGGCAAGCGCGTTGATCGTGACGGGTGCCATTTGCGAAGGCTCTAAGGTTGTGACACGTCGACAACGAAACTGACGACGTTACTCGCTGCATATCATCTCATCTCACTTCAATCGGCGGGCCATCCGCGCCTGTGAGTGCACAGATAACGTGAGTTTCGGATGCATGTGTCAGCGAGGATGCATTCCGCGGCATCAAGGCAGCGCATGCGGGGCAGAACATGCAAATTTTGCAATAGCAGCTACGTGCGGCCGCACGTCCAGGTCGCACGTCAGCGCATCGCATGCATAGAACGCGCCTTCAACTCGGCTCGTGCAAGTGGGCGCTCATCTGGCTCGTCATCGGGTCTCGTCACTGGTTGCAGTCCAGGCGAGCCAATCAATCCCGGCAACAGGATGTCAGGGGACGCTGTGCTGCCGCAAGCATGTGACGCAAGAGCAGCAACACCGCCACATACGCGCGTGACCGCGGTCTCGATGGCAGCCACCTGCTCATGATGTAGCACCGGCCCGTGCAATTCTTCAGACAATCGCTGGGCAGCGCCGCCGCCGCCACTGCCCTCGAGCGGTGAGCCCAACGCTACTCCCAGAGCCAGTACTCCGCGGTGCAGCGCGTCCACGCACGCGTCCGCAGCTTCTCTTCGGGCGGTCATGCGCTGAAGTCGCTGCTCTGCCATCGCGTGGTCGCCCTCGGCAGCGCGCACCGCATCGCGGCGCTGCGCGAATAGCGCCCTGCCTGCCATACGGCGAGCCTCAACCTGGGAGGTCAGAGACGCGCACATGGCATCGCTGGCGGAGAGGTCTTCTGTCAGAGCCTCAGCTTGAGCCATTAACCGAATCGACGCATCATCCGCGGACGCAAAGGCTGTCAGCAGCGCGTCGGCATCGCCATGGGGAAGACCCGCCAGGGCGCATGCGTGCGACAGCTGCTGCCCTGCTCTTGCCGCGGGAGTGGGGCCTTCGGTGTGCGTCTGCAGGCCAGTGTTTTGGTCGCCTCCCCTATCACTACCGGACGTGCCGCCAGTCGCTGGCGCCGCAATCGCGGCCGCTTGCTCTGCGGCGGCCTCGGCGTCGCGACTAGCCTGCTTGGCGGCGCGCTTGTCGGTGGCAATGCGCGAAGCGATTTCACGGCATGCTGTTTGGAATGCTGCGCGCTCCACCTCCGTAGCCGCCGCGCATCGCTCCAGCTCTGCGTGCGCTGCCACACGAGCGGCATGAGCAGTGGCGGCAGTGCGCAGGACGCGCTCCATAGAGCTCGCATGCGCGTCCACGTCGCTCGACACCGCTCGCAGAGCTCCTTCATAGGCCACCCGCTCCTGACGCAGGCCTTCCACATCGCGGCGCAGCCGACGCAGCTCAGCGCATGCGCTATTGCGACGCACCAGCAGCTTGGAGCGCCGAGCGCTCGCGGCAGTTCGGGCGGCGTCAAGGGCAGAAAGGCGAGTGGCTAATGCACGCTGGCCGCCCACCTCTTGCCGTGCAATGGCCAGCCGCGCGTGCAAGTCACATAATGCCGTGTCGAGTGATGCCAGTCGGCGCTGCTCTGCTGCAAAGTGGCGCTCATGCGCGTGCACCTGAGCAGGGCGAACAGATGGGAGTCAACACACAGTGACTGACTGCCGTGGAATGTCACGCGCCTGGTCAACCACTCGCGGTGCCGACGTGCTGTAGCTAGGTGCCGTCGATGTGGCGCTGAGTCTTATGTCGCAGAGCGCGTGCGGTGGCGGCAGTTGCAGGAGACACGAAAAGACATAGTCAACACCACGAAATTTGCGCTCGTCACGCTGCGCAACCCGAGTCACGCAGTGCCGACTGCACACCTGCGTCGATCCATGCCCCTGCAAACGCGACCTGCGAACGGAATCGAGGAAGAATGAAGCCCGTGCACAGTGCCACGATGGCCTGCTGATTCGCGCGTTCCCTTCGCATGGCGATTGTTCTCGGGCTTGAAATCCCGTGCTGTGCACAGCGCCTGCCGTGCCAGGCGCCATGGCGGCGACGAACAGCCAGACCAGGGGGTGCGCAACTTTCTCCTGTCGAGTGCTCTGCGGCGAAAGTGCTGCTACGCGCCCCTTGACTGTGTCTTTGACACCTGGCTCTGCTCTGCGTAGGTCCAGACAGCTGTCGAGGGCGTCGGCTGGGCGTCTACACGCTGGCTGCTGGTGGAGCACCAGGAGGCTTTCCCACGACGCTGAACCCCCGTGTGGCGTCGCTGAATGAGTCCAAGACCATGGTTCTGACTGACCTTGCGCGGGCTATGAAGGAGGAGGGAAAGCCGGTGCGTCTCTGCAACTCAGTCGCGCACTGCCTGTGCTTTGCTCTGACTCTTCCTCCCCCGACGCAGGTCATCGGCTTGGCGGCTGGCGAGCCTGACTTCGACACACCCGCGGCAGTGGTGGAGGTACGTTCGCATTGACAGTCACGTGCCCCAGGTGGTCGCTGAGCACCACTCGGCGTCACTGCAGGCTGGCATTGCTGCTCTGCGCGAGGGCTTCACCCGGTACACTGCCAACACGGGCACTGCAGAGCTGCGCAAAGCCATATGTGCAAAGCTGAAGAGCGAGAACGGGCTGGAATACACTCCCAACCAGGTACGTAGAGCGCATAAGAGTGCATGCATGTCTCCTGGACCCTGACGTCGCCTCTCTCTTCCAGGTGGTGGTGACCAACGGCGCGAAGCAGGCCATCGCGCAGGTGGTGATCGGGGTGACAGGCCCGGGCGATGAAGTGGTGATCCCTGCTCCGTATTGGGTGTCCTACCCGGAGATGTGTCGCCTCAGCGGCGCAGAGCCAATCATCGTGACCACGCGCCCAGAGGATGGCTTCATCATGACGCCGGTACGCGCACTGATTGCCCAGCACACAGGCCGGCACCTGACACTATTGCTCTCCAACAGGGGGCGCTCGAGGCGGCGCTCACGCCCAAGAGCCGTATGCTGATTCTATGCAGCCCAAGCAATCCGACAGGTGCTGTGTACACGCTCGAACAGCTGGCTGCTCTTGCGAAAGTGGTGGCAAGGCACCCCCGGTTGGTGGTCCTTGCAGATGAGATCTACGAGCACATCATCTACGCCCCAGCGACTCATCACAGCTTCGCCGCCCTGCCTGGCATGTGGGAACGCACCGCCACGGTGAACGGCTTCAGCAAGGCGTTCGCAATGACCGGATGGCGCATGGGCTACCTAGCTGCACCCACCTGGATCGCCGCGGCCGCTGCCTCCATCCAGGGACAGACTACCAGCGGCGCAAGCAGTATCGCGCAAAGAGCGTCGCTGGCTGCCCTTGGGCTAGGCCATGCTGGCGGAGAGTCGGTGGCCACCATGGTGCATGCATTCCAGCAGCGCCGGGACTACGTGTGCCGGCGCATCTCCGCCTGGCCGGGGGCGCGCATGCGTGTGCCTGACGGCGCGTTTTACGCGATGCCGGACATGAGCGCGTATACGGGGCCCGGCGCGCAGGCGTCAGGATTCGGCCCCATTCCTGATACAGACACGCTGGCTGTCTACCTGCTGCAGCAAGCGAACGTGGCGCTGGTGCCCGGCGAGGCATTCGGAGCGCCGGGAACTATCCGCATCAGCTATGCGGCCAGCATGGAGGTGCTGACAGAGGCGTTGGACAGGGTGGAGCGTGCTCTTGTAAACATCAAGAGGTCTTGATGCGCAGAGGCATGACCAAATCTGATAAATAATGTGTGCCACGGCGGTAGTGTTACTCATATATGCCGTGCGTGCTCACCAAAGTCTATCCCCCGCTGCTGCTTCCACCTCACGAGAGCAGCTTGACTGCACGCTGCTTCGGCGTCTTCACCATGTATTCGACAGCAAACACCGTGAATGGAACGGCCAGCAGCAAGCCCCACACCCCCAGAGAGTGCTCCGCCAACACGAGGACGATGATCACAATCAGTGGGTGCAGCTTCAGATGGGCGCTGTAGATGAGCGGATTCAGCAGGTACGCCTCCACCGCATGTGCGACAAGCACCATGATAATGACACCAACAAGACGGCCAACGCCGTACTCGGTGAGCGCCACAAAACCGATGGGCATGGTGCTCACGATGACGCCGGCGACAGGAATGAAGCTGCAGAAGAAGACGATGACGCTGAGGAAAGCCACGCTGGGAAGCTCCAGAAATAGCATGCCAGCTGCTGTGAGAGTCGTGTTGACGATGGCCACGAGGAGCTGCGCCTGCAGCGCCTTGCCGAACAGTGAGCCGAAGGCGCCCAGCGCGGGTGCCACCTCTGCGTAGACCCAGCCCAGGCGACTGGCCCGCAGAGAGGCGGCCCCGGCTGCGATGGTGGCGCGGTCCCAGACGATGATGAAGGACAGAATCACGGACATGAGACCCTGTAGCGTGAACTTGCTCGTTGCCGCCAGGGACGTGGTGATGGCAGTCACCGCCGTGCTGGTGTGCTGCTTCAGTGCAGTCTGCAACAGGTGGCCGAAGTTGGCTGCGCGAGCGGCACCCCACCCAGCCTCCTCCACCTCCGCCGCCAGCCGCGCGAGGACCTCCACCTGCGCTGCCGGCCCTGCGGCTGATGGCGCGCTACCGACGGTGAGCAGCGTGAGTGACCGCTCCACCTTGGAAGTGAGCGCATCGCCCAGTGCGAGGCGAAGCTTCTCCCCCAGCAACACATACGGGTTCTCTGCCTGGATGCGCGACACCAGGTCCGCGCCCTCACGCGTGATGCTGGGTATCGTGAGCAGGCCGAAGCCAACGACGGCGCAGATGATGAGCGCATACATGCACACAGCCAGCAACCGGCGGGTCTTCATGACGCCAACCTGCGCTGGCATGCGTGTCGCGCCTACATCCACCAGGCTGTTGCCCAAGTACGACAGGATGAATGTCGTGCCCGCAAGCTGGATGTGTGTGGGGGGGGCGTGATTCAGTAAGCTGAATGCAATTGGACGCAGCCCATGGCAAGGGAGCACTTACGCCCGTGAAGTCTCGCAGCGCGTACGCCGCAGAGAGGAAGACCACCCATGCGGCGACGCTGCGCCATGGCAGCCCAAGCACCTGTGGGCGCACATCGGAGGTGTGAGCAGGACGGAGGTGGACAGACAGGTGTCCAGCCGTGGCACCGGCGCCGCCATGGACGTATCCTGGACTCGCGCACGTAGACTCACACATAATGCCACCAATTTGTCCACCGTGACGGGCTCTGTGAGGCCCAACACGTGGCCGTCAGCGTCGCGGATCAGCTGCCTGGAGCCGTCGTCGTCGCCAGCTGTTGAATGCACGATAAGTGCGTGACTACGCCTCTGCTGCAGTGCCGGCACACGGCGTTGTCTATGCGGGCCGCCCTCCGGAAGGAGAGCAGGCGCTGACAAGGCTTTTAGCTGCAGGCCAGCCCGCCGCGGGAGCCCGGGACGCTGCAAGCGACCGCTGCGTAGGACGTCTGGTGCAAATGAAAGCACGTCAGAACGTTGTGCGTCTGGTGGGCACCCCACATCGCGTCGTGTGCGTGGAATACCTGTCAGCCTGGAGCCAGTCTCCAGCCTCTGAGGCCGCTGGGCGCGCATATCGACCGTCAGGGTTGTTACCTGGCACAGGCGCGAGGAAGATCGGCCCCGCGAGGAGGTCTTGCAGTTGGCTGCGCACTTTTGTGTCGACCTCACCAAAACTGTCGTGTGTGACTCACTGCGCCCTTCGCGAGAGCTGGAGCTGCGCGCGCACGCACACACGGCAAGTTGCCATTCACCTGGCCGGCTATTTTGCAGACAGTGTGTGCATCGTCTGTGGCGTCTTGCAACTGCTCTCCATGGCGGGCCGCCGCTCGTCCGAGCTCGTCTTCCGGCCGACACTGGAGCAGGTGCTCAACACGTCGTTTGAGGACTACATTCGCAGCATCGAGCCGCAGGTCATGCGAGTCGGCATTGCGCGCATCGTCGCACCTCTAGGCTGGAGTCCCCGCAAGCACGGCTACGGCGACGTTGACTGCCTCGTCCCTCGCCCAGTTCGCCAGCTGGCCACCGGCGCTCGGGGGCTCTATCGCACGTGCCTGGTCGAGGAGCGGCCTCGCCACGTCGCAGGCCGGGGCGGCTTTGCTGAAGGCGCACGCGCAGAAGATGCCCAGGCTCCTGGCGGACCCGAGGCAGACGTAGACGTGCGTTCACTTGCGTTGTGGATGCCTCCTGTGTGTGTGTGTGTTTTGCGCAGCGCCTGTGCGCCGCGTCCGTGTGTAGCGCCGTGTGCTCACCCCGAACACGAACGCCTGTCTGTTCGCTCAAAACAAACTCCTCAGACTCTGGAGCGCGCGTTCTGGAAGCGTGTGACGTACAACCCGCCGCTGTACGGCGCTGACGTGGAGGGCAGTCTGTTCGACGACGCCTGTCCCGGCTGGCACTGTGGTCACTTGAACACCGTGCTGCAGCGAACACTAGCAGAGGCCAAAGTTCATATCCCGGGCGTCACTTCGCCCTACCTCTACTGGGGTTCCTGGCGCGCTCTGTTCGCGTGGCACACGGAGGACTACGATTTGTATAGTGTCAACTACCTCCACTTCGGCGCGCCAAAGACCTGGTATGCAATCGCCCCCGAGCACCGCGCTCGCTTCGAGACCGCAGCCTTGAGCGCCGCGCCCGAGCTGTTCCATGCGTGCCCCGAGTTTCTGCGACACAAGGAGCTGCTGCTGTCGCCGCAATTGCTGCGCTCTGCGGGCGTGCCGTTCACGCGAATAACGCAACGAGCGCGAGAGTTCGTCATCACTGCCCCCGGCGCATACCACGCCGGCTTCAACCACGGCTTCAACTGCGCGGAGAGCACCAACTTCGCGACGCCTGCGTGGATCCCTGTGGGCGCCAAGGCGCGCAGCTGCTGCTGCCAAGGTGCGAGAGGCGCATGGCCAATGCGCACCATGCATCACACATACTGACACCCGGGCACGGACCGTGGCCTCGCAGGCGACACGGTGCATATCGACATGCGCCTCTTCGGCATCCAGCCCCAAGATGGGCGCCGGACAGGCGGGGGGAAGTCAAAGCAGATGAGAGCAGATGAGTCCGAGGATGAGTCCGAGTCCGAGGACGAAGAAGATGATGATGGCGCGGCAGAGCCACCAGTCAAGCTGGCGCGCATGGCTGACCTGCCGGGGGCTGCGGCGGCAGACAACACTGCCGTCGAGCACAGGCCTCAGGCGCAACCATTGCCCACCAGCCATCCACAGAGCATTCTGCACGGCATGCCCGTTCCAGAAAGCAGGCTCTCCATGCTCCGCTTCCCGCCGCTTGTGGTGAGGCTGGCAGGGATAGTCGTGCCCAAGGCAGCAGTCACTGAGCATGGATAGACCACCTTTTGGAGTGCAATGCCACAAGCTCACTACATAACGTCAGTCACGCAGGTGGCGAAGACGAGGACGCGCGTCAATGTGGTGTGCGTGTGGTGTTAAATAACACCAGTTGGATTGATTTTTTGCTTTTGGTCTTTTAGAACGCGGCACGGGGTCGCTGTAATCGAACGCAGATGTTGTGGCGCAGCGTTTACTTGAGCGGGATCTGAGGATGAGGCGCCCAGAGGAGTCAGCGCACGTGAGGCAGGGTTGTGGGAGGCAAAGAGCACAACACCTTGTCGCCCTTGCCGATGAGGGACTTGTGGATGTGGGGCTGTGTAGCACAAGAGCGGGGAAGCACGTCAGTCACAGCTGGAGAAATGAGCGAGCGAAGATGTGCCGGGGCGAGAAAGGACGCACAATAACGCCGCCGCCCGCGATGGTGGCCTTGATCAGCGTGTCCAGCTCCTCGTCACCGCGGATGGCCAGCTGCAAGTGGCGGGGGGTGATGCGCTTCACCTGTGGAGACGCAGGAGCAACAGGGGCGCACAGGCCGAGCGCGGAGGCTTTAGTCACTGCCATCGCAACTTGAAAACCAAGGCACCCAGCCAGCGTGCGGCCCGACGTCTGGAGGGTTTGCGCAAGCACTGCGTCGCGGACCTTCAAGTCCTTGGAGGCGTTGCCAGCCAGCTCCAGCACCTCAGCGGTCAAGTACTCTGTGCACAGAGAGATGTCACGTCAGACACCCGTGCGAGCCTCGTTCAAGCTCCACGAAGCGGGCCAGCGTCAGGTCCAGGGCGCGCACCGAGGATGGCAGCGCTGTACACCGCGGCGGTGGCGCCGACACGGCCGCCAGCGGAGGCGCGTGACTGCGGCAGGAGGGAAGAGTGTCGTTCGGGTGAGTGGCCAGAGAAAACCGTGTGGCCGGCTTCCGCTGCGCACAGCCCAGCGCGGAGTCGCAGGTGCGCACCTTGAGGAAGCGGTGGATACGACCGACCGGGAACTGGAGGCCGGCCTTCAAGGAGCGGGAGACGGGCTTCTTCTTGTCGCCCTTGGCCATGGTGCCCTTGGCGCCCTTGCCGGAGAGGCCCTTTGCGCCCTTGCCGGACATTGTTGCTGCTGGTGTTGGGTGTAAGGAAGGAGGACGGTTGTGCGAGGGCGCGAGTGTGTGTGAGCTCGACGCGATTTTGGGTCCCTCCCTCGACGCGATGCCCCTGCTGGGCAAGCCCCGCCTCCAGGGGGAGGCCAAAACGCGTCGAGCTCCACACTGTCGCACCTCCGCCAGTCCAACTCTCCTCCACACTCGCATCCATGGCTCCCAAGAAGGCTGACAAGAAGCCGGCGGCGAAGACCACCAAGGGCCCCAAGGCGGCCAAGGGCAAGGGCAAGAAGCGCTCCAAGGCGCGTCCGGCAGCAGCCTCCGCGCTCGCCAGCGCCTGTCTGACCCACCCCGCGCGCGCAGACCGAGAGCTACAAGATCTACATCTACAAGGTCCTGAAGCAGGTGCACCCGGACACCGGCATCAGCTCCAAGGCGATGTCCATCATGTGCGTCCCTGCCTGCCCCGCCGCGCCAGCCCCACCTCCCGGCTGTGGCTGCCCAGCATCAGCGCTGACAGGCCTGTGTACGCACGCGCAGGAACTCGTTCATCAACGACATCTTCGAGAAGATCGCCACCGAGGCTGCCCGCCTGGCCCGCTACAACAAGAAGCCCACCGTGACGAGCCG
>Ga0164297_10000951_pt1 | contig 32918 bp, 39 predicted proteins | sample GEODES058metaG_FD_113539 | JGI IMG/M metagenome (GOLD analysis project Ga0164297, IMG submission 113539) | Dystrophic lake water microbial communities from Trout Bog Lake, Wisconsin, USA - GEODES058 metaG | ecosystem: Environmental > Aquatic > Freshwater > Lake | place: USA: Trout Bog Lake... | reverse complement strand
TTAACAGTTACCGATGAATTTGCAAGGTCTGTGTTTGGTATTGCCGAAACATAACTTGATGTAGTTCCGCTTTGCTTTACGTAACCACTACCCGAAAGGCCGCTTCCTGTTCCGTAGTAATTAGCTGCAATCGCGTAATACTTGCCGCTATGCTTTACAACGACACTATCTGTGCCTGCTGTGCCTGTCGGGGTATTGGATTGAAGCGAGCCATATATTTGTAATGTCTTAGCCGAGAAATCACCATAAATTAGAGGCGTTGAAGTGCTGCTATTTGCTATGTATAATTTATTGCTTCCCGTTTCATTATAACCAGCCTGATACCCTATAAATACATCACCTGAAAAAGTTCCGCCGCCGTTTGCGCCTGCACCCGATCCGATAACAGTATTTTGACCGCCTGTACCGCCTAATAACAAAGCATTATAGCCTATCGCTGTATTATCGCTCACTGATGCACCAACTCCTGCACTGCCCGAACCAACCGCCGTATTTCTGCTGCCTGTTGTTAAGTTTGCGCCGAGAGAATTATAACCAACACCTGTATTATCAGAGCCGCTCGATACTATCGTCATCACCTGACCGCCGACTGCCGTATTTCTTACGCCCGTAACCGAAAGCTGAAAAACGCCGTTACCGAGTGCTGTATTTGTTCCAACGTTGCCACCACCATGACCTATTGTAAGGCTGTTTATTACTGCATCACTTGAAAATGTTTTAGTTCCAGCCCATGTTTGCGAGCCAGTAGAAACCATACCGGGAACAGTAGCCGAAGCCGGGCCGAAAGTGATAGTACTTCCCGAGATAGTTGCGCCGTTTGTCTGTGCCGAACCGGAAAATGTGGAAACCGTAGTCACCCCACTTCCACCCGTTCCCCATGCTGGAATACCTCCGCTTATAGTAAGAACATTTCCAGTGCTACCGATACCAATACGCACCCATGATGTGCCATTATAATACATCAAATCGCCATTGGTTGTACCTGTTGAAACGGGGATATAGTTGCGATAAACCAACTGCAACTGCTGTGAATCCCAGATATATTTTGTTCCTGACATTCCAGGAATCCTAAAGCCAATACTATCCTTAGTAATGTCCATATTGAATTGTGGGAATACCAAAGATTGCCCGGATGCCTTTGCCCCGGCGAAGAGTAGTATTATGAATATTATTCGCCTTAATCTCATATTGAAATAATGATTTGAAGATTATCCTGTAAATGCGCTGTGCCATCGTCATCAACTTGAATTGATACGCTATCAGGCACGAGGTCATTTACTTCGCCGATTGTAATTGTAGCAGCAGCAGTTAAATCCTGATAGTAGATTTCTGTATTGGATGCAACCGTAAATATTGCGCCGGGTATCGATGCAATCGTGAAAGTATCACCAACATAATATCCGCTTCCACCCGCGATAATTGTGATGCCGGTTACCTTAATGGATCCCGATACGTTTGCGACGGTTATAGTAGCAGTTGCACTTGCGCCAATTCCTGAACTATTGTAGATGCCGGTATTATTTACAACTGCCTGAGCAGAATAAGTGCCTACCGATGCAGTCGTTGCTGCTGTTGTAATTGTCGCCGTAACCAATGCCCCGCCTGTAATCTTGCGAGCCCTGAATTTCGGCGATGAGCCATAAGCTGAATATGCCGTGCTGAAGCTGGAGAATACTATCGGAAGTGCCGTGCCTACCGGAAAATTTACCCGTGCGGGGCTTTGGATGCTACCAAATAAGCTAACACCTGCGGGCCATGCGCCTGCTGCTTTTGGGCCATATAGATAATATGTGTTGGTGTTTAGATAGAAGTCGCCATTGTTACCCACTCCGCTCGATGGTGCAGTTATACCATTCAGTATAGTATTCGGTGTTGCAGGTGACAATGATAAACCGGTACCGGGCCAAACGCCTGCCGCTTTAGGGCCGTACAGCGTATTGGTAGTTGTGTTCAGCCAAAAGTCGCCATTTGTGCCATCGCTGCTGGTTGGATTAGCGGCGCTGTTCAAAATACTATTACCACGCGGCCCTGCTGGCCCTGATGATTGCGTATATTGTAGCGTCCATGTTGTGCCACTACCGCCTGTGCTGGTATTCTTATAGAATCCGCCTGTTGCGGTATTTAGGTAAATATCGCCTGTATTACCCGATGCCGTTGGTGCTACTGCGCCAAACGTAAACACGCTGCCAACTACGCCAGATGCGACGGTGTATATAGTTACCCATGTGCCGCTTTGCTTTTGCAGGAATTGATTAGTGGTAGTATTGATGAATACATCACCGTTTACACCTGTGCCGCTTGTAGGATTGCTTGTGCCGACTGATACATGCGCACCGAGCGAAGCATTGGCGGAAATGAAGCTAAGTAGCTGGGCAAAGGTAAACTGATAGGTAATGTTTCCCGATGGGTCAACCATTGCCATAATATCAGCCGTAGCCAGCGATGATGCAACGGGGAGATCAGTAAACCTTTTATCAACTGCCATTAGTATATTCCTCCGTTATAAGGCCAAAGCAAATTACCATCGCCATTATTCCACGCCCTATTATTGTTAGTTCTGTCAACTTCGCTAATGCGAGGCCCTGGCTGCCGAGATACTTTTGTTTTATCGTTCGGTCTCCATAGCGGATAAGTGCTTAGGTTGTTCCAAATGAACTGCTCGATGTCGTTTGCTTTCGCATTAGCTTTAGTCCTGTTGCGATTGGCAATCATTACGATATCCTTTTGAGATAGCGCCTGTGCATCGTCATGATTTAACTGAACTGCGCCGGTGCTGGTGTATTGAAATCCAAATCCTTCTACCCACCGAGCGAGAGTCCAGTATGCGAGTGCCGGTATAATTCCCGGATATATTATTGAATGTCCTGATTTATCGGTATATGTTACCCCGTTCCAAAGTTGGCTATATGCGGTGCTGATAGTCCCCGAAATAACCAATACTTGCGAAACTGTGCCAACGGTAAATATTGCATTAGGTAATGCCGCTACTGTGAGAATATCGCCAACTTGATATCCGCTACCGGGTGCCACGATTGAAACCGCCATCACATATCCAGCAACTACCTGAAATGTCGCTGTTGCGCCTGTACCACTACCTCCAACTAATGCCTGAGATGCGTATTTACCCGCATTCGCTGTTGTAGCTTTGCTGGTAAGTATCAGCGAACCAATGCCGGGGGTGTTGCTAAAATTGCTTATGAAATCATCATAGAAAGCCTTACCCATAAATACCCGAAGGTCGAGTTCTTGAGCTTCACGTATCGCAATATTTATTTTGTCGGGATCAACATTAGCCGATAATTTCTCAAAATTATTCAGCGTATTTTGGTTGATTAATATCATTGCATTGCCCCTTTCTCCTGCGGTGTTATTGCAGGTGCAGTCCAGTTACCACCATCAGGCGGGCACATTGCCTCAGCCTGTTCGGGGTCAAATCCGTAAACAAATGTTAATGCCGCTATTTTATTGTCACGTGGGAAACTCGAGAGTAGTAATTGGTTCACAGATACGCCAGCTTTGGTGCCCATTACGTCCTCAGCAATTTCTGCCGGGATTTCTGTTATCTCCCAATTATTCGAAGGCACAGGCGTATGGAAATGGCTAAATATTTCCGCCAATACTTCTCCGAGTTCAGTCCGTTCAGGTGCTGTATTATCGTTGAATTCCTTAATAGCTTCTTTCTTTTCGCCCCCATTGCTTAGTCCCGATGACTTTTCAGCATTTACCAATTCTTTGGGAATACTGAATCCCTTTATGATACGTGCCTCCACCGATTTCTCGGTGATCTCGAATAGTTTATCGTTATTTTGAATAGGGAACGGCAACAACGATGGCTTTTCGTCATCATTCTCATACTCGATTTTAAGTATCTTTTGCGCATTCTTAGCCCCTTGGAATCTGCCTAATTCAATTTCATCCCGGCTGGGTCTTGCCTGCATGTAATTAGCGCCATCCTGAATTGGATCCTGATTGTCCGCTTCTTCCCTTCTGCCTTTCATAGCAAGGATTGCGGACGGCATGAATCCGGTGTTTACTTCCCGGTTTGCGAAAATCTTAATGCCTGCTTCTGTTTCAAAATCCTCCCAAACGCTATCTGCAACAATTAGCGGATAGTCATCGATTTGCGGATTGAAATAATAAAGCTGGCCTTTGTATTTATCCCATCCACCTTCAGCAATTACTTGCGCCTCAATAACGGCAGGATCGGGATTGTATCGGTATAAGTTATCAATATTGGAAGAGCTGATATTTTTCCATGTCTTACGGCCCCAATCGAAATATATCGCGTATTTATCGCGCATATCCTTATTATCGGGGTCGCCCTGCCTTATATCCTCGAACTTTACATAGTGAACGTCCGATATTTCGTAATTTGCGTTGTAATTAACATGAATGCCAAACCCAGTAAATAATGCTTTATCAATGGCTATGCGTTTAAGCAATTTGCCCATTGTAAGCCCTTGTTCGTTTACCAAAAAGCCCGCAAGATTCTTATCAGTGAATCCATTACCAGCAATAAATTTAGCGCGTTTTTCCCAGCAGTCTTTTGCTGTGGGTGACTGTGCAACCAACTCAAGCATTCGTTGAGGGTATGCATTGTCGAGGTCATAACCAATAATCCCCCAGGACTGGAATTGTCTGACAATAATCCTGCGTTCTATTTGGGTTATGTAGTTTTTCATACGGCCCAGCCGTTATAGTTTGGAGTTATCAATGAAGGCGGGGAATATTTCAGCCCCGCCTTTAAAAATTATGGATTACCAACTAATCCTTCGATGATAGCCAGAGTATTGGCATAAGTTGCAGGCAAATTTGCGCCTGAATCATTGAAAGATAAAGAGGTAGTATTGAAGAAGATCGATTCTTGTCCGGCAGAAGTACCGCGATAAACGTTATAGCTTACTGCGCCAGTCACTGAGGTCCATGATACGGTTACAGAATTGTTAGCGCCGCTTGTAGTGGCATTCACTTCCGAGCTTCCTACGGTTTCACCAACAGCATCAACTGCGGTAACTTTGTAGTAGTAAGTACCATTTGAAAGGCTGCCACCTGATGCTGCGCTTGCTGCCACGCCTGATGGAGTTGCAGTTGCTGCATAAGCAGTGCTTGAGCCTGGTACAGTTCCAGCAGTACCTGCGGCACCGGTATCGGTATAGTTCAAGTTGGTAGTATTGAAGTAAGAGCTTTCAGCGCCTGCTGCTGTGCCTTTGTAAACACGATACGAAACTGCGCCTGCTGCTGCCGTCCATGCGATTGTTACCGAGCTGGTTGAGCCAGTAGTAGTTGCTGTTACTTCCGAGCTACCGATAGTTGTACCTTGTCCGTCAACGCTCACCACTTTGTAATAGTAAGTATTTGCAGCCATTGTACCGCCAGTAGTAGATGGAGTAGCAGATACACCGGTAGGAACGGCAGTCGCTGTACGTGCTGTGCCTACTGTTGGAACAGTTGCAGCAGTACCGATTGGTGATACCGGAATAAACAATGCGCGCGGTGGATATGGCTCACGTAGTTTTGATGGTGGGCCTAATTTCAACTTCCAGCCACCTTCGATGGTTTCGTCAGTTGGGTTACGCTCGCCATCAATAATGATCATCCCGTTATTTGCACCGAATACCTCAATCGCGCTGTCTCCTGATTTGTAGTTATTCACTACAATGGCCTTAACACGACCGAAACCGGCAGCCTGAATCATATTTTTGATTGCAGTTGAGTTACCGGCGATATTCCAGTCAATTTCCTCAACATAGCGCGGCCCAACCTGCGTTGATACCAATTTTGAAGAGCTTCCAAAGCTGTTATTTGTGCCGGTAAACTTCCACAGTTTAGCGCCATTTACAGGCGTTATCCCGTTTACCAGAAGCGGGTTAGTTGGATCGTAGCTCAGGACAAAGTCATTCTCGTTGAAGAGATATAACCAATCCTCCAGCCCCGATACAATAGGCGCGTCTTGCCCTATTTTGTAACCGCTTGCTATTTTATTGTAAACACTCATTTGATTTTAAATTTGCAATAACCCCGGCGCAATCCGGGGTTATCAGGTGAATGATTAAGCAGCTACGTAAAGGATCTCGTTAAAGAACTTAGCGTTAACGCATGATTTCATACGTGCTTTAGTTCTTACTACGTTATCGTTAGTGTAAGGCTTCAGATAAACCATGTTCAATTCTGCCTCGTCAGATAACAAGTCAACACCCAGGAACAAGTTCGAAGAACGGGCACCCATGATAGTGTTAGCATTAAAGTGGTTCATGATTTGAAGCTGGATACCTAAGTATTCCATTTGTTTTGGCAGCACGAATGCATTCAGAACGTTGGTAGCTTTGTTAGCCTGTGCGATAGCATAAGCATAAGCTACGTGCTTAGGCAGTTGCAAGTTAAAGTCAGATTGGCTACGATCAGCATAATCAAGCTGGGCATATACTGCCTGCAGAACGTTCAAAACGTTACTTACGTTGATGTAGTTGATGGTTGCAGCAGTTGCAGTACCGGTAAAGGCAGCAACACGGCGCCCGTTGATTTCGTTGTAGTTTTTGGTCAGCGTGAAAGTGGTTGCGCTGTTTACAACGATAAAGTAAGATTGGCCAGAGATAGCACCATAAAGGTTATCTACGATTGAACCAGTTACACCGTTGATTGTCACAACATCACCGCTGGTTAAGTTAGCAGTAGAAGATACAGTAACAACACCTAATGCAGAAATAGCTGTTGCTGCTATCGATGCGCCCAAGCTGGCAAGTGATATTTTGTAAGTCGAACCGTTGGCGTTAACAGCAGAAAGCAAGCCAGGGTAAGAAGCGGTAAAGGTTGCTTCAAGCGTGTTGCCTTTACCTAAGTAATACAGGCGTTCGTTTGCGATTGCCAGTTTCTCTTTGTAACGCTCCATTAAGAAGTCACGCAGGTCAACTGTACCTTCGTAATCGTTGAATGAACCCGCTTTGATTTGAGAGTTTTCCCATGATTGAATCAATTTATCAAACTGATCCTGCTTCATGAACTCATACACTACCGGGTCAAGGTAGCTTTCAGTTTGTGTTGCGGTTGTGCCCTGGTCATTGAACGTACCTGATGGGTTTTGAAGAACAACGGAATCATCCACATCCAGGATAACTTTACGAGCCTTCACATCGGGAATTACTGTCCATAAGCCACGCTCTACCGAGTCAGCCTCGAGCAATGTGCTGGCCATAAACCCAGCCAGTTCAGAACCGGCGTAGGTGTTATTGGAAAAAGTGAATTGTGCCATTTTTTAATTATTTTTTAGGGGTATGTTTTTTTGTTATTTTTTGCGTGATGCTGCTTTAGCGATGCTGTTGCGAAATACCGACTCAGCAATCGAGCCTTCTTTTGGTGCTAATTTCTTAGCAGCAACTTTATCCAATTCGGTTTCCTGAACGCCCATGCGATCTGCGCGGCTGCTTTGCTTTGGAACGAAAGTCGATTTGATTTCCTTCTTAACTTCCTCGGCGGTTTTAGCGATTTGTTCGTTCTTGGCTTGTAGTTCCGCATTCAGGATTGCCAGTTGCTTCTCGTGCGCTTCTTTCATTGCAGCGATTTCAGCTTTGATTGCAGCTAAGTCGCTACCTGACACCGATTTACCATTGATTTCGATGTCGTCTTTAGCGTCATCTTTCTCAGGATCGTCAATATCGTTAGGGTCGTTTTCGTCGATTTCGTCGTTTTCGTCCTCATTACCTCCGCCATCCATTTCAGGAGATTCTTCTTGCGGCTTTTTCATTTCCTCATCATCATCGGCAACCGGGGCTGCTGCTGGTACTTCTTCGGCTGCTGATTGCTCTGCAATCTCTTCTGCCTTCATTCCCGATAGGAAGTTGATAAGTTTGTCCCATTTTGACAGCTTTGGCTGTTCTTGGGCTGCCTCCTGGGCGTTTTTATTGTTGCTCATTGTATTTTGCGTTTGGTTTGTATCCTTGTTTTCTGATAGTTCAATAGCGCGGGCAATTACTGCTTCCAGATTGCCGATATTGTCAATTAATCCGTTTTCAATTGCTGCTTCTGCGAGGTAAACTTTGCCTGTCAATGGCTCCTGATATACTTTTTCGCCAATCGTTACATCGGTGAGTTTCAATCTGCCCGCTCTGCGTTCTTTTACGCTCGACATAAATATGTCATCGGTCGGATTTAGTACGCTGGCCCTGATTGCTGAAAAATCTCCGGCTATTGCCTGGAAATAATCCATGTTTTTGTCTGGGCTGGTATCGGCATTGATGTAGATATCCTGATATCCTGCCTGATCCATTGCCTTTGAATCGTCAAAGAATGTTACAGCAACACCAATCGAGCCTATTTCAACGGTTTTATGCGTTGCCCATAACTCATTGGCTGAACACCCTATCCAATATGCTGCGCTTGCAATCATGCCTTCTGAAAGGGCTACAATTGGCTTTTGCTGACTAAGGGATGCAATCAAATCGGCAAATTCGCCTGTTCCTTCAACACTCCCCCCGCCTGAATTGATAAGTAATACTACCGCTTCAATCTGTGGGCTGTCGATTGCTGCCTTTACCCATTCGCTGAGAGTATCAGTACCGGGACTACCGCAATAATCATATTTCATGATAGTGCCACAAATAGGAATAATTGCGACCGATCCCGAATCTGCTGCTGCGAAAATATCCGCGCCTGTATCGTCAGCGTCCCAATATCCGCCTGCCATTGTCATAGCAAACGGCATATCCATTTTAGGCTCTTCCATATCGGAAATTGCTCCCGACATATCCCCTGAAAGGAATTTAACCGCCCTTTGGCGTTCTACCATTGCAGTACGGGGTTCAATCAACCACTTCCCACGACTGATAGCCGAAGCGAGTTTATTTAGTTTCATTAGGGGTATTAAAATGCTTTCTGTAAAAATCGGGAATATTTACGCGGGCGGAGGTGTCACTGTTTTGACAGTAAAAAGCCCGGAGTTGGGAGCTGCCGGGACTTTTTAATTAACCAATTATAAAACCTGATGAAGAAGAGAGTTGCGGGAACATGACTCGAACATGCGACCTTCTGGTTATGAGCCAGACGAGCTACCAACTGCTCCATCCCACAATTTAATTAAGCCCTGCCAAACGCTGGGCTAATTACCTATCCTTTGCAGATCGAAAATCTACTGATCCGGTGTGAACCCAAAGCTAAAAATAATTTATGCCTTATGCAACATTTAAGCATAATTTTATTTAACACAAGCCCCGCTAAAACTCCTAACCGCCCGCCAAATAGTACTTTCGTCTTTCCTGAATTTTATTTCTGCCTCGAGTATTGCTTGATTTTTGCTTATTCCCCGGCTTTTCATTTGAGCATCAATCCAAAGGTAAATCTCACGGTAAACAAAAACTTTTGTGGTGATGAATCCAGCCTTATACATTTCTGTAAAAGTGCCATCGTCAAATAAAGCATTCGCAACTCTTATATCCATTGGCATTGGTTAGTATATCTTTATCAATTCAACTTTACACGGTACACCTTTTACCCAGCTATCAATTTTATTTATGTAGTAGTAGCTATTATCCTGCTGCACGTAAACCGGCACGAATAGATCCAGTTCGTAAATATCGCGCGGGGTCAGCATGAAATATCTGGTTACTTTCTTTGCACGCGACAGAACCCCTTGTAATTCTGTCCAGTATTTTGTCTTGAATCCTGGCAATATCCCTGTTACCCCCGGCTTATCTGAATAGCACAAATTACAAGCGCCATCTGGTTTATAGAAATAGGGGATGCTGATAGTAGTATTTTGCAATACGATTGTATTTGCCGGGTCTGAATATCCGGCATCATTATCGGCCAGCGTTACTATTTCAGTCGGTGCCAATGTGTATTTCTGATCTACCAATATTCTCGGTGCGCTGCCAACACTAAATGCATCAGTGCTATTGGGATCGCTCATGCGGGCAGTTGTACCACCATAAAATGGCCTTTGTAAACTTGGTCCGAACTGCGATTGAAACAATACCCCGACAGGATTGCCGGGATTCAATGTTTTATCGTCAACGGTAATCACATCATCAGCAAAATATCTCGGCATAAAAGTAATCGGAATGGCGCTATCCTGCTGATATTGCATTTTGTTTACCTGATTGTAACTGCCGAGCTGGAACGTTGTCTGCTTGCCCATATTCACGCATTTATTCGTCCAATCCTTAGCATTGGGGATATTCGCCACAATATCCTTAAATGAGGCAAATGCAATCTGCTTAGTAACCAAATTGGCTTGGCATATTGTTCCAAATCGCTGCAAAGTATCCTTTAGTAAATCGGTCATGCCAATATCCGGGAATATTCTTTCGCATTGTACCGTTTGCCCCCATAATACATCCTGCTGGCTGGTAATAAATTGAAATTGCGCCCCGGCTAATACTTGAAAGTAAGTATATGTGCTACCTTGCACCCCATAAGTAACAGTAATCTTTGTTTCCGGCGCTAACTGTGCATCATAGCTGATATTTATAGGGAATGTTTTCTGATACCTTCCACCACCGAGAGAAATTTGCGATGGATCGTTATTTACAATCTCGAACCTTTGCGATGTAACCGTTCCTAATGGATAACCAGGTACCGCAACACCGATATCAATATGCACCATCGAAGGATATTTACCCGTTGGGATACCTTGCAATATTAATGTTCCGAATACGTGAATCGTTCCTTCGAGGTTTTCAGTAAATGGCCCCAATACTTGCTGATTGAATGGTATTGTACCTGCATAAGCACTGCCAGGATATGATATAAATTGCTGACTAAGCGGGTTGTTTGTTACTGACAGCGTCCCCGTGCTATTTTGAAAATCAGAACCATGTTCAAAGCTACTGCTTGACATCGGTATAAGTAACTTTTGATACAATGGATCCCGCATCAAAGAACTGCGCGAAGTGTCAACAGAATATCCCGCGCTTGCAATAATCAAATCAATAGCCGTATGTAAAAAGAATGAAGGCCGCATGTTACGGCAGTTGATTTGTCCTGTAAATGGTGTAAGTGGTAATGAAGATGCGCCGTAATCAATAAGCGGATATATCCAGCCATCTGTTTTATTTTGGCTGCCTGCAACTGCTGGCACTCCCCATGTATGGTCATAAGGCTTCCACAATAGCCGGGAACCATACCCGCTTGCAATTGATGTGCTATCACCCATTTCGTGAATGGAATAACCAATTGCATCAAAGAAATCTGTATTGCCCGATATTACCTGAATATCAATTGTATCATCATTTACTTGCCGTATTTCAGCAAATCCAGATGGAATAACTTCAATGCCTGATATGGTAAGTTTTGCGGGGAATGGCCGATATGGTGCAATCGTAGTAAACTGCACCCCACTTGGCAATCCGAATATTACCCGATTCCTATTTGTAAGCGGTATTTTAAACTGATTGCTGGTATTGCCATTTGCTGTACTTACATCAGCAAGATCGTTTATCTGATAAGTAAGCGCCGGTAAATATTCTCCCAAATCAACCAATTGGCTATTGATATATAGTTGTATCTCTTGCATTTCGATTCCGGGAATTAGTGGGTTACGCGGTCGAGTACTGTGGCCTTCACTTGTTGCTGATAGTTGATATCCTTCACATCAACTACCGGATTTGGCATGTTCATTACCGCATTAGAAATAACAGCACCCAGCGCGTTTAAATCTTCGGAGTGCATCCTTGCTGCAACAGGTAATGCCTGGCGCAATCCATTATCAGGAGTTGGCAGATAACTACCAATTACACCACCCGATGCAAATGCCTGCTTGCCCCTTGTTGATGCAAACGCAACACCACCACCATATTCATTGATTGCCGATAGTAGCGGCCCGAATATCGCCGTTGATTTAGCATTGATAACGCTTTCGCCATTGGATAGCCGCGCATTCACACTATCACTTGTTCCCGTTCCGGGTCCTGATACTGGCCCATTACCAACATGAACGCCACCTGTTGCGTATGCTGGAGGTTTTTGAGCAGCGATAGCAGCAAGTTCAAGGGCGCCTTCAGCAATAATGAATGGCTCTGCTGCCGCGCCTGCAATTGGGCCTAATTCAGCAAATGTTTTCATAACAGCCTCGGCAGTATTGATAATTGTTTTGGTAATTGCCAATGCTTGTTCCTGCTTGAATTGCTTCTGTTTGGCTTTACCTTCCTGAACCCGATATTTTTCCTCGATTGCAGCACGCTGGGTATTTGTAAGTGATGCATTATTTAATTCAAATGTCTTTTCGCGATTCATTGCGGCCATTTTGTATTCAAACTCGCTTGCCATTGCATTTTTAATAATATCAAATGCGGCATTTTGAATAAGCCCAGCCCATTGCATAGCTTTCTGCATTTCCTTTCGCCTGTATTCATCATTCAACGCCTGGCTTGCATCCAAATACTGCTGCTCCAATACTAACTTTTCGGCATTTGTCAATCTTTCATTGCTTACTTCGGCATTGTATTTATCAAGTAATGCTTTCTGTTCAGCATCCAATAATGCTTTATCTGCTGAATTGGTGCCCGATTTATCGGCTCGTTTTGCCTGAAATACAGCTACCTGATCATTTAGTTCAGTCTGCCGGTCATTATATGCCTTTTGTATTTCGGCTTTTTGCTTTTCAAATGCATTAATTTTTCCGAGCCATATATCTTGCGCGTTACTCAGCAAATTAGTGAGCTGGCTATAATGTTCTTTCAATGCGGATTTTTCGTCACCTTGCGCCTGATTATATTGCGCCTTTACCATTGCGAGCTGTTCGCTAAGATCGTCATGCTGCTTTTTGTATTCTTGTGCTGCGATAGTTTCCTGCTCATCAACATTTGCCAACTGCTGCTGCAATACATTACGCATTGCTGAAATACGCAACTTTACAATCTCATCTTCGCCTTTTTGAACTTGTTCTGCTACTTTTTTGTAGTAATCAGTTACCAATCGTTCACGGTCTGCATCTGCACCTTGCTTGTATGTATCGATAAGCCCTTCCGCGCTGCTGATATTAAGAGCATATTGCGCTTTTGCTGCCGGGGATTTGCTTTTCGCGCTCAATTCCTGTTGCTTACGAATAAATTCTTGCTGTTTAAATATCAATTGGCGATAATGCTCATCGACTGTAGAAAGCTCTTTGCCAAAAGCATCCATTTGATCCTGGGCCATTTTCACCAATGCAGCTTGCCTTTCGTTTGCAAGTTGTTCGCCTGCACGAATTGCCTCTTCAAGTTCCTGTTTTGCTTTTTCGGCTTCCGCATCAGCTTTCATTTGCCTTGCATCCAGCCTATTCTGCGCCCGATCTTCGGTAGTTTCTTTAAATCTTTCGGCTGATGTTTGTGCTTCCTGTGCTTTTTGTATTGCAGCCAAACTACTGCCAGCGCCATTTTGATTTGCAAGGCCATGTATTTTATCCAAATATGCAGCATAAGCAATTCCCTTCTCGCGCAATTGCTGGATTTCGTCTGCGGTAAAATTTCTACCCGCAACTGCTGACCTTACTGCCAATTCATATTCCGCATCAGCTATTTTTTTGCGCTGTTCGTATGATTGCGATGCTATTGCTTGTATTTGATTGAAATAGTCTTGTTCTTGTTCGGGAGTATTGCGCCTGTTACGCATCTTCAATTGCAAATCGGCAATGGCTGCATCAGCTTTGGCATTTGCTACTTCCAATATGCCTGCACTTCTCGCTAAATCCTGAAACTGTTGCTTTAATGCCGAGCCCTCTTTATAGGCCATACCCAAACTACTAAAGAAATCAGCCCATTTTTGCTTGAATTTATCGAAATTGTCATCCAAATGCTCATCCTGAAAGTTCGCTACAAATTGAGTCCAAACATTGCTTAACCCCGATGATACACGCTCTAATCTTTCTGCATTCGGCGTGATTTTAGCTAATGCAGCGCCAAATGCCACAACTACCGTAATAGCTGCAGCAATCCCTGCAACAACGCCCGCTATTGATCCTCCTAATGCTTCCGTTCCCGATACCGCTGCCGTTTCAGAGGCCGTCATGCCGTTAAAGCTCGATGTTGCCGACTGCAGGATTGTATTGAACTGCGTAAATCCAGGCGCAATCTTACCCAATACGCCATTTAGTCCGGACAGCACACTCGAATAATTACCTACATTGCGCTGATGGTTCCCGAGCTGAGCGTCAAATTTCTTTAACTGAGCATTGAGGGTATTGTATTGTGCAATTTGTTGCTGAATAGCAGGGTTACTGCTGGTAAACCCGCCTTCAGCCGATTTGATTGCCCGACCCAACGCTGTAAGCTGCTTTTGCGCGGCATCATAACTACCAACAGCGGCCTCTGTTGCTTGCTTGCTTTGCTTCAGGGCCTGATTAGCTTCGAGTATTGCTGTGCGCTTCTGCTGATATTCAGTTCGCGACTTTTGTGTTGCAACCCGTTCCTTTGCATATTCCGCATTTGCCTCGCTGGTAGCCGCTTTAGCTGCCGCAACTGCTGCCTTTAGATTTTTAATTTCTGTCGCGGCGTTCTTTGCATCCTGCTGCAATTGTTGCATTGCGGATTGCGCGTCCTGATTGGCAATATCAATCTGAACGAGAACCTGTTTATTTAAATCGTCTGCCATTGTGGGTCTGGGGTTACGGGTTACAGGGTGTTATTATATGCAAGTGTGGGGTTAAAATCAATATCAAGTTTCGGCATACCCGTGTCTGAAATGCTAAATGTAGCCGTCATCAAAAATGCTTGCTCATTGCTACCGAATTTATAATAATAGTTCGTTTGGTTTTTACCAGCCGGTGAAGCATGCAAATGCTCAATCGATTCCTCAATAGGAACACCCCGATGGATGCAGAACCGCCTAAATACATTCATGAGGTTTTCGCGCTCTGTATTCGTTCGCCATGCCATCACTTCTTCGGTGATTTTATGCATTATCTGCACATGCTCGGGCTGCTGTTGCTCTTCGGGGTGTTCCATTGTGTTATTCGGTGATTTCAGATTCCGACTTTGCTTTACGCGAATATTTGCGTTTTGCTTTTTCCTCGGCGGGTTGTTCGCTGTCATCAGCATCTTCGCTGTCCGTCTCAGCCGAAAAACTTACCTCGTCGCCAATCGATACGCCTTCATCTACAAGTTCGGGATTGTTATCCAAATCTTCCTGAGTGATGGTGTGTTCGATTTCGGGTTCGGTATCTTCCGGGGCTTCGGTTTCAGGCCATTCGAAAGTCGAAGGTGCTTCCTCATCATCGATTGGGGTGTAAACTTCCTCCGCGTCATCTGACCCGTGCTGGGCGATTCGCGTGATATGCGCATGTAGGGACTGCGCTTCCCATTTGTTTAATTTTAACCCCGACTTTACGAGGTCTGCGTGTGTTAGGTGCATGGTGATTAACCCTCCTTTGTAAACAACGGCTTTTGGTTTCTCAATGGCCGCGTATGATGAATAACTTTGTTACCTATTACCTGAAATATCCTTTTGCTGCCATTGGTTGGCTTCCGCGCGATTGCAGGTATCCCCAATCGTTCGGGTTTAGTTTCGAGCCTGCGCATTATTGGGAAATTCAGCAATGCTGACCCCGCCGGGGTGAATCCCCTCCGATACGCTGGCGTTCCTTCCGGATACTCAAATGCAACCTGTCGCGTCCTGCGATTAATTGCCGTTATTCTTTCGCCTTTTGGATTCATATATTGCGGGATGGATGTGATGCCAAACTATCGCTGCCTGATGCCGGTATTGCACGCGCGTATATCGCCGACACCTTGCGATGCGATTCCACCAACTGCTCATTCTGCGCCAATACTTCTTTCTGTACTTTCGACACTTCACGCAATTGCGCTGCATGGCTGGCTGCAATATCCCGATCAAATTGGATTTGAGTTTTGTTGTTCTCGTATTGTGCCGATTCCCATGCCTTTATCTCATGCTCAAGAGTAGCAAGTGTCAGGCTTCCGCCTTCCAGGGAAATCCTAATCCGTTTAGCAAATTCCAATCCGCCATCACGGTAATCAAATGTATTCAGTTGCTTGGCCATTATTTGCTTCCCCCTTTCGTTACAGGCGCTGGCACAATCTTTCCGCTGTCCAGCTTTACCCGGTTTGGCAAATCTTTCAAATATGCCTCAATGCCTTTAAACAATTGCACCTGCTGCTCCGGCTTTGCATTCGGGTCGTACATTTGCAGGCGCTTGTATTCTTGCAATGAGTTCGCTATCTGCTGAAAGTCAGCCGCCGGAATCGTTACAAAATAATTATACTTCGGGGCAGGCTTACTGGCCGCTTTCACCGTGTCGGGCTTCTTCTGTGCTACCGTAGCCAATGCTGCAAAGGCTATCAGTAATGTTAATATGGTTTTTTTCATTTTTTGTTGTTTGCTATTATTATCAAAGTCAATATCCATGCGGCAATTAGCAGGAACCCTGCAACCCGGGTATCGAGTACTCCGGCCTGTGCTGCCATCACCGTTACCACTTGGGATATCAACTGCAACACTATTGCCGCTATGTTTCTTGTTACTGTCATTTCCCGGAGTTCTCGAGCTTCTCGTTGTATAGTTTCGCGCTGTCAATCAGGCTCTGTGCTATATGCATCTGCTCGCGGCATTCTACCGTATCATGCAATGATGCCAATTCCTCGGCCTGCGTTACTGCATCATTCGCCCGGCTGATATACAAATCCCGTACGAGTGCGTTCTTTTCATTAGCGAGCTGTTGCTGCTTTCGTTGCTGGTCATGTCTCCAAAACAGGATGACAACTGCAATTGCAACTCCCAGAAGTGCGGCCCGTGTAGTATCCCTCATGCCAACTCCCCCCTCATTAATTCCACATAAAACTCAATATTCCGAAACAGCGTAGATATCCCGCGCCAATCATCCCCCAACCGAATCTGTGACGCAACAATTGCATCACCAATCACGCAACCGAATGCATGCCTACCTTCCAATCTCATCATGACAAACAGCCGTTTAGCTGGCTCTATGCCATATTCGTAAATCAGTTGTTCGATACGCAATTGCTCGCGCTGCCTTGTTTCGTCGTAACTCATTGCACCTGTACATTTTTGCTTGGCAATGCAATAGTCATCTGCACCGCGTATGCGTTAACCATCGTTTCATATTCAGTATAGCTGCCTGTTGCAACTAATACCGTTTGCCATTTTGCAGGCAATGCCGATGTCATAATTTGCACTTTCGGGGAGTACTTTATCGACTGCAGGCCGCGTATGTCGCTCACCGGTATATTCTCACCAAATAGCTGCCATTTCTCCGCAGCGCCCTTGCCGATGAAATCCTCAATAGTATCAGCATTCTGCCAATCGAATATAAATCGCTTAACAGTTTGCCCTGCTGAAACATCTAATCCTACTGCCTGGTTGTATCCGAAAGTATAATAGTTCCAGCTTCCTGTTAAGCCAATCCATCGCAGGTAAACCATTCGATCAGGACTATCATTGTAAACCCGTACCATCAATGGTTGCAGTAAGTTGTAAGTTGTCCCCCCGCTTGTGTACTGAATTGTTACCCGAAAATATGCCGCATTGCTTGGCAGTCCGAAATTTAGCAAAAGGCGGTTGAGTCCCACATGCTGAACTATCCCACTACCTGCTGCGGCATAAGTCGCAATAATGAACTTGCTCAAATCCTGATTCAATATATAAGTGCCATCCTCATTCAGTAAGTACTGATTGCTGATCGGCTGATTAGTTAACGGATTTTGATTAATATCGAGCAGCTGAATATTGTAAAAAGCAGACAGCCCAACCATATATTCGCTGAATATAAAGCCCAAATCAAACGGCATCCCCGGATTGTAAACAGGCACCGCGAAATCAGTAAGCCATTTTGCAGGCTGAAATCCATTCTGGAACGATACATATTGCGCTAAATTTCCGCCCCATGTATCGCCTAATTGTTTCGCGGCATAAACCACATAGAACGGACTCGGCAATGTCACCCAGCTTACAATTCCGCCTGTCCATTGTTCGGCATATTTTACCGTATAACTGGCGGATAGGTTCATATCTCGGTAGTTCACCGCAGAGTAATTGCTGCCATCGGTCGGGGATAGCAACGTTTGCAGGAAATACGAAAGGTCCGCATTAATACTACCATCCGTATTCGGCTGAAATGCGCATTGCAAATTATTCATGTTACCCGAAATCGGATCAACATAAGTAATTATCATTTGTACCGAATATGCTTTTTTAAGTGAATTGATATTCACAAAACCCAGCGTATCGTTCGCCGTGTATGGACATGCGAGCACTAACACTCCCACTGATACGCTAACAACCTGATACGTGCCTTTATACAACGTCGTATTGATATAAACATAATCGCCCGGTGTGCTACCGTTCGCTGCTGTAACACCGCTAAGGTCAGCCTGTACCGCAACGGATATATTTCCAAATACCCCCAACGTCACCGATGTAACTTCAAAATCCTTTCGCTGAAATTTAAAAAACACCGGATTAAATGCCGCATTCCACCTGCTAATGTTCCCGTTGCCGAGGTTGATCGAGGGATCCGTTACAAGTAACTTACCTAAAAAGTCAACGGTATATGGCCCGGAAACATTTCCGCCATTCGTGTCTTTTGCATATCCTGTACCAACACCGCCTGCTTGTCCTGTGAACGTTGGGCTGCTCTGCCATGTAACGCCATCGAGGCTATACGATATCGCAGGAAAGCTACTGGTTGCAATTATCTTAACCGTTCCATCCGATGCACCAATTGCGCTTGCCGGAGTTGTAACGATTGCTACTAATGTCAAATCATCAGCAACAGGAAGCGGAGGTGTACTCGCAGGCGTTACCGATACTATCGTGAATGTAGTAGTAAAGTAACTACTTGGATTGCTGTCGGAAAGTTTACCCGTGTAAATCGGGTATGACAATCCCGGAATAATAACGCTTCCATTCGTAATTACCCCGTTAATATTTTGCTGATATGCAACAACGCAGTTATTACCATTTACGGGGAGGTTGGTCGCCGCATCATAAATCGCTATCGACTTCTGCCCATACGTTTGCGTTCCCGATACCGAGCCGCCTGTGGTTATAAATTCTGCGTAAATTGACATGTTATTTGGCCCAAATCATTTTTAAAATCGTAGTAATGGCAAATGCAGGCAAAGCAACCAAGCCTAAAAACTCCGAAGTTCGCATTCGTTTATCGATTGATTTATTCAAATCCTCCATCCGCTTCAAATGCCTTTCATGTTCAGCGATATATTCGCGTGTGTTGTTCAATCGCGCTTGTGCGCTCTCTACTGCTTTCTGATATCCCATGTTGTCTTATATCATTGCAAATTCGTGTGCCAAAACATCTGTCGCTTGTTGCGCGAATAGTTGCGATAATTTCGCTCCAATTTCACCCAATCTCCTATCCAAATTATCCCCGCCCAAAGGTGTACTTATCACCCCTGGCGTTCCCACATATCCCTGTTCATGTATTTTCTTTGTAATTGGACATGCAGCTTCCGCAGGAATACCACGCGCCGCACACCAAACTTGTATCGCTTGAAACAACGTAGGATCACCCGCAACCGCACCGGGGGATGTTGGCTTTCTGCCTTCCTCGAGTGCAGTTATATATAACGGCCCTGACAAAGTCCCGACAGTTCCGATTGCTGTAACTTCTAATTCGGATATTGTCTTACCCGATGCAACTCTATTATTTTGAGTCAAAGAACCAATCAAATCGGTTTTCAAATCCCCCAGGCCTTCTGCCAATATCTGCTCTAAACTTTCCATGTATGCGCGATGTACTATTTAAGCATAATTTATGGTAATGGAATATTAGTATTGTTCATCGTTTGCAGCGTAATCGATAATGTCACGCCTGTACTATTTGCCGTTGCCCCTTTATTGTAAACCGGCTGCGATTGCGCCAAATCATTCTCATGTACTTTAAAATACCTGCTCGCTGTCGGCTGCTCCCGAAAGTTCGCCAGCTTAACTAAAAACTGATCGGCCAAACTATCCATCAAATTTACATAGGCTTCATTATCCCCCGTAAACTGATCGAATTGAGTCGGCACCATAAATGCCAGCATAATATTGTATTGACTTGATATTGCGTTACTCAGGGTGAATGACTTCTTGCTTGGTTTCTGTGCGTACAATAGCACGTAGCAATCAGAGGAAGCAATGCTCCCCAATTGCGTATTTATTTCAATTGCTGTACCGTAGAAAAACTTCGGGCTGGAAAATCCATCCGGTGCGGTGAGTTGATTTACTACTGCTTCAATTTGATTGCGTATCATAATGCCGCGCCACCTCTTGGCGGTTTTATCATCGGCCAAAAGGTCACAATGACAAATAAAATAAATCCTATGGTGACTGCGTAGATCATGCCGCTAACTCGAATTGCAATTCTTTATATTCTTTTTTCTTTTGCCCGTTTGATAATATTTTACCCGGACTAAAAAATATACATAAACATGGCTTTGCTGTATTTCGCAAAATATAATTATTAGTCCAACCCGGATAATGAACTGCTCTTTGCTTTCGCTTCAGTTCGCCCTTCTGCCTGCGTTCCTGCTTATTCATCAATTCGCCGATATAAATGTATGCTTGAACGTCATATAATAACCATTGAACCGAGTAAACTGCGTTACACTAACAATGCCAAATATCTTGCACCTTGTCTTTTTATGTAGTTCGATTGTGGCCATTAATAACCCGGTATAAATGCCTTCGGTTTGATTATTCCCATGCCCAATATATTATTCCGCTTTTCGATTACCCATTGTCTGCCAATTTTATAATCATCTAAAGTCAAATAAAAAATAGAACTCGTGCCATCAATATAAGCAATATAAACAGTCAGCAATTCGGCACTCATCTCGACTTCCCCCCGTTCGCCATTGCCTGCTTCTCCATCAATTCCTGGTATTTCTTTTGATATGCCGCCTCAACTTTATTCATATACTGTTTTAGAAAGAATTGATCGTAGGGTAGCATCATTACTGAATCCCACCTCAACACATCACCACCGGCTAATGAATTTACCGCATTATAGAACCCGAACGCTTCAAACGACTCAATGCCCGCGCGTTTCTCCAACTCTGACGGAGCCGATCCCAGAACTTTATTTTCTGTTGCAATAAGTTCGGATAGTTCAAAAAAAAACTACGTGCCACTGGCAGCGCAACTGAAAGCGGCAATGCATGCACTTGTGTGACAAACGCCTCAGCATCTTGTTCCCTGTATGCCTTACCCGTTACCGGATAGTAAAAGTAATGCGCCAGTACTAACGCCATACTTTCAAGCGAGGGATGCCAATTGTCCTTCCAATTTTCGCCATATTCTTTCTCAGCTTTATTGCACTCTTCCGCTATCACATTGCGTGATGCCAAAAATGCACCGGCTGGCTCCATTGATAAGTTACGGGGAATGCGTATCCTCCTGTTCCCAAACTCCACATATTCCGGCAGCTTCCCACCATCATATTCGTATTTGATTTGATGGGCAATGCTTTCAACGCGATGGCCTATTTCCTCTAAATCCCGAACGTTAATAATATTGTCTGAAACTTCGCGTGTCAGGCTAGGTATAATCGGATTTGCTTCCGCAATCTCTGGATCCATCTTTTGCGCCTCAATCATCTGCCCAATCGTTATCTCCGATAGGCTGGTAGGAATGCTGATTCGGACTTTCCCCTTAGTAGTTCGTACAGTTTTAGTTAGCATTGCTTGCGAGCCCCTAAATTACTAATTTTTAATCTATTATTTCAAAATTTATTTTTAGATTCCGCGACTGGGGCAGCGGGCTACATCATATCATACGTCACCAATTCCTGCACCGAACGAAATACAGGAATGCCATTCGCCAGCGCCAATTCAACCTCGGCATCAGCGCCTTTACTCTCGCTATCATCAAACCGTAGCAAATAATCGCAGGCCAAAACCCATATATTATCCAGTTTCGTCCAAACTTCATAAGGTTGCGGATGCGCCATGTGCTGAAAATGGCTGTATAGTGGCACAAACGGTGCATAGCCTAAAATAATAAGCTCATTTGCAATATCCATTTGCCTTTTAACATTGACCGCTACATCTCCCTTAGTGTATGCGCTCGCTATATATACTTTTTTCATATCGTGTCGGTGGCCTACAACATCCCCCTCATCTCCCTGGGCACGTATGCATCATGCACGTGCGCGAGTTTCATTTTGTGTGCGCCGGTATTCGCTATTTTTAATTTGTTTAGGGCTACGTAGCGGAGGGGGTCGATTAGGTGATTGAACCGATCTACTGGCTCATTGATTGTTTTACCTGAATTGTCAACGCGCCATTTATATAGCCCGAGTTCTTTACGCAGAAAAACACTACGCTGGGTTATATTTATGCGGTATCGCTTTAGTATATCAATACCGTTCTTTATCGAATCAGGACCTTTGGATGCGGGCACCACGTACCAACCCATGCGCTTCAATTCCTCGATACTTTTTGGCTCTGCGCTATCTGCAATAATTTCGGAAGTTCTCGTAATTCCCAATTCACTGAGCTTTTTTGAAATATCGTTATTGGTAAGCCCTGTTTCGTAAATCAGTTCATCAACCCACAACTCCCCATCCTGCATATAAACATCAATCAACCCCGTTTCGTCATTGGTAAATCCAAAGTCGAGCCCGAGGGCAATATGCTTCGCTCCAGCGGGAACTCTATCAACTACAAACCAATTATTAAACACAAGCCCGGTAATCTTTCCTGTTGCACCTCGCGCATATACTTTCCAAAGCTCAATGTCGATATCTTTAAGCGCCTCGATTTTATCGCGCATGATTTTTGGCAGAAATGGGTTATGCCGATGATCTGAAATAATAAGTTCCACGCCATCGCGGCCCAACAAATTATCATGCACCCAAAATTCACTATTCGGGTTATAGTCTATAAATATTCGCTTTTTAGTACGCAGCGCAAGTTCTGAATATACTTCAAACTCAAGTCCATTAGCCTCGTTAACAAATAGATAATCTCGCTTGCCTGATTTAGCATCCTGCGCATCATCATAACTTTTGAATTCGATAATAGTTCCGTTATTAAATTCGAATATCCTTTCAGATTTATTATAAGATTTAACCTGCCCCCGCAGCTCCTCCGAGTTGCCATAAATATTCAATGCATCCCTAAGTGCCCCCGCTTTTAAGTTCGGGATATCCTGGCCAACAACGGTGATAATTTGATTTGAATTTGCGCAGGCAATAAGAAACAATACCTGCAGAATAGAATAAGTCTTTCCGCTCGAAGTGCCGCCCTGATTTACAACGACATTGGATTTCGACTCGTAGTTCTTTTTAAATATGATTGATGTTTCAAACATCTATTTCTTTTTCGGTGCTTACCGGATCCGGCCCGGTCGTAACTACATTTATAGTAAGTTCAGTTTTTACCGCATCTCCATCTTTGCCAGTAAGTTCAAACTTCTCTGAAACCTTTCCATACGCCCTATTAAGCAAAAGCTCCGCAGCCCGAACATCCCCCTTAGCCGCTTTGGCACGTAAGGCCGATAATATCGCCTGTGCGGCAGTTTTACCGTCTTTCTCTTCCCCTAATACCTCTGCCATTAACTCGTCCAATTTTGGGAGCTTTTTGGGCCTGCCATTGGGGTTGCCTGACTGGCCCTTTTTGAAAGGCTTGTTGCCTGGTATTGGGTTCTTTGACATGGCTGTTATTCGGCTGTTTTTAATTCCAACGGCACATATTTCTTGCCGTTGCGTTTTATTTCAATATTTGGGTCGAGTTTTAACATACGGTCAATGATAACTTGGCAGTATTTGGGGTCGAACTCAACCAAGTATGCCTTCCTTCCCATTTGATGGCATGCAACCATCGTCGTACCGCTTCCGCCAAATCCATCGGCAACAATATCGCCCTGCTTTCGGTAACTCCTTTAACGCGCACTCTTTGCTGGCTTTTAGGCGCATATTACCGCCGAGGACGACATACTTACCATCAACATCTGTAAAGCAAACCAGGGGGCGCTTTTCGAGCATCTGTGGAAATCCTTTAATAGACTTCACCAGCTTTGCAAATTTATCGTCTTTAATAACCCTCGGATTTTTCGGGTTCGGTTTAATCATTCCTATTGGAACGGAAATAATATCAGCCATATCATCAAAATTACAAATTATGCCTGATATAATCAACAAGCATAAAAAACAAATTATAAAGCGGTTGCAACGTTGCACCCTTGCGATTTTTTAAAATTAAGGGTGCAACCAAAGGGTGCAACCTCTAAAAATGGCGTTTCCAGCTTATATTTATACTTTTTTATATAAAATATTAATAAGGTTGCAACGTTGCACCCAAGTATGCTATTATATTGTGCGCGAGAAACTGCTATATGTAACGACATATGTATTACGTGATATATTATTCAGTAAGGTTTAAAATGTTTATTTTAGGATGCAACGGTGCAACCTTTTGGCGTAACTATTTGATTTATTGATAGTTAACGGTTGCATCCTTGTTTTTGGTTGCACCCTTTACGGGTTAAAATGGTGGCTCTTGCTGTTGTGGCATTTGTGAATAGTCGCCAATCTTCTCGACACAAAATTGAGTAATTACAGTTCCGTTTACTTTTGCCCGGCGCTTTGGAAACTTCTGACTTGTTAAAATCATACCAACACGGGTATTACTTAGCGATGTAATTTTGGTATAAAGAATCAGGTATTGAATAATTTGAGTGATGCTTAACCATTCATGGTGATGGCTGGTTCCAGGGGCAATCTTATCGGCAATTAACTCTTCTTCGGGCGTTGACATTTTGAAATTCTCCGTGCTTTCATTTAGCGCGGTTATTTCGTCATTCAGGATGCTGTAATCATACCCGGATTGATACAGTGCGTTTAATTCATGCAAAAGCATCTCCTTATCGCATTTATTATATTTCTCACGATCAATATTGAGGATATGAATAGGAATTACCCGGCGATTTCCTGTGGGATCGTTAAGTATCTGCATATCGTTGGATGTACCAGCAAACATAGCAAGCCTCCGAAGGTCGACGGTAACACGGCCATAAGGCTCGCGAACGTTTACCCATTCTTTGGCTGTTATTTCCTTCATTTTAGTGTATTCGCGCTTTGACTTTCCTCCGTATTCGTCATCCATGATAATCAGCTTCTTAGTCATCAAAATTTCGTCATCTTTTCCAGCATCCATTTTGGATTCTGCATATAGTGACCGGAGGCGTTTCGGTAATAGGTAGCGAAAAAAGTGCGATTTGCCTGTACCCTGGACTTCACCAGCAAATACCAGGGTTAGGGGGCTGTAATTGCCATTGACACTCGCAATGAGTGAAACCAACCATTTGGTTATCCAGCGATCATATAATGGCGTGTCGGTGGTGATGCCGGAGAGGAGGAGCTGCAGGTTTTCCTGGGTGACAGGTCCAGCGGGTTCTTCGGCAAGGAATGCCCGAACTGGATTATATTGCTCAATACGATTACTAAAAATAACGCTGCAAACAAGGTCCTTAGTAATTTTCTCGTTAATAGCGCGAAGATCGATGTATATACTATTCAAGTCAGTGTCATCTATCGGACGCGAGTTGATTTCAACGTTCCTACTGATGGTATTCTTGCGTAATTGGTACGATTGCAGATAGGATTCTATATCCTCGATAATGTTTTCGGACTGATACTCTACTTGCTTTTCGATTACCTGGTTTATGATGGGTGTTGAATCGGCAACGGTGATACTTTGAAATTTTTGCAGGTATAGTGCAACGCCTTCAGGTGTGTTTCCAGCTTTGGTTTGGCTTATTGTGGCGCGTATAATTTCCTTCGTGCGTGCTGAATATACATTGATGCCAGCTTGCTTCGCAAAGTAGTATATAGAGCCTATATGTGCCTGCTTTGCCTTTGCATCGCTGTGGTTACGTAGGCAGGCTTCATATTGTTTGTCGGTATCTTCGGAGTTATACTTCCCGCTGATTGAGCTTAGGGTGTGAAAATATGCGGATCCACCTTCTCCGAATTCACTGATAAGCGCGTATGCTGTGCTAATCCAGTCCTGATAGGTTTCGCAAAGATTTATATTTCGGTTATAAAGCTGCTGCACTATTTCGTCAAAATCTGATTGAACGAATACCACCCGCGAAACTTTGGACGCCTTCTTTTTGGCCGGGTATTTTTTGAACATCAGCGCATCCGAGTTATAAACCATATAAGGGTCATAACTTACAAACCGGGCGCGGGATACGTTCTTGCAGGACTGATCAATAATTATCTGATAATTTTCATATAGATAAGCGCCTATGCCTTCAAAAGACTCGAGATGTTTGGTGCCATCGATTCTAAAAATCAAACATAGCCCTTTGCCAGATATGGAAATAAAGCTGGCATAGATATATCGATCGTTTGCAAGCAGTTCTTTGACTGCATTTGGATTTTCGATTTTATCAATGTCAATGGCAATAAATCCTGAATGTTTACGAATAGAATTATCGCTTCGGCCCGCAAAACTTCCTGAAACAGTAACCAGAGGGCATCGCTTTTTGGCGATATCGCGTTCTTTTTTATCGGCTATTGTGCGCACGTTCAGAACAACGTCCTGCCATGTTCCTTCGCGGATACCGTTCAGGAATTTATCAAATGCAAAATCGACATCGTTTGTGTCGGTAGCATTTTTGTAAAGCGATATAAGAATTTTTTCAGCCATTGATGCCTGCCTCCTTTAAGTAGGTATTGGTTATTTGTTGGAATTGTTCAAGTGATCGGTAGATATGATAATTAAACCCGAGCTGGGTTATGGTATGCTCAAAAGTTACTTGTGCGGGTGATTGCCTCCCGGTTTCGGTTTTACATTCCATAAAAAGTGCAACGGTCCCCGGCAGTAAGATTACGCAATCAGAAACGCCGCGCATTAGGCCCATATTAACTTTACGCTGTGCTTCCCTACCATCTTCGGATTCGTTCGGTACGCTAAATATTACGCAACGCGGTGAATGATGGGCCAGGCAGTAGTTATTCCTGAACCAAATCACCGACTGCTGCTGAATTAAGTTTTCCGCTTTTTTCATAGTAACTATGTAATTGAGTTTTAGTACGTTCAAGTAAGTGCGCAAGTGTTCTGCGTCCTTCGGTTTGGATATCAGGCTTTTTGAGTAATACGAAATAACAATAACGTATCATTTTGGCCAGCTTTCGGTCGAGTTCGCCTGATTCACGGGATGCCAGGTATTTATCTGCGCTTACACGGTAATACCGAAACATATCAATAATTTGCCCGATCATGATTTTAAATGAAAAATTGATATTCTCGCCTTGTGCAACGGTGTATTTATAAATGCGTTCCCCGTTTGGAGGTGGTATTTTGCGTATTGGCGCCATTATTTCGTCGGATTCGCGGACCTGCACGGCGCGGGGTTCCGACTGTGGTATATGGTGCCCGCATTCCGAGCATACTGCTTCGGATTTAGGATACAAAGCACCACAATTCGGGCAATCATGAATATCTATTGCATTCTCGCGTTTGGCGCGTTCTTTTCCGTTTCCTTTACGGAATATCCCTTCCCAATCCCGATCAGATGACCATTCTCCGAAACGTTCTACATTTCCGCCACCATCAACGAGAATGAAGTGCGGTTTGTATATTCGGTTACTGGAACGGCCTCCCCGGCCTGCTATCTGAATAAAAAGCGAAAGAGAGCCAATGGGACGGTCGATAATTATTGCTTCTACTTCGCGTGAATCAAAACCTGTTGTAAATGTGGCAACATTGAGAAGTATGGCATCGGGGGTATTTGCAAACCAGGCCAGCAACTCCTCGCGGTCTCCGGATTGTTGCTTATTTACGCTGTCGAACATTCGGACGTTCTGATATCCGGCCTCAATAAATTTTAAATATACCGCGAGGTTTGTTTTGGTGCTGGGGGTAAATATTAACGTTTTCTTTCCGAGGCAAAGTTCCTGGTAATTGAGAAGTACATTAAATACCGCATTATCGCTACCATATTCTCGTTCTACAGATTCGGTGGTAAATTCTCCATCGCTATCAATGCGCAGGTTATTATCGTCGGTGTAATGCTTTATAAATGTAATTTCGGGGACAATGGATCCAAATTCTATAAGTTCGGCAATACTGGGGCCGATGACAATATCTTGATAGATTTGCGAAAGGGAGAAAGGCCGGCTCCATTCTGCAGCTTCCTCATCGCAGCAAATGGTGGGCTCATCGTAATTTGTCCGGCAATATGGGCATTTGTAAAATGTAATGCGTTTCATTACGCAGGGTGTCGCTGTACATCCGAGTATCTTTGCGCCCCGGAAATAATGGAACAGCTTATCGAATATCAAAATATGGCATTCGTCACAAATAACCAAACCAACACGCGGAAAGAAAAACGGATTCTTGCGCAGTCGATTGTTCGCAGTTTCGACCATGCTGATATATACCCGGCTGTGGTGTTTCGGGGTTTTCACACGGGCTGTGATTGGCTCGCTACCTATACCAATCGCTGATAAGGTAGATTCGGTTTGATCGATTAACTCTGTGCGATGGGCCAAAATAAGAACGTTGGTATTGTGATTTTGCAGCCACCATTGAGTTAAAAACGAAAACACAGCCGTTTTTCCGCCTCCTGTTGCAAGCTGATATAATACGCGGTCGCATGTAGCGAACTTCGCAATAATCTCGTCTATGCCGCGCTTTTGGTATTCGTGGGGGGTCATTGGTATCCCGAGTTAAAAAAGCCCTCATTCGGTTCAGAGTGTGCGGCCTCCTCCCCGAATGAGGGCAAAATATCATTACAGCTATATTTTCCGCACGAAAAGCTGTTCAGTAAGCAAGGATTATGTACAAATATATAAATTATGCTTGGTGTTACAAATAAGCATAATTATTATTCCGAGAAAATCGTTTTCTGGATAAATGACCGAGTTTCCCGAGCTTCCGAAACTGAGAAAGTTTAATCAAAATTGAATTTCTGCTGCGCCCAGGAAGTAAAGAAACAAGGTTGTCGATATCCTGATATGCATGCTTATATAAAATTGATTCTTCCTGCCGGGTCCAATGCTTTGAGGTAAATCTTATTACAGTTGGCCCTATTAACTGGGGCGGATCCTGTTTGACCTGTTCCCCCTGGTAATAAACCGGTATTTGTGGCAATGGCTTTAATCCCATCATAAAGCAATGGAAACATTCCTGCTTTCGGCAATCGTAGTTGTAAGTTCCTTCGCCTTGTAGTTCGGTGGGGATATTCATACCTGCTGATGTATTTACCATTTTGGTGATCTCGACGGAATGGTCATTTCTCTTTAAACGTAAAAGTGTTATCGTTGATGCTTGATTGGACTATTTTCATAAGCCAAACCTGCAATTACTCCCAATACAAGCGAAATAAATCCGCAAAATCCTCCTACAGTTGCCCTTGCTTCAAATTGCCATTTTGTAATATCAAATGAAACTTGAACAAACGCTCCCATCAGATAAGATATCGCAAAGGCAACTATTGCCGTCACGAGTGCTATGATTATACTTTTCATTTCGTGTTCTTTGATTGTGGTGGTGAGGGGAGTTCTTGAAAATGCGTAACAAACATATCATCCGCTTCTTCGCAAAAAAACCTATTTTCATCTAAATTGTAAAAATCTATTGAAACATCCCCATCGTCATCTATTATTAGATACCTATGATTATCCGTTGGTTTTGCAGTTTCCACACTTACCCACCGATCACGGGTTGCCATCCATTGCTCTAATAAATCGTAAATGTCACCATAAATATTCGATGCTTCGCCCATGGTTTTTGATTTGCGGAAATCCTCATAAAAAGAATTTAACTTTCTTACAAAATCCCAAATTTGCTTGTTGTCCCGTTTCGCCGCATCCTCAGCAGCAAGTTCTATTTCTTTTGTCATGTTAATGATTTTGATTGTACCATTGAATGAATTGAACTACGGCTTGGTAGGTAGCTTCGAGTTTTGAATTTGTATTAGATGCGTTAAAGTGCGCAACAATGCCTTTATCCTCCGGCCAATTATGATTTACCATGTATGATATTATGCAAGCTCTTGCAAAAATCTCAATCACGTATGACCCATCTAACGCCTCTATATTTTCAACTACGGGCATTAGCCAGTTCCATGAAGTGTGGTATTCAGCCAGCGATAAATCAAAATAATCCGTACAATTACCCGGATTTTCCATTATGATTCTATCCCAAACGGCTTGCGATATGCTCGCTAAGTTGTGCTGATACTCCTTATTTGCTGGGGCTTCTTTAGGGACGTATCCCATAAATTCCGCTATCAACTTGTTACTATATTCCGTTTTCATCTTGTTGGGGGTTAAGTGCTTCATCAATCAGGTCAATTAATGAGTCGGCTTCTTCCATGTAATCTCCTTTCAGTATTTCATAATCAATAAGATTAGCATATCCTTCCCGACACCGCTTTAATGCTTTAAATATCACACCGTTTTCAATCATCAATCTTTCAACTTGTAATCTCTCACCATCACGTTCGCTTTTCAACCTCTCCACCTCTTGTTGAAGTTCGGCTGTTTGCTTTTCAGCAGCTTGTAGCTTTTGTTTGAGAGATTCGATTTGAGTTTGCTTCCCTGCCTGTTCTTTTGCAATTTTAAGCTGCAATTCATAGCTTTCGTCTTTTGTCATCTTCTTAAAGTTTTATGTCCCCTTGTTGGTGTATGTTGCCGATAATTTCGATTGCACAACCAGTACTATCGTAGAAATAGTTAATGTCAGTTGGCATGAATAACCCTTTATTTGTGCCACAAAAAGCACCCTCAATAAACTCAATAGTAAAGTTTGATGGATTCCAATGCTCAGCTTTCACATTATCCCCCTCATAAATATCAACCCCGTTTTTGTCCTGTAAGCCAGTCCATTGCATAACCTTTAGTTTATCCAAAGAAACCCATCCCGGACTAATACTTGTTTCTAATGGGCTATCGTCAGTTCGGATACCCCCTGCATCAATATCGGTTAATTCAAAATGATACATCTTGACACCGTCCCATGCTTTGAATTTATATCTGTTCATTTCCTTATTGCTGATTAGTTGCTTTCTTAATTGCTGTGCGGGCTTTACTTAGCAACTCCTCTTCATAGGGTGTAACAGCATAGTTTTCAAATTGAAATACAAAATCTTCTAAAGCCTCTAACAAATCCGGTGCAGCGGTAATTAATAAATGGTTAGAAATCATTTCTTCCCTCTGCATAACAGTATTTCCTAAATATTTAATATCTGCTATTTCTTCCATATACTTACCATGAACTTTTGCAAATGATGAACCCAATGCCTTTGCAATCCACGGTTTATTGCTGATTTTCTTTCCATTTTTTATTGGGTGTTGGTGTCCTGTATGCCCAAATCCCCGAACCGTTTAAGGTGTCGGGGCTGGGGCCGGTGCGATAGGGCAACCAATCCTACCTATATGCAATCGCAATGAAATCAAATCCGGTAGCCAAAGTCCAGGCTCTTTCTTTCGTAGTTTCATCATCAAACCCGTAGCTCAATAAATTAGCCTTTGAAATATTTACTGTCAAATCGTCTTTGCACTTTTCACGATCAGCAACAAATACATAAGTCTGCAAATCTTCGTTCCATGCAGTAAGCATAAATTTTGGTGCTTTATTAGCTTCTCTTTGTAGTTTTGATAAATTGCTCATTTTCTTTTGTTTTAATATTCAAAAGTACAATAAAAATATTATACAATGCAAATTTATTTTACAATATTTTATTTATACAATTAATTGTATATTTGCGTATGGATTTTAAAGAATATTTAAGAACTCAAAAGAAATTCAACCTTTCAGAACTTGCCCGGCTTATGTGGCCGGATAATAAAACCGCTGCGCATTATCTTAGCCTTAAACTTAATGGCCTTAATGATCGCAAATTCAATACTGAGGACGAAAAGAAAGCCCGTGTTGCGTTAAAAAAACTCGGCATGGAACTAATTGAAGATTCCAAAAAATAACTACTACAACGCCTCATAAGCTTCTATCGCTTTAAAAATCTGATACACTACGTTGGGGACTATTGCGTTACCTCCGGCTTTGATGCTTTCGTTTCGCCACTTAGAAAAGGTAATTCCGTCCAGTCGGGTGGAAATCCCATCATTTCCAATACAAACCGGGGATTGAGTTGGGAAGTTTGACCAGTCGTTAATCTTGCTCTTTTTGTTAGTGAGTCCTGATTTTCTTTGCCTGTTATTTTTTCGCCCTCCATTGCTGTAGGGGTCGGCAACATCCCCATTGTCGCTAAATCGTTTATCCCGAACGTCAAGCCCTGCTCCAATTTCCTCTGAGTTCTGCCGTCCTTTGCTTTGCTTCCGTTCTTTTCGTCCCGACTTTGCGGTGTCGGCAACATCACAAATCGGCTCAACGTCATTGAGTGCATACTCCCCTCTTTTACTTGGCTCGATTTCATGTTCGCTGTTGCTCCTGTGCTGTCCATTGCTGTGGGAGTTGGTATTAATCCCGGCACTAACTGAACCATCCTTGCTAATCCCAAACTGCCGTCCGTTCCATTCTGATTTATTTTCCTGTAACTGCCGTTCTCCCGTTGTTTGAATGTGTCGTTCTTGCCTATTATCGCTCCCGTTGTCGCATCGCTGCTCACTGGTGTTGGTAGTAACTGACTTGCCCAATTCTCCGTATTGCTCAATCCCTGCTGTTTGCTGTTCGGCCCTCTGCGTTTGAAATCCTGAGTCGTTGGAGTCATCAACATTTTTTCTTCTTGCAACAAACCAAATTCTATCCCGTCTGTGCGGAGCGTTGACGGCACAAGCTGGAAGTACATACGGCCACACCTCGTACCCCGCAGCTTCCAGGTCAGCTTGCACTTCGTCGAATACCATCCCTCCATTCCAATTAATAAGGCCGAAAACATTTTCGCCCACAACCCAACGCGGCTGAATTTCTCTAATTGCTCTAAGCATTTCCGGCCACAGGTGGCGTTCATCCTCTTTGCCTTTCCGTTTTCCTGCCATTGAGTAGGGTTGACATGGGAAT
>Ga0164297_10000950_pt1 | contig 32933 bp, 24 predicted proteins | sample GEODES058metaG_FD_113539 | JGI IMG/M metagenome (GOLD analysis project Ga0164297, IMG submission 113539) | Dystrophic lake water microbial communities from Trout Bog Lake, Wisconsin, USA - GEODES058 metaG | ecosystem: Environmental > Aquatic > Freshwater > Lake | place: USA: Trout Bog Lake... | reverse complement strand
CGATACACTGTCTTCCTTGCCATTGCCCAATTTATCTACCCAAAGTTTCCGATCGGTCTCATTCCAGGCGTATGCCTGTTCCTTGCCTTTTTTCACTAAGTACAATGGTGGCTGTGCCAGGTATACATAGCCCTGTTTTACCAGATCCTCCATATAGCGGTAAAAGAATGTCAGGATCAATGTAGCGATGTGTGAACCATCCACATCGGCATCGGTCATGATGATCACCTTATGGTAGCGGAGCTTGGTAAGGTTCAGCGCCTTCGCGTCCTCAACTGTCCCTATGCTCACACCCAGCGCTGTGAACATATTCCTGATCTCCTCATTCTCGTATATCTTATGTTCCTGTGCTTTCTCTACGTTCAGTATCTTACCCCTGAGTGGTAGTATAGCCTGATAATTTCTGTCGCGGCCTTGCTTGGCGGTACCACCTGCCGAATCCCCTTCCACTAAGTACAATTCGCAGTTTTCGGGGTCTTTATCAGAGCAGTCGGCCAGCTTGCCGGGCATACCACCGCCGGTCAGTACACTTTTACGTTGTACCATTTCACGCGCTTTCTTTGCCGCAGCGCGTGCCTGTGCTGCCAGTATCACTTTATCTATGATCACTTTGGCATCCTTGGGGTGCTCTTCCAAAAATGTGTCCAGCATCCGGCTTACACTCACATCCACTATGCCCATCACCTCATTGTTGCCCAATTTGGTTTTGGTCTGTCCTTCAAATTGCGGTTCCGGTACTTTCACCGATATAATTGCGCTGATACCCTCTCTAAAATCATCACCGGTGATCTCTACCTTGGCTTTTTCAAACATTTTGTTCTTATCGCCATAAGATTTGAATACCCGCGTTATTGCGCGGCGAAAACCGGCTACGTGCGTACCACCTTCTATTGTATTGATGTTGTTGACGTAAGAAAAAATGTGCTCGTTGTAAGAGGTATTGTACGACATTGCTACTTCCACCCACACATTGCTCTCTTTATCAAGTGCCTCTACATAAATAGGCTCAGACAGCAGCGGATCGCGCTTACCGGCCTGATCCAGCTTTTGCACAAATTCCACTATACCGCCCTGGCTGTAAAACTCTTCTGTGTTGAAGGTGCCGTCTTCCAACTGATCGCGCAGATCTGTCAGTACGATCCTGATACCGCGGTTCAGATACGACAACTCCCGCAGGCGGGCTGCAATAATATCCCTGTTGTATTCAGTCTCTTTAAAAATAGTTCCGTCCGGCTTAAAATGAACCAGTGTCCCCGTATGAGTTGAAGTACCAACTTCCCTGACCGGATACAACGGTATCCCCTTGCTGTATTCCTGCTCAAATGTTTTGCCTTCGCGCCATACCGTTACATGCAACGGATCGCTCAATGCATTAACGCAACTCACACCCACACCGTGCAAACCACCTGACACTTTGTAACTGTCTTTATCAAACTTACCACCCGCATGCAACACGGTCATTACTACTTCCAATGCCGATTTACCTTCCTTAGGGTGCATACCCGTGGGTATACCACGACCATCATCCTGTACGCTGATGGAATTGTTGGTATGAATGGTAACATGAATGTTCTTACAATAACCACCCATGGCCTCATCGATCGAGTTGTCGACAACTTCGTACACAAGGTGGTGTAAACCCTTTATTCCAATATCACCGATATACATGGCCGGGCGTTTCCTAACCGCCTCCAAACCTTCTAAAACCTGTATACTTCCCGCATCATAATCGGGCATGGGAACGGCAACAATTTCAGGATCAGTTTGCATCATAATTAAATTTCGGAATTTTATTCAATATTAGACTCATTTTCAATGAATTATAGCACACTAAAATGCGCTATATAATAAGTCCTAAACTATACAAAGATAGTTATAATCATTTGCTTATCCAACAAATAATTTCGGGATTTAACCATAATTTAGGTAAGAAAAAAAGTGCTTACCAACATTCAAATCACATCTTGAACGGGTAAGCACTTCAAAGCTTTTTTTATCGCTAAAAAGGTGTATGCTAATTGGTATTGGACGGCGACGAATTATCATCTCCAGACTTACTTCCTACCTCTATTTTATCCATCTGGAATATCAGAGAGAACCGCACTGTATTAGACAATGGATTTCGGTTGATACCATTGCCTTCGGGCACCAAATAAGACGCATTGATCACAAAGATATTGTACTTAACTCCTAAGCCACAGGTAATGTATTGCAGATCGCCATTGCTGGGGTCTTCATAAAAATAGCCCGCACGAAATGCTACCGTATTCTGATACCAATATTCTACACCTAATGAAGCAGTAACTTCCTGCACCTGATTGCCGGTCGAGAACGAAGACGTGATACCGTTGATGATAGACACCTGCGTATCCGGATTCAAGGAATTCAACTTAGGTACCAATAGCTTATTTACATCAAATGCAAAAGTGAATTTGTTGAACATATCCACCTGATAAGTGTAGGCAATGCCCACACCCAGATTCATGGGAATAAAGTCCTTACGGGTTGAATTATAAGAGATCTTAGAGCCGATATTAGATGCAACAGCGCCAAAGCTAAAAGTATTCACCTGTTCTTCATACTTCTCAAAGTTTTTGGTATAGAAGATACCTGCATCGGCAGCCACGGCATGGCCGGGCCTGTAGTCAGAATTATTGCTGGCAACACCCGATGCAATGTTTGAATAAATATAACGGCCGGTAACACCTATAGAAAGATTTTCAGATAATTTGCGCGAATAACCGAGATCGAATGAATATTCACGCGGGTTGCCACTACCTATTGACTGGGCGTTGATATCAGTATATTGTATTTCACCTAAATTGAAATAACGCATAGATCCGCTGATCACCTGATCATTATTTTGCCCGATCTTGGCATATCCGGAAAGATAAGCCAATGATATATCCGGCACAAGGTCTTTTAACCAAGGTGTATAAGTAGCAGAAATACCATAGTTTTTTTCGGCAAACGGCAACTTTGAAACGTTCCAATATTGCGCATTCGGATCGGCAGATACTGCGATTCCGGCATCACCCATAGCGCCGGCACGGGCATCCGGTGAAATTCTCAAAAAAGGCACGGCAGTAGTTACAAAGTTGCTGCTGGTACCATTAAGATTATACGTTTGAGAATAAGAAACATTAGTCTTTCCACTAAAGAGTGCTAACATCACCATTCCTGCCAATACGACTTTATTATTCATTATCGCTTTAATATTACAATAAAATTTAAAATTTTGCAAAAATATCCAATTTTGTGCAATTGAGCAATATTATTCTCTTGCTCCAACCTTTTAACGCACAATTACCAGTTTTTGGTATGCGGAACTTTTAATTCCTGCTTCAGTAGTCAATTCAAACTGATAAACATATACACCGGAAGGTAATAACGCACCATTGTCTCCTCTACCATCCCAGCTCACTTCCATGGTCCTGCTATCCGGCAAAGTCACATTGTCTACAATTTTCTTCACGCAAGCACCTTGTGTATTATAAATATCTATTTTAACTGTAGCTAACTCAAACGGATGATTATGCTCGAATACGAAATTTGTAGTGTTAGAAAATGGATTTGGATAGTTCATTAAACTTTGAATATCAACGACCTGACCATCTACAACAGTAAAATCGACCGACCCTACACCGTAATTATCATTTACATCCCAAGCCGTGATACGGAAATTATGCTTGCCGTCAGCCAACCCAAATACCGGAAAATTCACAAAGCCTCGTTGATATGAGTTTGGTGCGGTCTGATAATAATCATTCAAAACATACGGTGTTTCGGTATTGCCATCCAGTATCGCTACCAGATCATGCCCTATCACATTTCCGGAAACATTGATACCGGTTTGGTCATACAATACCACGTACAAAGATGTATTGGTGCCGGTAATTCCTCCGTTGATAAAGAAACTGTCATTAATATAGGCATGCACTATCGGTGGCTCATTGCTCAGTACAGGATGATTTGAAAAACCGCCTATAGCATGTCCTAGGTCGGCACCTGCAGCATCTGTTACATTATCGTCGGCATAGGTACTGATCTTACCGTGCCCAAAATAATAATTGATATCCTTAGGAGTGATAAATTCTACACTGAATTGGCCATTTGTAACGGTAGCTATCCCCCTATAGATGACACTGCTCTGTACCGGATAGGGAAACCCGCCGTCATCTATCGGCAAAATAGTAGTTGGCTTGTCATAAACCGAAACCCAAACATTTCCATTAAATCCACTTAATACATTACCGCTATAATCCCGAACGGATCCGTTAATGAAATACTTACCCAATGCGCTAAGTGTATCAGATACAGTCATTGTTGCCCCGTCAACTATGCTGTCTACCGAAATTTTATATTTCGGGAAATCGGGCGTCAGTGCCGGGTCACCCAATAATGCAAATTTTCTGAAATTCAGCAACTGATCGGCCGATGTTGATGAAACATAATATTGATTCTTTGCGGCTATATAGGCATCGCCAAAAGTACGCCATTGTCCATTTCCTATCGGTGTGTATTGCGAATCAACATAAGAACCGTTGATCTCCTGATTGTAAGACGAGAACACAGACTGGGTAGTAGTTAGCATAGCTATAGAGCCACCTCCATTCAATAATAGTACCTGCTCTGCTGCCGATACAGTTTGTGGATGGTCAAACTGACCAAAGTCGCAAGTAGCTGTCACCATGAATGGCAGCATAAATCGGTTGGTCCAGCTATTATAGTCTGTAGATGTAAGTATCCGCTCCGCCGACCAAACTTGCGTATTACCATGACCGTTATAGTTGGTCATAAACGTACCATTAAATATTTGTTGGTCTATTTCCGAATTTGCTTGAGGGCATCTGTCACCAGCCGGTGTTGAGACCACCGGTATCGCATCTTCATACACCTTTGTTTCATTATAGATCATCTGCATATCAGAGTCTATGCGACCTGCCATTAACTCAGCTACTTCCATATGGTTGCCTGCACCATCGTCTCGGCACGCTGCGAACATATCTGCTATACGCCATGGACCCAAAGCCTGTGGCGTGGTGTAACTAATGATCTTATCCACAATAGAATCTGCCGCAGCTACCGATCTTGCCGGTAATCGTCCGATACCCACATCTAATACATTAACTTTGCTGGTATTCTCAATATATTCTCCGTCATCTAAAAAACCGAAAAAATCATCTGTTGAATAACTTGTAAGATCATTGGTAAACTCAGCCGACTCAAAAACCGGTACCAAATTACTGTTACCTGAAATTCTATATTTATAGTCATAAGACGCGCCACCAAAAAGCACCAGATACTTAGGGGCATCTCCGGCAGCGGCTTTTTTATAAAGCATTCTCGCAAAGTCTCGAATAGCGCTGATATCTTGCCCGCCCGACGAGAACTCATTATATATCTGCTGCGTTGTTGCAATGGCATAATTGAATCCGTCATGCGCCTGATGGTAATCACCTAATTTTTTTGCTGCATTCATAAATTCGGGCACAGTAACAATGACCAGTTGCGCAGGGGTAAGACCATGAAGATTTTGATTGGGCACCGGCCCAATATAGGTGGGTGTGTACAGATTAGTGCTGTTCATTGCAGCAAATTCATGCAACATCGATGCGTCCTGACTAAATGTATAGGTGCTACCCGACAATGTGCCCTGCATCAGTGTTGGCACCTGCGGATTAGTTACGTCCCAAACTTGCGTGCTGCTGTTGGCACCACCTAACGAATAGGAAGCAATATTACCGGCGCCTACTGTCTGCCAGTCCCGAAAACTCAATTGATTGCCAACCATATTCAGCGATACCCTTCCGTTGATCTCTATATAATATAGATACCCTACAGTCAGAGCACTGTTTTCATCGGCCGGAATAAATGTTACTGCAACATTCACACTATTAGTACTGCATGGCAGTGTAGCCGATACTATATTCGTGTCCATGATCTGATCAGTGGTAGTAGCATAGGCCGGACCCGTAGTGCCACCCGGAACATTATTCACCGAAAAACTGGTATAATTACCACTCACATCACAAGTACTTGCCATATTTACCGTAGCGTGAACGGTACCTAAAAGTGCATTGCCGGTATTGAAATTAAAAGTTTGCGTAAGATTCCCTGCTATTGAATTGAATTCCTCGCCAAACCACCACTTTCCGTAAGATGTAGGGTTTACCGCATCAAGTTCGTGCCGATCATAATAATTATAGGAATTACTGTTCACATTCGCAGTCCCTAAAGCGGCCTGATTGGCTATGCGCAGCCCGGCACCGTTATCCACAGTAATAAAATAATATGCAGTATCCGCATACAAATTATTCTGATGAATAAACCGCTGATTTGCACTGTCCCTAAACCAATTAGTAGTACCTACACCATAAAAAATAACGTAGTCATTTGTACCAAAGGAAGTACCTGTAGCCGACGTTACTGATATAGCATTTTCAATGAGATCATCCGCACGCGGATCAGAATTATTTTCCGAAAGCATATGACCTCCATTCCCAAATATCCTGATATTGGCAGGATTAATGATAGAGGGTGTCAAACCCATACTGCTCAAGAACGAATAGTCGATCTTATAGAACCCTGTCTGTGTAACACCTATCTTATACCAGGTACCCGTTGCCAACACAGAATTGGCCGCATAAGTTGTACCTGACGTTGTGCGTTGAACAGCACTATTTTTTTCTGTCACTTCAATTGTAACAGTCGACAACCTGTTTACTATGGTATTATCTTCACCAACAGAATACACCGGAATTCGAACCACTACAAACGGCCGTTTTCTGTCCATACCCATAGCCAGCTTAATTTGTTGTGGTTTCGCTGCCAGAGCGTCGGCCGGCAACTGAACACCTGGTGTCAGCACAACGCCGGTAACAACAACCTCAGGCATTTCATCATTATTTAGCCACACTTTTGCGGAATAATATCCGTTATGAACCTCCTTTACCGGTATATTATAGGTGTAAGTATTAGCAAAACCCGTTATCCCCAATAACAGACATAGTATAAACATTAATGGTGCTGATCCGAACGTCCTTTTCATTCAACTGATAATTTTAACGGTTCTGGTGGTTAAATTGATTGTAAAAATAGTCATTTTATCGCCAACAATATTCCAGACCGCATTTATAACGGAAAATTTTCTCTGATATTTTGCAGTAAAAAAAGAAAAATTTTAGTTTTTTTCTTTTCTTTGCACCTGAAGACTTGAAAATTCCAAAACATTGCGGTATTATTGTAGCTTCATTTAAGCTTGTGTATTTCTTTGTACACAGTGTACAGTGATTAATGAACATATTTAGTTTATTATGAAAAGAAAAATTATCGGTATTAGTTTAATCTGCTTAGGGGTATCTTTAGTACTTCCATCCTGTTCCCAAAGCTCTCATAAAAAGGGTAAAGGGGACGGCATATCGCCAACTACCGGCTGGCCTTATAACGACAAACGCTATGGTGGCTATTCTGTAGCCGAATATGCAGGACAACCAACACCTCCGGGCATGGTTTTCGTTCAAGGTGGCAGGTTCACAATGGGATATAACGACGACGAAATGCCAACACTTGAAAGCAATAGTCAAAGGCGGACAGTTTCTGTTTCTTCGTTTTATATGGATGAAACCGAATTGACCAACAGAGACTACCGCGAGTACATCTATTGGCTCAACCGCTCTTATGGTAATGACTATCCGGATATCCTCCGCAATGCTTTACCGGACAGCACTTGCTGGCGCAGAGGCCTTGCTTATAATGAGGTTTATGTGAAATTATATTTCCGTCATGCCGCTTATGATAAATATCCGGTAGTAGGTGTAAATTGGTATCAGGCTGTTGATTATTGCAAATGGCGCACAGACCGTGTGAATGAGCAGATCCTCATTTACAACCGAGTATTGAAACCCAATACTTCGCAGTCGAATGAAGACGTTTTCAACACAGAAACTTATATGACAGGTCAGTATGAAGGTACACAAGGTAGCCACCACGTACCTGATCTGGATCCAAACGGAGCAGGCAGTCGTCCGGCCAATTACTCCGATGGTCTGTTCTTACCTGATTTCCGTTTACCTACAGAAGCAGAATGGGAATATGCAGCTCTTGGCGGCATAGGCAACAACCCTGCTCCTGAAAACAAGCGTCGTCGCGGTGAAGAAGTTCAAACAGATCGTAACACTGTTCCTTGGGGCAATAAGAATACAACCCGTTCAGGTTTACACAACCAATATCAAGGCGAATTTGAAGGTAACTTTATGCGTGGTCAAGGCGACTTCATGGGTGTTCCCGGTGCGCTTAACGATAACGCAGATATCACCGCTCCTGTTAAATCATTCATGCCAAACGCATATGGCCTTTACAACATGGCAGGTAACGTGAATGAGTGGGTATTTGATACTTACCGTCCTGATTCTCACCATGATGTTGAATCATTCAGACCAGCACGCGGTAACGTTTATACCCGTCCTAAAATGCAGGATGACGGAACACTGGAAGAAAAAGACAGCATAGGTGAAATTCCTTATCAGGTTATCCCACAAAGCGAAGTTCAAGCCGGCGGTCGCTACGACAATGGCCGTACTGCTGACCTGAACAATTACAGGGATGGTGATAGTCTTTCAAACTACGTTTACAGCTATGGTACCAATACTTTGATCAACGACTCATCAAAAGTGTACAAAGGTGGCTCATGGGCTGACAGGGCTTACTGGCTCTCTCCGGGTACTCGTCGTTTTGCTCAGGGTAATACCTCCAGCAGCACTATCGGTTTCCGTTGTGTAATGGATCGTTTGGGCAGCCCTGATGGCGACAACGAACCAGGTGGTAACTACTTCGGTGCAGCTAAGAAGCACAAAAGATAATCAGTCAACAATTTTGAATAAAAAAACCCCGGCTATCACCGGGGTTTTTATTTTTGTGGCAAAGAGACCGTTACATGAACATAGCCCGTTTATATGAATTGTATCTGCAACACCCTGCAGTACAGACCGATACGCGAAAATTAAAACCAGGCGACCTGTTTTTTGCATTGAGTGGCAGTAATTTCAACGGCAATACTTTTACCGGACAAGCATTGGAAAAAGGGGCTGCATTTTGCATTATAGATGATGCGAACTACCGGATCAACGATCGATGCATCTTAGTGGACAATGTGCTGGAAACACTACAGTCTTTGGCCCGGCACCACCGACAACAGTTCACTATCCCGTTTATAGCAATCACCGGGTCCAACGGTAAAACAACTACTAAAGAACTGGTAGCCGCAGTGCTATCCTCCCAATTCAAAACAGCCGCAACAGAGGGTAATCTCAATAATCATATTGGCATCCCACTGACGCTTTTAAAAATCAAACAGGGAACGGAAATGGCCATCGTAGAAATGGGGGCCAACCATCAAAAAGAGATAGCCGGATATTGCCGAATAGCCTTGCCTACACATGGCATTATTACCAATTGCGGTAAGGCACATATTGAGGGCTTTGGCGGAGAAGAAGGCGTAAGAAAAGGAAAGGGGGAACTCTATGATTTTATCAGAGAAACCAACGGCATGATCTTCAGAAATACAGATCTGTCGTACCTCGAAACTATGGCCGCGGGCATCAACCATCAAATTACGTTCGGGGCCAATTCCGGCACTTATAAAGGCACTGCACTCAATCAGGGTATCTTTCTTGAGGTACAGGTTCAGTTGGCAGCAAACCAAATTACCATCCCCACGCATTTAGTGGGCCTGTATAATTTCAACAATGTAATGACCGCGGTAGCTGTAGGTCTTCATTTTGGCATCAGCACCGACAAAATAATTAGCGCTATTGCTGCCTACCAACCGGATAACAGCCGATCGCAATGGATGAAAGTCGGGTCCAACCAAATCATCCTGGATGCTTACAATGCAAACCCCACCAGCATGCAAGCTGCCATACAAAATTTTGCGACATTGCCACTCAATAACAAACAATTATGGATCGGTGGCATGAAGGAAATGGGAACCGCAGAACGCTATGAACACGAACAATTGGTACAATTAATACACCAATACCATTGGGACGGCGTGATATTGGTGGGCCAAGAATTTAAGGAGTTCAAGGGAGATCATGTATGGTTTGAGACCGCGGCAGAGGCAGCCACATTTGTTGCGAAACACTTACCACAAAACAATGCCATACTAATAAAAGGATCGCGGGGCAGTAAAATGGAAACTTTGCTCACTGCATTTCCCGCTGAACAGAATAATTGATCAGGCTACAACCTTATCAATTTTCTCGCACATCTTCTGCAATTCTTCGTTGATCAGCGGATCACCATCCACTTTTATTGCACTTTCGGCAGCATACATCAGCAAGCACATGGCAATGAAATCCTGATCATCCTTGCCGGCATAAGAGTTTTTGAGCTCTGCTATTTTGTCTTCAGCTACTTTAATTGCCCGTCGTACCACCGATTCATCTTCTGCTTTGATAGTAAACCGGTAACTACGGCCCGCCAGCCATACATTCACTAACATTTTTCCGTCGCTCATGCTTCCTGTGTTATTATGTTTTGAACGGGTTTGCTATGTATCAACCGCTTTTGAAAGAACACCAATACCAGCACCCCCACCGAAATTGAAGCATCAGCAATATTAAAAACGGGTTCGAAAAATATAAAATTCCTGCCACCCCAAAATGGCACCCAAACGGGCAACCTTGTATCAACAATTGGGAAGTATAGCATATCTACCACCCGCCCTTGCAAGAAACTACCATACCCATGCCCCAACGAGGTCATTCTTGCTACCGCTTCTTTATGATGGTTCTGCAACAAATACTGCATACTATCATAGTTCGATGAAAAGCAGGAATAGGGACTCTCGGTGAACATCAGCCCATAAAACATACTATCCAGCAGATTACCCATAGCTCCGGCCAAGATAAGTGCACCACAGATCACGGCGCCCTTGCTGTAGCCTTTGTCTATGATCTTGCGAAGCAGATAGAAACCGAAAACCACTGCTATCAATCTGAATGACGATAATAATATCTTACCGACCACCGAATCGCTCAGTTTCATACCATAGGCCATGCCCTCGTTTTCGATAAAATGCAACCGAAACCAGCCGCCGGCTATTTCCACTTCATCTCCTACACAAAAATTGGTTTTGATAAATATCTTCAGTGCCTGATCGGCAACAATGATCAGTAAAATAAGGATGATCGCATTCCGGAACCTCGCATTGTTTTCTTTCGTGCCGTGCATTGAAGCGTTTTTGTAATTGTTTGCAAAGATAATAGGTTGGCAAGATACTATCAGAATCTGTTCTGCTAATTTAGGCGTAAAATATCACCGATTTTTTTCCGTTCAATTGCATCTTATTGGGGTTGGGCTGTATTGTATACTACGGTCAGCAAAGTTTGGCCAACAGCCTTCAACGTTCCCTTATCAATTATGTCCATATTATCGGCATGTGTATGCCAATGGTGCGCAAATGGGTGCTGTTCATCAGCAGTCAGATTTATAATATCTACCGTTTTAATACCAGCTATTCTGTTCACCGCCACATGATCATCTGTGATCTCTCCACCATCGCCGAACACGAAGTAAGATGAATAGCCGGAATTACCTGCTGCCTTCCAGATCATTTGTTGCACATCGCCGGCATAATAGGCCGAAATCCCCTCTATAGGAAATTGTGCACCCTTGGCTCCAACCATATCCAACAGTATGCCAAAATCGGCTTTATACCCCGGAACATGCGGATGACGCGCCCAATATTGGGTGCCAAGGCAATAGGAATTTTCTCCCCATTCGGTACGACCATAATCTTCTACATCCGTAAATAAAATATCCACGCCCAGATCGGCTGGAAAACCCTTCGATTTCAGTTCCCGGGCCATTTCCAGCAATACACCTACACCACTGCCGCCATCATCTGCCGCCAATATCGGCTTGTCCTTATCCTTCGTATCCATATCTGCCCACGGGCGGCTGTCCCAATGGGTCAGCATCAATATGCGTTTTGTTGCATTGGGGTGAATACTGCCTATCAAATTAAAACAAGGCAGTGATTTACCATCACCTCCGGTAACATGCACATTTTGGGTATACACGGTATCTACAACGGTTCTAAGTTCGCTCAACATCCAATCGGCACATTTTTTTTGCGCATCGCTGCCCGGGGTGCGTGGCCCGAGCGCCACCTGCTGCTGTATATATATATAAGCGGTATCCGGATTGAACTGAGGAACAGATAATGTCTCGGCAGGTTTTGAAGATTCGGATGCAGCGGCAGATTCATTTTTCTGACCGTCATTACTCTTACATCCTGTATTGAAGCAAATTACTGTTGCTGCAACCGTTGCCAAAAAAAATGAGGTGTATTTCATATAAATTGATTGCAGAAACAGTGCTGCACTGCATTATGTATTGTTCTAAGTAGTCATTTACGGCGCAAATGCACATTCAGCCGACTGCCAGACTGAGTAGGGCGCTATTGCCGAGTTTACGTACGCTATGATGCGGCAGTGCGCAGGCACCCACGATGATTTTAAGCCTGCTTTGTATTTACGCACCAGCGTTGTTCCGGGCACTTTGGTAGCCATTGTAGCCAATATAGGGTCGCCTGAAGGCACATAGGTCACATATTCCCGTAGCACGTCTGTGAACACATAATTAGTGTCTACTGTAGGGAAATCATCCTGAATGTCAACCATGCTGTCTTCAACTATCGCCACTGAAATATTCTGAGCACTGGTCACAGTTTGCGTATACGTTACAGTAAGTGTAATGACAGCGCTGTCAGTAGTACTGTTGTAACTGCTGGATACAGTTAAGTTAACCGAATCGAACACATTTAATTGTGCCGGTATCAAACTACTCCATTGGCCCGAGGACGTTAATAAAACCGTTGGGCCAACCAATGCAGAATCCAACGGATCGCGGTCAATGCCGGCAACCGGCTCTTGATTGATGCCTCCGTAAATAATATTTCCTATCGTTGTTGCAGCAGAATCCCTAAAATCGTAGCGCGAGGTGTTCAGCGGATCCGCTTGCGGAAAATTATAGATATACAAACAAGTGACATTTATCCTGCCCGGATATGTTGCCTGATAGCCTTCCAAAAGGCCATGTGCGGGCGGGCAATTGGTGCAACTTTGTCCGGTAAAATCCTCAATCAGCATATTGTGTGGCTGCATTGCAGGTACGGGTGTAACGGTATATACAGTGTCGCCGAGCGACACCCCGCCGGAGCTGGAAAGATTGATCGGCGGTCCGATCTCCTTACAACCGCTGAACACATATCCCAACACTGCTGTCAGGATCATTAACTTTTTCATTGTGTATGATAATTAAACTACGAATGTACGTCTTTTTGAAAAAATATTAATGGCATAGGTATCTTTTTTAGCTCAAGCCAATAGAATTCAACGGGTGATGTGCTTTGAAAGCAATTTACCTTTGTCGTGCTTAACTCAACGAATCTTGCCACTCCTGCATCAGCCACGCTCTGTTCTTCACGTCCGTAAAGTCTATTGTTACCGGTACTATCGATGCATAGCCGTTAGTTAAAGCCTCCACATCTGTATCAGTGCCTTCATCCATATTTACAAACTTGCCGGTCATCCAGTAATAGTCTCTCCCCCTCGGGTCTTTGCGGTGATCAAATTCTTCTTTCCACTTTGCATATGCTTGGCGGCATACCTTCATTCCTTTAAAATTGGCTGCCGATACATTGGGCACATTTACATTCAGCAGCAAATGTTCCGGCACTTTCATACCCAGCATTTTCTTGGCAAGGCTGTGGGCCACTGTTTGTGCCACCGTAAAATCGGCCTCAAAACTAAAATTCGCCAACGACATCCCTATAGATGGCACACCCTCCAATGCCGCTTCCATGGCAGCGCTCATGGTCCCTGAATAGATCACATTGATGGAATGGTTCACACCATGATTGATGCCGCTCATACACAGATCGGGAACGCGATGCAGTATTTTATCCCGTGCCAGCTTTACACAGTCGGCAGGAGTGCCACTGCATTGCCACGACTGTATACCGGCAAACACCTGAACCTGATCTAACCGCAACGGACTGCCAATGGTAATGGCATGCCCCATGCCCGATTGCGGACTGTCGGGCGCCACTACGATCACTTCTCCAAGTTCCCGCACAGCATCCACTAAAGCCCGGATACCCGGCGCATTGATGCCGTCATCATTGGTGATCAATATTACCGGCCGGTGTTCACTCATGATGCAAAAATACCCCAAATGCATGTTCTGCAAGCAATACTGTTTAAACATTGTGTGAATTATGAATATCTCAAAATGGCGGCCCTTATGTTATTGCATTCCTTTATAACACCTTCAAATAATCAAATTAATTTCATTTTCGGGCTCGGCATTAAAAGCGTATTTTTGACTCTTTAAAACAATAAATCAACCAAATTATGGCACACACACTTCCCGCCTTACCATACGCATTTGATGCGCTGGAACCACATATTGATGCACAGACCATGCAAATACACCACGGCAAGCACCATCAGGCTTATGTTGACAATCTGAACAAAGCGCTGGCCGGTACCGAACATGAAAATTCAAGTTTGGAAACGCTGATGGCCAACATGTCTAAATTGCCCATGGCTGTACGCAACAATGGTGGCGGACATTACAACCACAGTTTATTTTGGAGCGTTTTAGGCGCAAATGGTTCTAAACCGACCGGCGCACTGGAAGCTGCAATCAACAGTACTTTCGGATCTTTAGAGGCGCTTCAGGAAAAAATGAGCACTGCCGGCGCTACCCGTTTTGGAAGCGGCTGGGCCTGGCTCATTGTTAAGGACGGCAAACTGGAAGTTTCCTCTACACCTAATCAAGATAATCCGATCATGGACCTTGCCGAGGTGAAAGGCACACCCATTTTAGGAATTGACGTATGGGAACATGCCTACTACCTGAAATACCAAAACCGCAGGCCCGACTATCTGAAAGCAATTTGGAACGTCATTAATTGGGATGCAGTGGCTCAGCGCTACAATGCAGCGCATTAACCAAAAATATGATTGAAATTGTTATACCTCCCGGCAGTACCGGGAGGTATTTTTTTATTACAGCATGAATGCCGAAGATGATTGTTAAAAAAAATTGCCTTAAAACTTTTTGCCCGTAAAGAATCCGTATTTTTATACTTTTGGGCAACAACACCAAATTATGTCTACAGGCAAAAGGGGAAAACCAACGTATTTTAACGCCATTATGGGCGTTGCGCTGGTATTGTTCCTGATCGGTGTGATGGGGTGGTTGCTGATCAATGGAAAGGCGCTGTCGCGGGCATTTAAGGAAGATCTGGAGATCAGTATAGATTTTCACGACAATACCACCGATGCCAATGTAAAAAGAATGGAAGACATCCTGAACCATCAGGGTTTTGTTCGTTCTTGCCGCATCATTACCAAGGAAGAAGCCATAAAAATGGAAAATCAGGTAGAAGGTGCCAATATTGTTGATTTCCTTGGATATAATCCATTGTTCACTTCGATCGTTTTCAAGCTGCATGGCGAGTATGTAAATAAGGACAGCCTGCAAAAAGTAAAGCAGTTCATCATGCAGAGCAATGTGGTGCGGGATGTGACCTGGCCAAATATGGTGGTCGATCAGATGAATGCCAACTTCCGCAAGATCGGGATCATTTTAGGCGGGCTTTCGGTAATGCTCCTCATTGTGGTGATCGTTTTGATCGACAATACCGTACGGCTGGCGATGTTTAGTAATCGATTCCTCATTAAGACCATGCAAATGGTGGGTGCGACCCGCTCTTTCATTACCCGGCCTTTCGACTTTCGTGCATTTATCAACGGCTTTATCAGCGGATTATTGGCCATTGTGGCGCTTTGGGGTGTTATCTCATTTGCCACCACACAGTTAAGTACCCTCAGCCTGCTGGCCGAACCGGTATTACTGGCTTCTTTAATGGGGGCCATGATGTTGCTGGGCATACTGATATCCATGATCAGTACCCACCGATCTGTTGTAAAATATTTAAAAACGCACATCGACGATCTTTATTAATCAAATATTCAGTAATATTGCGCTTATGTCAACGCCTAACAAACCAAACATTCAAAATAAACCTACCGGCCCGGCTGCTGCTCCAACCAGTCATATTACCGGTAAATCAAGTGCTAAGAAGTCTTCAGAGAGCATGATGCTTCCTTATGATAATACTTTCTTGTTCGACAAAGAGAACTACATTTGGATGACGGCGGGTGTGGCATTGATCTTTATTGGCTTTATGCTGATGTCTGGCGGCAAGAGCCCCGACCCACATGGTTTTTTATATGATGAGATCTATAGTTTTCGCCGCATAACACTGGCTCCGATCATCATTCTTGCAGGCTTCGGTATCGAGGTTCACGCCATTATGAAACTCCCTAAAGGCGCTACAAAAGACCGCGACCAACCGAACGTCCAATAATTGATGCTAAACACATTTATTATATGAAAGAGACCGGATTTTCGGTCTCTTTTTATTTGAACCTGCCGACAAGACCAAAAAAATTGGATCTCAAATTTCCCAATAATGCAATTTTAACTTAATACGATTGAAACGATCTACATACACAATAACTGATATTTTTTAGCTTACTTTGTTGCCTAATTTTAATTACATGCGTTCAATTCAACCATTCTTATTTGCCGGACTAATGCTCGCGCTGGCATCATGCGGGCCAAAGCACACTGCCCCGGCCACCACCGACAACGGAGCCAATCCGTTTTTCGCACCCGGCAAATTACCTTTTGGCGCTCCCGATTTTAACGCCATCAAGAATTCCGACTTCAAACCGGCTATCGATGAGGGCATTAAACAACAAATGGCAGAAATAGAAAAGATTGCCAACAATCCCGACTCCCCTACTTTTGAAAATACGTTTGTAGCCCTAGAAAAAAGCGGCGACCTGCTGCGCCGGGTATATGGTGTCTTCAATTTATTGTCAGGCGCCAACACCAATCCCGACCTGCAAGGTATGCAGGAAGAAGTAGCCACCAAAATGGCAGGGAACTATGATGCCATGTACCTGAACGGTAATTTATTCAAACGTGTAGAGACCTTGTATAACAAAAGGGCTACACTGAATCTGGACGCTGAATCGCTGCGCCTGATAGAGTACTATTACCAAAAATTTGAATTGGCGGGCGCCAAACTTACCGAGGCCGAAAAAGACAGTCTGAAAAACCTGAATAAAGAAGAAGCCGGACTCAGTGCCAAGTTCACCAATCAGTTATTGGCAGCGGCTAAGGCCGGCAGTCTGGTCGTAAATGATCAGGCAGAACTTCAAGGTCTGAGCGAAGGAGCGATAGCTGCTGCTGCAGAGGACGCCAAAGCGGCGAAAATGCCGGGCAAATGGATGCTGAAACTACAAAACACCACACAGCAACCCGCATTACAGTCTTTGTTTGTGCGCGCTACACGGCAGAAATTATTCGACGCATCCTGGAACCGTGCTGAACGCAACGATTCAAACGATACACACGCTACCATCATTCGCATAGCACAGATCCGTGCCAAGAAAGCCAAGCTGATCGGCTTCCCTAATTATGCTGCACTGACGCTGAAAGACCAAATGGCCAAACAGCCTGAAGCCGTAACTGCCTTTTTAGAAAGATTAATACCTGCCGCCACCCAAAAAGCAACCAACGAAGCTAAAGAGATCCAATCGCTGATAGACAAACAACAAGGCGGATTTAAACTGGAACCCTACGACTGGGATTTTTATTCGGAGCAGGTGCGCAAAGCTAAATATGATCTGGACGAAGAACAGATCAAACCATATTTCGAAGTATTCAACGTACTACAAAATGGCGTTTTCTATGCCGCCAATCAGCTTTACGGCCTGACCTTCAAGGAGCGTAAAGACATTCCCGTTTATCAGCCCGATGTGCGGGTGTTCGAAGTATTCGACAAAGACGGCTCATCAATTGCATTGTTCTATTGCGACTACTTCAAACGCGATAACAAAAACGGCGGTGCATGGATGGATAACATTATCGACCAATCAAAGCTACTGGGTACCAAGCCGGTGATCTACAACATCTGCAACTTCACAAAGCCGGCACCTGGACAACCGGCGCTGATCAGCTTTAGCGATGTGACCACCATGTTCCACGAATTTGGTCATGGGCTGCATGGCATTTTTGCAAGCCAGCAATACCCAAGCTTATCGGGCACTAAAACTGCAAGGGATTTTGTAGAATTCCCTTCTCAGTTCAACGAACACTGGGCGATGTACCCAACTGTATTCCAACACTATGCACTGCACTACAAGACGGGTGCGCCCATGCCTGCCGAACTGGTGGACAAGATCAAACGTGCAGCTACATTCAATCAGGGCTATATGCTCACTGAATTGCTGGCAGCAGCCGATCTGGATATGCAATGGCACATGATAGGCACCGATAACAATGTTACAGACGTAGACAAGTTTGAAATGGAAGCATTGAAGAAAACCCATCTGGACCTGCCGCAAGTGCCTACCCGCTACCGCAGCAGCTACTTCCTGCATATATGGAGCAATGGCTATGCAGCAGGCTACTACGCTTATTTATGGACAGAAATGCTGGACGATGATGCTTATGCATGGTTTACCGAGCATGGCGGTTTGACACGCGAGAACGGTCAGCGCTTCCGCGATATGATCCTTTCAAGAGGCAATACACTGGATCTTGCAAAAATGTTCAGCGACTTCCGTGGTCATGAGCCTGATATTAATCCGATGCTCAGTAACCGCGGCTTGAAGTAAGCAATAATAATTTTAGCAGACGGGCTTGTCAGTTGATCGGATATTCATAAAAATCGGTCATTGACAAGCCCTCACTGTTACACATACCTCTGTACATGCCTTCTGAGTTGAAACAGAATTCATGGTTTCCCTTGGCATCAACAGCAATGAGGCCACCTTCGCCGCCCATTTTCACCAGCTTATCTTTAACCACCGTATTGCATGCATCGCGCAGCGAAAGGCCCTTGTACTCCATAAGGCAAGAAATATCGTAGGCTACTACTGCACGTATAAAATACTCGCCATGTCCGGTGCAGGAAATAGCACAGGTTTTATTGTTGGCATAAGTACCGGCACCTATGATAGGGCTGTCGCCGATCCGGCCAAAACGCTTATTGGTCATGCCCCCGGTCGATGTACCAGCAGCCAGATTCCCATACTCATCCACAGCTACAGCGCCCACCGTTCCAAATTTATGACCGGTGTTGGGAATAGGTCCCTTCAAATTATCTTCTTTGTGATCAAGTTGGTAAAAATCACTGTCGCGTATTTCCACCCACTGATCGTATCGGGCCTTGGTAAAAAAATATTCATCGGGCATGATCTCCACCCCTTGCTTCAATGCAAACTCGCCCGCGCCCTCACCACTCAGAAACACATGGCCTGAGTGCAACATCACTTCACGCGCCAGCTTTATCGGGTTCTTTACATTGCGCACACCGGCTATCGCACCGGCTTCAAGTGTCAGCCCGTTCATGACCGCGGCATCCATTTCGTTCTTGCCCGTCTTGGTAAAAACAGCGCCACGTCCCGCATTGAACAACGGATTATCCTCAAGACTGGCAATAGCTGCAATGATAGCATCCATTGCAGTTCCGCCAGTTTTCAGCACTGCACTGCCACTGACCAATGCATCATTCAATCCGTTTCGGTATTGAGTTTCCAGATCGCCGGTGAGCATAGACCGGGTGATAGTACCCGCGCCGCCATGAATAAGTAATGTATAAGCCATCTTTTCTGATTCCTGTTTTACCAGGTAAAAATACTATTCAGCAACTGAAAATGAAGCATCGCGTTCAAATAAACACCTTTCACCTGACCTCACTCACGGTAAAATCCGCGATCCATTGATCAAAACGCATTAATTCTGCTTATTTTTACCCTACAGATCGTTTAAAGTCTTTCTTAATTTCATGAGCAGTTTCGATCATCCGGTTTTGTATGTTGTTTTTATCGGCTCGTTCCTGGCGGGAATGATCACGGTATTTACACCCTATGTCTACAACATGGTGCCCATCACCCTGCAAAACATCAACATACCAAAGGCCGATGCTGCTACCAACCGTTTCATCCGCATTAAATACTGTGGCAGCATTGTCCTCGTTCATACGCTGCTGGGCATGATGGTCTCGCTGATACTGGACCAAAAGAAATGGATCAGCCATATTCCATCGTGGATCATTTATCTGTTCTTTTTCCGACTGTTCGCAGGCCTGGGGATCTCTTTTCTTGGCGCCTTCGACCTGAACCTGCCCAAACGATGGAAGCGTAAGACCCACGCCAAGGTGACTGATAATAGTCAACATATCTTTCTTATGGCTTTGCGCTTGCCCGTAGTGTCATTTTCATCCACTGCTCCCATTATCTGTCTGGTACTGCTGCTATCCGGGAAAAATGGCGTAGCCGGAACCACCGTAGGCATGGCGGGTTTCTCGTTCGGACTTATTTTGCCATTCATCTATCCCGGCTTCATCAATATCCTCCCGCCTCAGCTCTTGAATTACATCAAAGTGTTTTTGGGCTTTTTTGCCATCATCATTTCATTAAAATTCCTTTCCGATTGCGATATGGCACTCGGATGGCATATCATAGACCGGCAGATACTCATCGTGTTACTCATCATACTGTCGTGCGTAGCCGGGCTGTATATGCTGGGCAAACTCAAATTTGCCAACGATTATTTGCAGACCTACAATCATTTCGGTGTAGAATACATTCCGATCGTTCGGTTGATCATCAGCATTATAGCCTTCACATTTGCAGTCTATGTGCTGCCGGGTCTATGGGGTGCGCCGTTGCACGGGCTGCAGCGCTTTTTGCCGGCAGTCCATCCGTAGTTTTTCGCGGGAATGTGTAACTTTGCAATATGCCTACCACGCCCGACTTCGTGATCATTGATGACGAGCAGATCAACAATACCATCTGCACCTTTGTATTAAAACGCTTGTTCAAGGATTCAGATATCAAGTCGTTTACCAGCCCGCGGCAAGGCATTGACCATTTACAACATACTTATTCACAACCCGACGCCAATCAGGCTGTAGTATTTCTCGACCTCCGCATGCCCGAACTGACCGGGTGGGACGTACTTGATATATACGACGGTTTTGATCAAAGCATCAAAGACCGCATCAAACTATACATTCTCTCGTCTTCTTTAGCCACCGACGATATGGAACGCGCCAAGCAGAACAAACACGTGGTCTATTACCTTGTAAAGCCGCTTACCAAGGAATCCATCAGCCTCATCATGATGTGATTCGCTGTTACAACGATCTTTTTCTTCAACGCGGTCAATGAGATTGGTCATCGAAACAGACAATCTTAGACATGTTATTATTTTTCGCCACATTCACTACGGGTTAACATCAGCACGGAAAACATTGTTTTTTTGTTACATTATATCTCAAAATATGATATGACGGCAGTCATAGCTTGCTCAGCATAAAACGGGAACATTTGTGTTCAATACCCCGTTGTAACCACGCTATTCAACTGCAATGAAAAAGATAAATAAAAGCCTCCTGATAATTATCATACCCTACTTTCTGGTCTGCATTGTGTGGATCTACTGTTCAGATAGGATACTGGATTCTTTTGGGTTCAATGCCCATTTAAATAATATAATGCAAACCTATAAAGGCTCCGTCTTTGTGTTCTGCTCCAGCCTTTTTCTGTATCTGTTGCTGAAAAGACTGTTTGTGCAGAATGATGAACAACAAGAACTACGGTTGAAACAGGAAAAACTATACAGAGCCATCATTGATAATGGCAATGACATGATCACACTTACTAACGCTGATGGGAAGATCCTTTACATAAGTGATAATGTGTGCGAGCTAATGGGTTTCCGCGCCGAAGAACTTTTGGGTGTAGCATATATAACATTGGTGCATCCCGACGACATCAACGCCGTTAGAATTATGCGTGAAAAGCTGACTCATTCTCAGGACGTGCCTTTTTTGCTTGAAATGCGGCTGAAAAATAGAAAAGGCGAGTATATATGGGTTGAATGCAAGACCATCAATAAGATAAACGACCCGCTGTTAAAGGCCATTATTGGCAACACCCGCATCATCACCGACCGGATAGAACATGCACAGGCCTTGCGCGACAGTGAAGAATTGTTCCGCGCCACATTTGATCAGGCCCCTGTAGGACTTATCTTCACTGATCTAAAAGGAAATTTCATTCGTGTCAACCAAAAACAGCTGGACATGACCGGATACACAAGCGAGGAGTTCAGCAAGCTGAATTTCTTGGAACTGACTCACCCTGAAGATTTCAAGAATGATTATCTGGAATTTCAAAAACTGATCTATGGAAAAATAGACCATTACTCTGTAACAAAACGGATAGTGAGAAAAGATCAATCTGTGCTATGGGTAATGAAAAATGCATCTTTGATCAAGAACAGCACGGGCGAACCACTATATGTCAATCATGCCATGCAGGATATCACGGACAAAGTAAATACGGACACAGAGCTGGCATACAGAAATCAGGAGCTGGATACCTATATCTACCGCTCGTCGCACGACCTACGCGGACCAATTTCTACGATCATGGGGCTGTCTATGTATGCCCAATCAGAAGTCACCGATGCTGTTTGCAAAAACTACTTTGAAAACATAACGAGGGTCGCTTCCTCAATGGATAAGCTGCTGGGAAATCTGATGGCAGTAGCGCAGATAAGAGAAAGCGCCGTGAATATCAGCACCATTGACCTCAAGGAACTGATCCACGATTGCATCGCCAGGCAAAATAATGTTTACGGGCACACTGAATATGAAGTGGAAACTATGTGCAGCAAGGAAATCCGGATCAATACAGATATAGATCTGGTTGGTATTATCCTGCAAAACCTTATTGACAATGCAAATAAATTTAGGATACCTAATAATTCAGATCACCACGTCAGCATCAAATGCTGCTGCGATAATGGTAAACTCAAGATCGCTGTGAAGGACAACGGTATAGGTGTTTCTGCCGATGATCAGAAACGCATGTTCGACCTTTATTACAGGGGCAAACATCCTATAGCCGGCAATGGTATCGGGCTTTACGTAGTGAGAGGAGCTGTGGACAAATTGAACGGCAAGATCTCCGTTACCAGTTGCGAAGGCAAGGGCACCGAACTATGCATCTCCATACCTAATTGTTGCATGGTAGCGAACTAAGGCCGGCCCCTTAAACCAAAAGGGCTGCTCCGTGTTGCGGAACAGCCTTTTTTTATGTATTATCCTTAATGACCCTTATCTGCTCACTCAGCAGCACCGGGCGTACTTTGTTCTTCTATTTTTGGCGCTACCTCTGCCTTCGTGAATACGATCTTCTTTTCAACTTCATCAAAATCGGCGATCAGCTTATCACCCTCCTTGATCCTGTGATTCAATATTTCCTCTGCAAGGGGGTCCTCCAGATATTTCTGCAACGACCGGTGCAACGGTCTTGCGCCAAATTGCGGATCATACCCTTTTTCTGCTATGTACTTTTTAGCAGATGGCGTCAACTCCAGACTGAATCCAAGATTGTTCAATCGCTTCATCATCTCCAGCATCAACAATTCTATGATCTTATTGATGTGCACTTCTTCCAGACTGTTGAAGATCACCACATCGTCTATCCTGTTCAGGAATTCCGGAGAGAATGTGCGCCTTAACGCTTTTTCTATCACTCCCCGGCTGCTTTCTTCTGCAGTGCTGGTCTTTGCAGCGGTAGAAAACCCTACGCCTGTACCAAAATCTTTCAGTTGCCTTACACCAATGTTTGAGGTCATGATGATCAGGCTATTCTTAAAGTCCACCTTACGGCCCAGACCATCGGTCAATTGACCGTCATCTAATACCTGCAACAATATGTTGAAGATATCCGGATGGGCTTTTTCTATTTCATCAAGCAATACTACACAATAGGGTTTGCGGCGCACTTTCTCGGTCAGTTGTCCGCCTTCTTCATAACCCACATAACCGGGAGGCGCTCCTATAAGCCTACTCAGCGAGAATTTCTCCATGTACTCGCTCATATCAATTCTGATGAGCGCTTCATCACTGTCGAACATGTAACGGGCCAGCGCACGCGCCAACTCTGTCTTACCCACACCTGTAGGCCCAAGAAAGATGAACGAGCCTATTGGTTTGCGCGGATCCTTCAACCCTACCCTATTACGTTGTATCGCCTTTACCACCTTATTGATGGCCTCATCCTGCCCTACTACATTATTCCTCAGGTCTTCATCCATACGGCGCAATTTGGCGCTTTCTGCTTCCACCATCCGCATGATCGGTATACCCGTCATCATGCTAACCACCTCGGCTATATTTTCTTCCGAGATCGGATAACGCTTATGTTTGGCTTCTTCTTCCCATTCGGCTTTGGCCTTATCAAGGTCTTCACCCAATCTTTTTTCTTTATCGCGCAGCGCGGCAGCTTCTTCAAACCGCTGGCTTTTTACTACCTTATTCTTCTCCAGTTTTATATCCTCTATCTTCTTTTCCAGATCTATGATGGTCTGCGGCACATTAATGTTCTTGAGGTGCACCCGTGCGCCCGACTCATCCAGCACATCTATTGCCTTATCGGGCAACAGTCTGTCTGTCATATACCGATCGCTGAGTTTTGCGCAGGCTATGATCGCTGCTTCATCATACAATACATTGTGGAAGTCTTCGTATTTCGATTTGATATTGTTGAGGATGGTGATCGTATCGTCCACACTCGGCGGCTCGATCAGCACCTTTTGGAAACGCCTGTCCAGCGCACCGTCCTTCTCAATGTACATACGGTACTCATCCAGTGTTGAGGCGCCGATACATTGCAGATCTCCGCGGGCCAGTGCAGGCTTAAAGATATTGGATGCATCCAGCGAACCGGAAGCGCCACCTGCACCTACTATGGTATGTATCTCGTCTATGAACAAGATCACGTCACGGTTTTTCTCCAGCTCGGCCATAATGGCCTTCATACGCTCTTCAAACTGGCCACGGTACTTGGTACCGGCTACCAGTGCAGCAAGGTCAAGACTGATCACCCGCTTGTCAAACAGCACCCTCGAAACCTTGCGTTGCACAATGCGCAGCGCCAGCCCTTCCACAATAGCTGTTTTACCCACACCCGGTTCACCGATCAATATCGGGTTATTCTTTTTCCTTCGGCTTAATATCTGCGATACGCGCTCTATTTCGGCTTCTCTGCCAACAATGGGATCAAGGCTGCCTAATTCGGCAAACTTGGTAATATCCCGCCCGAAATTGTCCAATACCGGCGTTTTAGATTTAGCGGCGGTACTTCCCTGCGCCGGCTTGCGCGGCTGTTGAAACTGTCTGCGTTCATCGTCATCATCAAAATCTTCCGATCCGGGATCACTGTAATCACCTGTAGGACTGCCGCCTTGCAAAATGCTCAGCTCATTTTTGAACTTGTCATAGTCTATGCTATAGTTGTTCAATATCTGAGTAGCAATATTCTCTTTGTTTTTTAAGATCGACAACATCAGGTGCTCAGTCTCTACGGTAGGGCTCTTTAAAGATTTAGCCTCCAGTACCGTTATTCTGATCACTTTTTCGGCTTGCTTGGTCAGTGGTAAACTGTTCACATTGGCCGCGGGCTTGTTGTTTTTATCCCTTATGGCCACTTCCACTTGCTTTCTTAGGTCAAACAGATCCACCAACATATTCTGCAACACCTTTACTGCCATGCTATCACCCTCCCGGATCAACCCCAGTAGCAGGTGCTCCGTACCTATAAAATCATTACCCAGCCTCAGTGCTTCTTCCCGGCTGTAAGAAATGACCTCTTTTACTTTTGGTGAGAAATTCGAATCCATTATAGACGCTCCTTGTTTGTTTGGTAAAATTAATAATAAAACCGCACTGCTCTTTGTCGCTAACGGGCAATTAACTGTTTTTAGTGTTATTGCCTGACAGCTAAAAATCCTTGCTATTCAGAAAACATAAACAAAAAATATACCCGAATTAGCAAAACATACGCACCGCAATCGCCTGCCGCTTGGTTTTAGTTCAATAAATGTACGTCTTTTGCGCTATTATGCAACAAGAAGTAACAATTTTTTGGTTAAGACGGGATATGAGATGGGCTGATAACACAGCATTGTACCATGCTTTGCTGTCGCCGTTTCCGGTGTTGCCGGTGTTCATTCTGGACACTAATATTTTAGATAGCCTTAGTGATAAAACTGATAGGCGCATCGGCTTCATCCTGCAACAACTGACAAAATTGCAAGAAGAAATAACGCGATATGGCAGCAGCTTATATGTATTACATGCCACTCCCGTTCAGGCATTCAAAAAACTGTTATCAACGTTTGCCGTAAAGGAGGTGTTCACCAATCATGACTACGAGCCTTATGCCCGTAGCCGCGACGCCGAAATAGCTGCACTGCTCAGCCAACACAATATAGGGTTTCACAGCTTCAAAGATCAGGTGATATTTGAAAAAGACGAGGTAATGAAGGACAATGGCACTCCTTATACCGTATTTACCCCGTACAGCAAACGCTGGAAAGAAAAATTAGCACAACACCCTACTGCTTTCCATGCATCTGATCGGCATTGGGATCACTTCCTTAAAACAAAGCCTATGCCTATACCCACTGCTGCATCCATTGGTTTTGACCCAAAGCCTTACTCGGCGCCGCCCTTGGTAGCTGATGATGCCCTGATAAATCATTATACGGCAACACGCGATTTTCCGGGCATTAACGGAACTTCCATGCTAAGTGTACACTTACGCTTTGGTACGGTAAGCATACGGCAATTGGTACAGCAAGCGCTGCGGCTCAATGAAACATATTTGAATGAACTGATCTGGCGGGAATTTTACATGATGATACTGTGGCATTTTCCGCATGTGGTACAACGTTCGTTCAAACCGGAATACGATGCGGTACAATGGCGCAATAACGAGAAGGAAATAGCCGCCTGGAAAAATGGCATTACCGGCTACCCCATTGTTGATGCAGGCATGCGGCAACTGAACCAGACAGGCTATATGCACAATAGAGTTCGGATGATCACGGCCAGCTTTCTTACCAAACATCTATTGGCAGACTGGCGCATTGGCGAAGCCTATTTTGCCGAAAAACTGAATGATTTCGACCTGTCGGCCAACAACGGTGGCTGGCAATGGGCTGCAGGCTGCGGTTGCGATGCAGCTCCGTACTTCCGGATATTTAACCCCTACCTGCAAACCCAAAAATTCGATCCCGATCATGTTTACATCAAACGTTGGGTACCTGAATTGGAAACACTCCATTATCCGCTACCCATTGTTCAGCACGAAACAGCAAGGGCCCGATGCCTTGAAACGTACAAAAAAGCGCTTGCCATTCACTGAAAGCATTGCGCTACAGCCATTCGTTGAACCAACGGATGAAAAGCACTTTGATGACCTGTGTGAGCACGCAATAGGCCAGCAATATCACAGCCAGATACCCAAAATAAGCATGTGGTAATGCCTGGAACTGCAACGCCTTGGCAAAAGGAGAAAAGGGTATCCAAACCCCTAATGCCATAACAGCAAATGTGAGTATCAGCACCGGTGTTGCGGCTATGCTCTGAAAGAAGGGTATACGGCGGGTACGGATCATGTGTACAATAAGTGTTTGAGACAACAGCCCTTCCACAAACCAACCCGACTGAAACAGGCTTTGCTGCGCAGGCACATTGGCGGCAAACAGGAAGAACATGATATAAAAAGTCACATAGTCGAACACCGAACTGGTAGGTCCTAAAAAGAACATAAATCGCGCTAAGCCCTTCGTCTCCCATTTACGGGGCACCTGCAAATAATCTTTGTCCATGGTATCCCAGGGAATGGTGGTTTGCGAAAAATCATACAACAGGTTTTGCAGCAGCAATTGTATGGGCAGCATAGGCAGGAACGGCAACAATGCAGAGGCGCCTATCATGCTGAACATATTGCCAAAATTGCTGCTCACAGTCATTTTAATGTACTTAATGATGTTCCCGAAGGTTTGGCGGCCGTATACCACACCATTGCTCAGCACCTCAAGGTCTTGCTCCAGCAATATAATATCGGCGCTTTCCTTGGCTATGTCCACTGCCGAATCAACAGAAATTCCCACATCAGCCATTTTCAGCGCCACAGCATCATTAATGCCGTCGCCCATAAAGCCTACGGTATGGCCGTTAGCCTGCAACGCCTTTATGATCCTGCCTTTTTGCGATGGGCTCAGTTTAGCAAATATGCATGTATCTACCACACGCTTCGCCAGCACATCATCGGCCATTCCTTCCATTTCGTTGCCCAGCAAAACGTCTGTATAGGGTATACCTACATCATGGCAGATCTTTTTCGAAACGATCTCATTATCACCGGTCAACACCTTGATCTGTATGCCCATTTGCTTCAGATCGGCAATGGCCGGTGCCGCGGTAGGCTTGGCCGGATCCAAAAAGCCTATAAAGCCTATCAGGGTCATATCACACTCATCTGCCACAGAGCAGGCAGCCGGATCATTATGCGTTTTCACAGCTATCAGCAACACCCGTAGCCCCTGTTCATTCAGCCGCACCCCCATCTCGGCAATTTCCTTGCGCTTCGTATCGTCTATCGGCGTTGCAGTGCCTTTATCAACTGCTATGTGGTGATCGGCCCCTGCTTGCATCACTGTTTTGCAAATACCCAGCATCTCTTCCACAGCCCCCTTGGTGATCATAATGTGGCTGCCCCCTTTTTGCTCCAGTATTACCGACATTCGCCGCCGCTCAAAATCAAACGGAATTTCATCTACCTTTTTATATTGATTGTCCACATCCAAATGATCGCTCCATTCAGTATGCTCCAATACCGCCATGTCCAGCAGATTCTTCAGGCCGGTCTGGTGATAGCTGTTGAGGTATGCCCATTTCAAAACTTCTTTATCCTCTACACCCGCCGAATTCAGGTATTGCTCCAGCACTATTTTATTCATGGTCAGTGTGCCTGTTTTATCGGTGCACAGTATGTCCATGGCGCCAAAATTCTGTATGGCATTCAGGTGCTTAACGATCACTTTTCTCTTACTCATGCGCACCGCGCCACGCGCCAGATTAGCAGTAACGATCATGGGCAGCATCTCTGGTGTCAGGCCCACTGCCACTGCAACACTGAACAGCAGAGCGTCGAGCCAGCTACCCTTCGTCAACAGATTGATCACAAACACCAACGGCACCATCACTAGCATGAACTTCACCAGCAACCAACTCACTTTATTAATGCCTTTGTCAAAACTTGTCAGCGCACGCTCACCCGATATTTCCTTGCTTAGCGACCCCAAAAAAGTACGGTTGCCGGTACACAAGGCCACTACCGTAGCTGTGCCGCTCAGCACATTCGTACCCATGTAGCAAATATTGTCCAGATCAAACACGGTCTGATCGCCGGAAACAGTAGCGGCAGTTGCTGTCTTCTCGCAAGGCATGGACTCTCCCGTTATAATGGCCTGACTGATGAACAGGTCTTTGGCATGCAATATTCTGCAATCTGCAGGCACCATATCACCGGCAGAAAGGTTGATGATGTCTCCGGGCACTATTTCTTTTACATTGATCTCTTCCCGGCTCCTGCCATCACGCAGCACCTCAGCCAGCGTCTTTATCATGCCCTTGAGCTTTTCGGCAGCATTATTACTGGAATATTCCTGCCAAAACCGCAACATAGAACTGAGCACTATGATGCCTAAAACAACATATACCGACTTAAAATCCCAGTCTGCCCGCGGGGTAAAAAAAACATTCGTACCTATGGTAATGGCAACAATGATCACCAAAATACCCGAAAACGGATTGATGAATGCCTGCACCAACTGTGTCGACCAATGTTTAGGTTTGCCCTGTGCTATCTCATTAAGCCCGTATTTTGCCGATCGTTCAGCTACGGCCGCCGCAGTAAGCCCCGATTCAGACGTACCCAATTCCTTTAGGCACGACTCGGCATCTGCCGCCGCCAGGCGCTTGATCAGCTCCGCCGACTGCTCGTTGAAGGTGGAATTCTTCCGTAGATCCATGAGAAATAAATTATTCCCCTAAATGTAACGAAATTTTGTACAATATTCATCGGTGATTGTGGGAACATGATCAATAACATAGTTATTCAATTCAGGCATAGTATTCTTGCTGCACACCCCAACCCACCGATGACCACGGTTATTGGCTATAATGAATTTGTAATGTTAACTTTGCGCCATGTCGAAGAAAGTAATGCTGATCATTATGGATGGTTGGGGTCATGGTAAAGTGCCCGCAGCCGATGCCATTGCTAATGCCAATGTACCCTTTGTAAAAAGCCTGTACAGTAAGTACCCCAATACTGAGCTGATCACCTGCGGCGAAGCCGTAGGCCTGCCGGAGGGTCAAATGGGCAATTCCGAAGTAGGCCACCTGAACCTCGGCGCGGGGCGCATTGTGTATCAGGAGTTGGAACGCATCAATATCGCTGCCAGAAATGGCGAGTTGGAACACAACCACACCCTCAATGCAGCCTTCGAAATAGCCAAGCAACCCGGCAAAACGTTGCACTTTATGGGCCTGGTGAGCGATGGCGGCGTGCATTCGCACATCGAACATATAAAAGCGCTCTGCACTTTTGCAGAAAAGGCCGGTGTGCCCAATGTAATGGTACATGCCTTTGCCGACGGGCGTGATACAGACCCTAAAAGCGGGCTTGGCTATATCGCTGATCTTGAAGCGCATACAAAGACCACCAATGCCACACTGGCCTCCGTAACCGGCCGATTTTATGCTATGGACCGCGACAAACGCTGGGAGCGCGTAAAAGTGGCCTACGATGCACTGGTTCACGGCACAGGCGAACATGCCACCGATGCGGCAACCGCCATCAAGGCTTCTTACGCAGCAGGCGTAACAGATGAATTTATCAGACCGATCATACTTTGCAACAACGCAGGCCAACCCGTCGGCACCATTAAGAGTGGCGATGTGGTGATCTGTTTCAATTTCCGCACCGACCGCTGCCGCGAGATCACAACCGTACTTACGCAGCAAGACATGCCCGAAAACGGCATGGAAACGCTGCCGCTGCACTTTGTAACTATGACCGAATATGACAAGAGCTACAGCGGAGTGCACGTGATCTTTGAAAATAAAGACCTTACGCAGACACTGGGCGAGGTGCTAGAAGCCAATCGTAAAACGCAGATCCGCATAGCCGAGACCGAAAAATATCCGCACGTTACGTTCTTCTTTTCCGGTGGCCGTGAGCAACCGTTTGAAGGTGAACGCCGCATCATGATACCCTCCCCACGCACGGTTACCACCTACGACCAAAAACCGGAAATGAGCGCATTTGAAGTGACAGAAGCTATACTGCCGGAGATTGCCGCACAAAGCGCCGACTTTATTTGTCTCAACTTTGCCAATGCCGACATGGTGGGCCATACCGGTATCTGGGCGGCTGTTACCAAGGCAGTAGAAACAGTGGACAATTGCGTGAGCCGTATAGTGCCGTTGGCACTGCAGAACGACTATGCTATTTTCCTGACTGCCGATCACGGCAATGCCGACTACATGATCAACGAAGACGGCACACCCAATACCGCTCATACCACCAATCCTGTCCCCCTGTTCTTTATTTCGAACGAAGGTGGCCACCATTTAAAGCCAGGCAAGTTGGGCGATATTGCTCCTACTATCCTTACTTATATGGGGTTACCTATCCCTGCCGAAATGACAGGCAACATTTTATTCACCGACTAAGGTTCTTGTTATGATATACCATGTCATCGGACTGATGTCGGGAAGCTCGCTTGACGGGCTGGATATTGCTATGGTGCGCCTGGAGGAAGTTCGCGGCAAATGGAATTTCGAGATACTCGCCGCAGATTGCCTGCCCTATACCGACCAATGGCGCAATGACCTGAAACACGCGCCACTGTTGCCAGCCACTGAATTTTTAAAACTGCATACCCGCTATGGCAGGTATACTGCCGATTGCATCAATACTTTTATAGCCAATAACAGGCTTGAACATCAGGCTAATTTTATAGCGTCGCACGGGCATACCGTCATGCACGAACCGGCGGAGCACACAACATTTCAAATAGGCGATGGTGCAACTATTGCTGCCTGTACCTGTATTCAGGTGATCAGCGATCTGCGAATGGCCGATGTAGCGTTAGGCGGCCAGGGCGCACCCATAGTGCCCATTGCCGACCAACTGCTTTTTTCTGATCATCAGTTCCTGCTAAACATCGGAGGCATTGCCAATATAACCATCAACCGCCCCCCGTATTTTCTGGCTTTTGACGTTTGTCCCGCCAATCAGATCCTTAATCTGTTGGCAGAACGCGAAGGCCTGATGATGGACGAGAATGGCGCATTGGCATCAGCCGGCAATTTGTTGTATGATGTATTAGACGCCTTGAATGGTCAGGGATATTACAGCCAATCACCGCCTAAATCACTGAGCAATGACCAGGCAGTGAACATGATATTCCCAAGCCTTATGGCAACACCGCAAAGCACCCAAGACCTGCTGCACACAGTGGTACACCATATTGCGACACAAGTGTACAAGGCGGCACTGCCCTATGCAAGCCCGGATACCGGCACCAAAATGCTGATCACGGGTGGCGGCGCTTTCAATACTTGTCTGGTAGCAGCCATTTCAAAACAACTTGCGCCATTAGGAATAACAGTTACCATTCCACCCTCCGAGGTAGTAAAATATAAGGAAGCGCTGGCAATGGCTTTGATAGCCACATTGCGTTGGCGCGGAGAAAATAATGTATTACAATCGGTGACAGGCGCTACACGCAGCAGTTGTGGCGGCGCTATATGGCAACCATAATCAGGAAGAATCGGCCTACTTTGCTTCTTCGCCTTTTTGCCAATAGCCACTCACCCATTCCCATCCGTTGGG
>Ga0164297_10000948_pt1 | contig 32953 bp, 28 predicted proteins | sample GEODES058metaG_FD_113539 | JGI IMG/M metagenome (GOLD analysis project Ga0164297, IMG submission 113539) | Dystrophic lake water microbial communities from Trout Bog Lake, Wisconsin, USA - GEODES058 metaG | ecosystem: Environmental > Aquatic > Freshwater > Lake | place: USA: Trout Bog Lake... | reverse complement strand
TTGTTGCGCACCTTGAACAGCCAAAAGAGCTACCTCATTGCGCAAGGACTCTTTTGCTCGAATAACTTGTTGCTCAGCCTCCAACTTAGCGGCGGCGATGATCTTGTTGGCCTCATCTGTTGCCAAAGCTTTTGCCTCATCAACAATAATTTGTGCGCGACGCTCAGCATTAGCAAGAATACTAGCTCCCTCGGTACGCGTCTGATTGAGTCTTAACTCAACCTCTCTGTGCGCATTTGAGAGTTCGATTTTTGCGTGCTCAGCTGCAGCCAAACCATGTGCTATTTTTTCAGCTCGTTCATCCAATGCAAGGGCTATTGGAGGCCAAACGAATTTCATCGTGAACCAAACCAGAATCCCAAATACGATTGCCTGAACAAACAGCGTTGCATTGATACTCACGGCAACACCTTTCTATTAAGGTTGTACAAATTACTTAAATGGGTTTGCAAAAGCAAACATCATTGCGATACCCACGCCGATCAAAAATGCAGCGTCAATCAAACCAGCAAGCAAAAACATTTTTGTTTGCAGCTCGTTCATCAACTCTGGCTGGCGTGCAGCCGCTTCTAGGTATTTACTACCCATAATGCCGATTCCGATACAAGCGCCAATGGCACCCATTCCGATAATCAAGCCCGCGGCGAGCGCTACAAAACCAAGATTGGTTACATGTTCCATTGATAGCTCCTGTTGTCAAATAAAAAAATGGAAAGGTTAAAAAAGCATTACTCAATCAATGCGCGTCATGCGCTTGACCGACATACACCAAAGTCAACATCATGAAAATGAATGCCTGCAGTGTGATGATCAAAATGTGGAAAATTGCCCATATTGTGCCTGCAATTACCTGTCCGACAGGCAATAAGATGCCTGACAAGGAAAATCCTGCTGCACCACCCATAAGAGCAATCAACATAAAAACCAATTCGCCAGCATACATGTTTCCAAATAGTCGCATGCCATGGGAAACTGTTTTAGCAGCAAACTCGATCATTTGCATTACAAAATTAATGGGCCACAGTAAGGGGTGCGACCCGAAAGGAGCCGTAAACAACTCATGCAACCAACCCGCCAAACCTTTGATTTTAATGTTGTAGAAAACACAAACAAAAAGGACAGAAGTTGATAAGCCAAGCGTTGTTGATAAATCTGCTGTTGGCACAACCCTTAGAAACGCATGGTGAGCGCTCTCACCTGATAGCTCAAAGAAAAAGCCCCAAATTACCGGCAAAAAATCTACTGGCAACAAATCCATAGCGTTCATCAGAAAAATCCAGACGAATACCGTGAGCGCCAAAGGAGCCACCAATGCGCGGCTTTTTTCATTATGGATAATAGCCTTGGATTGGTTGTCAACCAGCTCGAACAGTATTTCAACTGCCGCCTGAAATCGACTGGGGACCCCTGGGGTTACTCTTCGAGCCGCCGACCATAATAATAGTGCGCCCGTTATACCGAGCACCAAAGCCCAAAAAACTGAATCTAAGTTATAAACTGTGAAGTCAATAATACCTGACATCGGCTTATTTTGCAAATGCGTTAGATGGTGACCAATGTACTCACCTGCTGAAGGAGCGCTCTCTACTGACATATCCATTCTTTAATAATTAGTTTGCCTATTTGAGAAACCGGGGTGCACGCACCGCACGCCACACCACCAAACCCCAAAAACCTTTGAACGTCAGGACCAAACCCACCAAAAGGCCCGGCCAACTTAAATCCTCACCCAACCATCTGGGAGCCAACATGAGAATTGCAATGGACATTGCAATTTTTGCCAACTCCCAAACAAAAAACTTTGCCACAGAAATGCCGATGTTGCCTTGACCAAATTTTGAGCTTAAGCCTCTTACACAAACAACACTTGGCACAAAAACAACCAAAACCCCATACAGACAAGAAATTGCTAGCCCTTTTTGTCCAAAGAAAAACTCATACGCGTATGCCATAGCCACTAAAAGCAGCCCCGTCGCCATCTGCGCAACCAAAAGCTCTAACATTCCCGTTTGAGGATTAAGCCTGCGCCATTTTTCAGCCTCTAGGGCACTTAGCGCGGGGTAAACCTCGTTGTCTTCTTCTTCGATCCACCCTGAAGGCTCAGGATAAGACTTAGGAATCTCATTGGCCATAAACGTGTTCCGGCTTCGCGGACTCTTATCCTGCAGCAAAGCCTGATATTGTAAAGCATATCTCGGTCACGCTTTCAGATATCTTTTATTAACCCGTTAAATCCTAAATAGTTAGGAGTCCTTCACTTTTGTAATCCTAATATATGACTTTACCGTCGTTTGATAAATATTTGCAAAAAGTCGGATAATTGAGTAATGACTTCAACATTTGTTTTCGAACAACCTAATCTCCCATCAACAATCTGCTATTTGAATGGGCTATATTGCCCCATAAACGAGGCAAGGATCAGCGTTTTAGACAGGGGGTTTATTTTTGGTGATGGTGTCTACGAAGTGGTTCCCATTTATTTTGGGAACCCCTTTAGATTTGAGCATCACATGCAAAGACTAGCTCGTTCTTTAAAAGAGTTGAGGATTCTCAACCCTTTTTCCAACCCAGAATGGCTTGAAATCATTAAGGAATTGGTAATGCACTTTGCGAGGAGCTCTGGCCAGGAACTTCATCAAACCAATCAGGTCGTTTACATACAGTTAAGCAGGGGCGTTGCCCCCCGTGACCACATTATGACCAGCGGCGCAAATCCAACAGTGTTTATGATGACAAACGCATTCAAGCCAGTACCAACGCTATTGCGCCAAACTGGGGTTCACTGTGTAAGCGCACAAGACTTTAGGTGGGAAAAAGCTCATATCAAAAGCACGAGTCTTTTGGGCTCTGTTCTATCAAGACAAATGAGCGCTGACGTTGATGCAGCTGAAACAATCATGTTTAGAGGGAATCACTTAAGTGAGGGAGCCTCAAGTAACGTTTGGATCGTTAAGGATGGGGTCTTGTGCGCACCCCCCAAGGATAATTTAGTATTAGAGGGTATTCGGTATGGTTTGATTGAGGAGATATGCGCAGATATTAATATCCCCTTTGAAATACGCAAAATATCGCGCGAAGAAGTGTTTATTGCTGATGAGGTGTTGCTCTCCTCGGCCACAAAAGAGATTGTTGCAGTCTCAAAGATAGACGACAAACTAGTCGGCCAACACACCTCTCATCCAGGTCAACCTGGCCCCGTTTATCATTTAATTTATGAATCTTATCAAGCTATTATTGAGCGTGCTTGCAACTCACACACTCCTGGCGGATCGACTTCTTAGTTTTAAGCTTTAACACATGTCTACTCTTCCAAAGCAAACTAAAGAAGGCAACGCACAAGCCGCAATATCAGACTCTTTAATTGAGTACCCCAGTCTTTTTCCTATCAAAGTTATGGGTAAAAACGTAGAGGGTTTTTTAGAAGCCATCACACATGTAGCTCACTCATTTGACCCCTCTTTTGACCCCGAAACCATTGAGCTAAGACCCAGTTCAAGCGCACATTACTTGGGCATCACCCTCACCATTCATGCCACGAGCCGAGAGCAGCTGGACGAGCTTTACAGAACCCTCTCGACTCACCCCATGGTCAAAGTTGTACTTTGATGAAAGTCAAGTGGCTTGGGACTGTGGACTACATCAGCACTTTCGCTGAAATGCAAAAATTCACACGCTTAAGAAATGAGTCTACATTTGATGAAATTTGGATGTGCGAACATAACCCTACTTTCACCCAAGGACTTGCTGGAAAAGCAGAGCACATATTAGGTCTTACAAATGCCCCTGTTATTCAAACCGATAGAGGAGGGCAAATTACTTTTCACAGTCCTGGCCAAATCATTGCCTATCCACTTATAGATTTAAAAAGGCTTGGCATCTTTGTTAAAGAATATGTTCATAGATTAGAAGAGTCTATTATAAAAACACTACTATGCTTTCAAATCACCGGCCACCGAGTTCATGGCGCCCCAGGGATTTACATCAATTTAGATTCCCCCTCAGGCCATGAAGTATTAAAGTTGCCACCCGATGCATTAAAAACATCTCCCAACACTGCCTTCAATGGTCTCGGTAAAATAGCTGCACTGGGGATAAAAGTTAGCCGCAACAAAACCTATCACGGCTTATCCCTAAATGTGCGGATGGACTTGAAGCCATTTGAACAAATCAACCCGTGCGGCTATTTGGGGCTCAAAACAGTCGATCTTTGGTCAATCGGAGCTCAAGCTGATATTCAAGAAGTGGCATCGGTTCTTTCAAATAAACTAAGCATTTACCTTTCTAAATAGTTAAACTGATTTTTTTAAACATCACAGTTCTTCTAACCCACATTTTTATGATCAATCCTGAAAAAACTCCCGATGCAGCAAAAATGACTGGGCAAGAAAATAAATTGAGTTTTTACGACCCCTTGGTTAAGCAAAAAGCGGGCGCTAAGCTATCCAGAATACCGATTAAAGTTCAACAAGCTGCAGAAGTCTTAAAAAAACCAGATTGGATTCGCGTTAAAGCGGCGTCAACCAACACGCGTTTCTATGAAATTAAAGATATTCTCAGAAAAAATAGTTTAGTAACTGTCTGCGAGGAAGCTTCTTGCCCCAACATTGGTGAATGCTTTGGCAACGGTACAGCCACTTTTATGATAATGGGCGACAAATGCACCCGCAGATGTCCATTTTGCGATGTAGGCCACGGTAGGCCAGATCCTTTGAACCCGGAAGAGCCCGTCAATTTAGGCAGAACCATTCAACAACTCAAGCTCAAGTATGTCGTCATTACAAGTGTGGACAGAGATGATTTAAGGGACGGGGGGGCAAATCACTTTGTGTCGTGTATTGAAAGCGTGAGAGCGCTATCACCTTCGACTCAAATTGAGATCCTAGTGCCCGACTTTAGAGGTCGGGATGACCGAGCGCTAGAAATTTTAAAGCGGTCCCCACCTGATGTCATGAATCACAATATAGAAACAGTCCCTCGTCTTTACAAACAAGCCAGGCCCGGAAGTGACTATGAATTCAGCCTCAAATTACTTCAAAAGTTCAAAACTCTTTTTCCTCAAATTCCAACCAAAAGTGGTCTGATGGTGGGACTGGGCGAGACGGACGCTGAAATACTACAAGTTATGCAAGACATGCGAGGACATCAGATCGATATGCTTACTGTTGGGCAGTATCTTGCTCCAAGCACTAGCCACCTGCCAGTGCTGCGATACGTTCACCCAGATACATTTAAGATGCTTGAGACAAAGGCATATGAAATGGGATTCAAACATGCCGCAGTTGGTCCAATGGTCAGATCAAGCTATCACGCAGATCAACAAGCGCACTTTGCAAAGAGTTAATAAACGCACTCAGGCTCTGAATTCGTTGATTAACTTACTCCAACGCTGTTCAGCCTGCAAGATGCTTCGTTCTTTTACGTGCCCAAACCCTTTTATGGACTCTGGAACGTTTGCAATTTGAATTGCTAATTCCACTTTTCCTGGCTTCTTTGCATCCATTAGCTCTTTAATCAATGACTTGTAGGTGGCAATTAATTGGCGCTCCTTCTTTCTTTCACTTGTTTTACCAAATAGGTCAAAAGGGGTTGCTCGTAAAAACTTTAATGGAGCTATTAAACAAAATAAAGTGTGCGTCATTGGCCCCATTTTTTGTTTAATAAGCTCACCTCTTTCGTTTTTCTTTGCCAAAAGGGGAGGGGCTAAGTGGTAGTTGATTGTGTAATTGCCTTCAAACAATTCTTTAATTTTTATATTAAAGTTAGTTTGAGTATGAAGTCTTGCAACCTCGTACTCGTCCTTATAAGCCATTAATTTATAAAGGTTTTTAGCAACAATAAGCCCTATTTTTTCACCTAAATTAGCGTGAGCCTCTTCAACGAACTGTCTGTAAGAGTCAGCGTAGGCTTTGTTTTGATAATTGATTAACCGAGCCGACCGGTTTTCAACTACAGAGGAATAATTTTGTTTTTGTACAAATGAAATTGTTTGATAGGCTTTTTTTTCTGAATTTCCAGGATTCACATTCTCAATTGCACAGAGTCTTCCAATCTCAAACGCAGATTTATTTTTTTCTACAGATACTGCGTTCAACTCTATCGCTCTTAATATGGACTCCCTTCTTAAAGGGATCCAGCCTCTTTGCCACGCAAAGCCCAACACCAGAGGATTCACATAGATACTGTCACCTAATTCTTTAACGGCTATGGCATATGCGTCAAAATTTCCCAAATCAGCCTCATTTCCAGCAAGCGCAGTCAATAAATCTTCTTTACACTTGTCACTTGGATCCATCCACTCTCTGTCTTTCACAAACTGCGCAGTTGGGGAGCTGTGGCGATTTAAAACAACTTTAGTTCTTCCTGAAGCGATTTTTAAAATCGTCTCCTTGCTGGTTCCAACAATCGGATCGCAAGCCATGACCAAATCGGCACAAACTGTAGATACCCTTGTCGTGCGGATATCTTTTTGCTCATTAGCAATAATCACATGACTCCAAGTAGCACCGCCTTTTTGAGCCAATCCTGCTGAGTCTTGGGTCACAATACCTAAGCCCTCGATATGCGCGGCGTATCCGAGTAATTGTCCAATCGTAATAACTCCAGTTCCCCCCACCCCTGCAACTATGATGCCATAGCCTGCGCCGTATTGTGTCAAGTTGATTTGAGTAGGCTCAGATATTTCGGCCGCTAAATTATTCTTTATTATTCCCTCTGGCGCGTTGAGATTAGCTGATTTCTTAGATTTAAGACTACCTCCCTCAATGGTTACAAAGCTTGGACAAAAACCCTTTAGGCAACTGAGGTCTTTGTTACACGAACTTTGGTTGATCGTTCGTTTACGGCCCAGCTCTGTTTCCAAGGGCTCTACGCTGATGCAATTACTTGATAAACCGCAGTCACCGCATCCTTCGCACACCTCCTCGTTGATCATGACACGCACAGCTGGATCAACCATCGTTCCACGCTTTCTGCGTCTGCGCTTTTCGGTTGCACAAGTCTGATCGTAAATAATAACGGTGGTACCAATGATCTCTCGAAACTCTTTTTGTATACGGTCTAACTCATCTCGGTGTTTGACTTGAACGTCAAGCGGCAAATCTTTTACATCCACATATTTTTCAGGCAGGTCGGTCACAATCGTTATTTTTTTAACTCCTTCAGCCTTCATACTCTGAGCAATTTGAATCACAGTATGCCCCTCAGACCGCTCCCCTATGGGCTGTCCACCGGTCATTGCTACGGCGTCGTTGTAGAGTATCTTATAGGTGATGTTCACCCCTGCAGCAACGCTTTGTCTGATTGCCATAATGCCGCTGTGAAAATATGTCCCGTCCCCAATATTTGCAAAAACATGCTTCTCGGTTACGTACGGTTGTTGTCCTATCCAGGGCGCACCCTCACCACCCATTTGGGTGAAACCTGAGGTTTGACGATCCATCCATAAAGCCATAAAGTGACAGCCAATACCTGCCATTGCTCTTGAGCCCTCTGGTACGACCGTGCTGGTGTTGTGAGGACAGCCTGAGCAAAACCATGGTTGCCTCTCCGTCGTAAGTTGCAAGGCACTCATTGCCTGCTCTTTTTGATCAAGTTTCTTTAGATGAAGATCCATTCTTAATTGAGCCGAGACCTCTATTCCCAACTCGCTCAGTCTTTTCGCGATTGCACGAGCAATTATGGAGGGGTTCAGATCCGCACTTGCTCGCAGCAGCGCGGGTTGCTGTGTTGAGTATGCGGACCATTGGCCTTGGGATTTGTGCTCAAGAGGATCTAAATCAAATTTGCCTAAGATTTGAGGCCGTTTTGAATCAGGCCAACTGTAGAGTTCATCTTTCAGCTGAGTCTCAATGAGGGATCGTTTTTCCTCTACAACTAATATCTCTTGAAGACCGCTTGCAAACTCTTTAATACCGTGGGGCTCTAGCGGCCAACTCACATTCACCTTATGTAATCGTATTCCAAGGCTTTGACAAACTTCATCGCTCAACCCAAGCTCACACAAGGCTTGGCGCGTATCGTTATATGCTTTCCCGCTTGCAATAATCCCAAATCGATCATTTGGACCCTCTAGGACATTGAAGTTAAGTTTGTTTTCCCTAATGTAGGCTAGAGCAGCTGTCCATTTATAACCAAAGAGCCTTGCCTCCTGGGTTAGCGCGTCATCTGGCCAGCGTATCGCCAAACCTCCAGGAGGCAGGAGCAATTCTGGTCTTTTTACCTGAACACGCAGCGGATCTACTGTCGCAGTTGCGCTGGACTCTACGATTTCTTGTATCGTTTTCATTCCTGACCAAAGCCCGCAGTATCGACTTAGCTCAAAGGCATGCACTCCTAAATCCAGTATGTCTTGCACGCTAGCGGGGAAAAATACAGGCATTGCACATGCCATAAAAATTTGATCACTTTGATGAGCCGCTGTGCTACTTTTTGCAATATGATCATCCCCGGCCACTGCAATTACCCCTCCCCAGCGGGTGGTACCAGCCATATTTGCGTGCTTGAAAACATCCGCGCACCGGTCAACCCCAGGACCCTTTCCGTACCAAATTCCAAAAACTCCATCGTATTTATGTGCATTTGGAGGTGAAAATCCGAGCTGCTGGGTACCCCAAATTGCTGTTGCCGCTAATTCTTCGTTAACTCCTGGTTGAAAGGTGATATGTTCTTTTGCAAGATACTCTTTTGCTTTCCAAAGGGATTGATCGTACCCACCTAAAGGCGATCCGCGGTAGCCGCTGATAAGCCCAGCTGTATTTTTGCCTTGCATTGAGTCTCGTTGCCTTTGTAGCATCGGCAATCTAACGAGGGCTTGTACGCCGCTCATAAACGCTTTGCCGCTTTCTAATGTGTATTTATCGTCTAATGCAACATCTTGTAGGGCTTTAATCAAGTAATCTGGCAAAGGAGCGTTCATATTGGATCATCCAAAAATGGAGAAGGTTGAAGGTATGCAATTTCTTTTAACTATGCAAAGTGTAAGGTCAAATTTCAAAAAAGTATTGGATATAACTACCTAGGCAAAAGGGCCCACATGCTTAGGTTTTGTTTCAATCTTCCCGCTATCTCGCCGGCCTCAACTCCGGTACCCACAAAATAATCCGCTCTGACTGCCCCCACAATTGCAGTGCCCGTATCTTGGGCCAAAACTAGTTTTTTCAATTGAAGAGTCGGGCCATTTGAAACAAGCCAAAGCGGGGTGCCATAGGGAATTTGTCTAGCGTCTACTGCAACTGATCTGCCTGGCATTAAGGGAACACCTTGCGCCCCTTTGGGGCCTAGATTTGGATCTTTTAAGGACTCCTCTTTAAAAAAGATATACCGCGGGTTTGACCAGATTAGCTCATTCAGGCGTCCAGGGTTTTTACTAGCCCACGCTCTTATACCGGGCCAAGATGCGTCTGTAATCTCCCCCTTATCCAGCAAATACTTGCCAACGCTTTGATAGCTATGCTCATTGGATGCCGCGTAAACGGCCTTGATCCACTGGTGAGAGCCGTCCGCCTCTATCACATTCAAACGCCCAGAGCCTTGAATCTGCAAAATCAATAGGTCTAAGGGGTCAGATAACCAAACTATTTCATGACCCAATAACATTCTTTGAACTGTTTGCGAACTGTCTATTTCTTGTCGGGTGAACCATTTTGAGTTGGCGGCTCTAAGGCTCATGATCTCATCAAGTGGTGCATAAACTGGAATCTCGAATCCAGTTTTTTTTATTCTTGATGCATTAAATGTAGGCTCGTAATAGCCTGTTAACAAACCGGAAAGTTCACCTCCAGGGTCCGAGATTTTGTAAGGTTGCAGGTGACTCATTAGGAAAAATCTTTTGTCTTGCTCATCCAAGTCCTTGAGAGGCTTTAGCTGTGGACATAGATTTGCAACGTTCCCAAGGGGGTGCTCACAACTTGACAATAAAGCAGACCATACTTGCGGCATTGATTCCTCTGCCCAACCTGGTAAATCGTCCCAAGGCACGGGACTCCAGCGTGCTTTCAAATCCGCCAAACCAAGTGTAATTGGCCGCGTTAAATTAGAGGGTGGCGAGTCTTTGCGAATTTGTACTGGTTCGAAGGTTATTGCCTGGGGTGATGTATTTTGGGCCGCAGTACTTTGCAGAGTCGCGTTTACGACAGGAGGCAGATTGTTGGCGTCAGGTTGAGGTTGAAACGATCCGCATGAACATAAAACAAATTCAAGAGCTAAAATACAAACAGTGTACAAAGCGAGTTTGCTTTGTCGTTGTTCCTGCCTCAACTGGCTTAAACTTTTCAAATCGTACATGTATTTAATTCTTTTAGAGGCTTTTATGGCCGGTCTCATTTTGGTTGCTATTGTGTGGTGGACTATGTTTACTGGACGACCCAAAAACGCAGAGCCCCAAATAAATTCCTCAACAGAGAAAGACGCTACAGACCTAAGAAATTGAATAGAATTACAAAACTCTGTGCTCTAAGGCTGGGAGTCGGTTTCGAAATAGTACATTATCCTGAAAATTAATTTCTGCAATTGTGCATCCTGGCCCGGTTGCTTTTTGAGCTGTAACTTGTCCCCAAGGACTTACGATCATTGTTTGCCCCCAGGTTCTTCTAGTATTTTCATGCAAACCGCCTTGTGCCGGAGCTGCTACCCAAGCTAGGTTTTCAATGGCTCTTGCTCTAAGCAGCACCTCCCAATGTGCTTGTCCCGTGGTAAAGGTAAATGCACTGGGCACAAGAATCAGTTCCGTATTTAGGTTGGCCAAGCTCCTATAAAGCTCAGGGAACCGTAGGTCATAACAAATACTGAGCCCTACTCTCCAAGTGTGGCCATCTTCACTGGGTAATTCAAAAGCAACAGGTTGTGACCCTGGTTGCAGAGTTTTAGATTCGTCATAGTGCTCAGCACCGCTTGTAAATTTAAAAAGATGAATTTTGTCGTATCTGGCCAAGCAACGCCCTGTGGGGTCGAACACCAATGAAGTATTGAAAATTTTATTTTCTACATGCTCGATTGCTAGGGGGAGTGTCCCCCCAACTACCCACATCTTATGCCGAACTGCACTCTCGGCTAGCATATCTTGGATAGGCCCAGATCCAAAAGTCTCTTTGATTTTTAATTTATCGGTATCCTTAGCTCCCAATAGACAAAAATATTCTGGCAATACTGCTAATTCGGCGCCTAAAGCTGCTGCTTCATCCAACAATAGCCTCGCACTAAGTAGATTTGTGCGCACATCGGTCGTGGAGACCATTTGAATAGCGGCAATTTTCACTGTTTATTGGTCGGTTTTGTGTCGGTTTTATTCTCAAATTTTGAGTCAATTTTAGTGACTACTGGATCGCTCCAAGTGCCCTCAATTAAGAAATCTTTCGTTGCTGCTTGGGAGATCGGTTTTTTAAGAAAGTACTGAGCTAAATAAGAAGTAATACCCACAATTGGATTGATCGCAGCCACCACTAAAGATGCTGTTCCGGCGTCTATTTCAGGAATAACAACTACTTTAATACGCTGCGTTTCTTTGGTTATGTCAGTACTTCCTTCCATCAAAATAGCAGCATTCACACTCTTCATCTGTAAATTATTGGTTTTGGCTATTCCTGACTCTATGATCACATCGCCTCTGAATAAATCAAAGGAAAATCCATCGCTAAAAATGTCTTTAAAGTCCAAGAACAACCGCCTGGGCAAGGCCTGTAAGTTGAGAACTCCGAGTAACCGAGCAGCGCCGGGCTCAGTTTTCAAAAATGACCCTTTTTCAATATTTACATTGAAATTGCCGGCTAAGCTTGAATAGTCATGTTGAATGGGAGAACCAAGCCACGAGACTTGACCGACCAATTTCCCCTTCCCACCAGCCACAGCCCCCTTGGTACCAAAACGGTCTAAAAGAAGTCCAGCGTCATCTACATCTAAGGTAAAGTTCAATGTTGTTTTCTTGGCGTTTTGTAACTTCTCAGAGTTTTTCATCAAAGCCCAAACCCCATTTGCCTGAAATTTACCCTCAGGTACAGATAAATTAAATTTATTGATTCTCCATTCTTTTCTCCCATCAGATTGAATCTGGTTGATTGCTTCTATTTCAGCATGTCCAAGTTTTTTTCCCTTTATTTCTAATTCATCAATTCCTATATCAAGGGTCGGCATCAATGTGTCTTTTTCATTTAACAAAGAGTCAACTGAGTCAACCTCTGTAGGCGGTATATTTAAAAGACTCATTCTGGCGTAAATCTTGGAGGCGGTTGAGGCAGAAGCCATTTTGTAATCTACTGCACCCTTTGCCTCGGTGGAGTTGATATTGAGGTGCCACTGCCCGTTGGGTTGTACCTCTTGATAATTTGCATCTAAAGAGACTTGATGAATTGATCTTCGAGAATAAACCATTTCCCCAGCTTTGATTTTTAATCCAATCGGAAAAGACCTTGATTGAACCGCCGGCGACGACGCTTCATCTTTTTTGCTATTTTTCGTATTTTCTTTATTACCCTCTTTGACTGGTTCAGTTGGCCCTAAGCTGTCAGTTATTACTCGCTCCCAAGTGTCTGCGTCTAACTTTGGCAGCTCTACAGAGACAAATACGCCTGGCTCGAGTTGAGGGGGTATTTGAGGCGGTGATATAGAGGACACACCAATCCAAGCGCTGGTAAATAAAGCAGTGCTGGAGTTAACGCTCGGATTGGAATTAGGGTTGGGGCTGAGGTTGGTATTAAGATTGGGCTGCCTTGGGTTCCTATTGACCACAGATACTGGCTCAGGTGAGAAATCAGTCAACATGCTCATGGATAAGATTTGTCCAACAAATAGCGATGTTTTAAAAACTTTACGGGATAAGACTTGGGAAAGGGCTGTGTTATTTGTCACCGCAATGGGGCTATTTTGTACGGATGGAATTGGTGTTGTGGCAAGGGGTAAAACTTTATTTGGGGGAACCGTTTCTGGCAACTCACTCATAACTAACTTTAAAGGCAACTGCGAATCACCACTTTTCCCAAGCGGAGCCGGCAAAAGAATCGCCATTCCCTGTAAGCTACTGTTAAGCTCTAGGTCAATTTGCCCTTTTCTCACTACTGCAGAGGCACTGTAGTTAGTTTGTCCGCTTAAGTATTTCGAAGCCTTGATAAGAGCCGGAATCTCTTTAACCTGTCTCAGGCCGTCTGAGGATATTTGACCCTGTATTTTTAGAGTTGAATTATCAACATTCAATTCTGGCCTGTCTGCCCCGAACTTGAGTCCCCCATCAAACTTGGTCTCTGAACCAAGTATTCGCGCTTTGACCCCGTTAAGACTAAAGCCGGTTTCGTTAAAATTGAGCGTGCCTCGGACTTTATTCAACACAGGCAGATTTGGGCTCAGCAATAGATCGTTGTTGGCAAAAATTATGCCCCCAGTGATTTTGGACTGAGAAAGATCGCTGAGTGGTAAATTCAAGTTCAAAAAATATTCACAAAAAGATCCACCACTGGCCTGCGAATTGGTCAAACTAGCGCCTAATAACTCTGCGATGGATGTGGTGCTTATCACTTTAAGCACATCTGAGAGTGGTCCCTTGGCCTTAGACTTTAAAATCACAACGGGTTTAAAGTAATCGGGAATCTCAGCTGATAAGTCCGTAACTTCAATACTGTTTGCCATTGGTGTAGCAAGCTTAGTTGTAGCTTTCTTAATATTTATGCTTTTACGATCAATTATTAATTCTGTGTTTAAATGAATAAATCCAGGCCAAACCTTGGCCTGTACACCACCCTTAAGATCAGTTGAGTTATTTACTGGATATTGATAACTAAGGTCTTTAGCATGAGCGGAAATACGATATTCACCGTCCTTTGGGTTTATAAAAGGGAATTTGTCCAAAGGACCTTTAATCTTGACTGCTACCTCATTTAGTGCACCCTGGGTTACAGAGTCTTGTAAATGTTTTCTGACTTTAAGGTCGATTTTGTTAGGTAAGTATTTATAAACCTGATTCGCTTGAACTTTATCAAGCGTTCCATTTAAATCAATTACCTCTTTGATGTCTGATCCAGCGCTTTTCTTTGAGATCCAATTTAAATCAAATCTCCCTTGCCCATCCTCATTCACAAAATTAGCTTTTTCAATTCTCAACCCAAATTCGCTCTCTTTTTCGCTGTTTTTTTCAAACCAATTTAGCTGGGCATGAGCCTCTTTTAACTTAATGGTTGGTTCGTCCAAGAAACGTGAAAGAGTAATGGATCCATTTTCTATCGCAACCACAGCGCTACCGCTTGCCTCTTGGACGTTAAAGTGTATATTTGCATTTTCAACGCCAGGCACGCCTTTTAAAAAGCTTACCTCCTGATTGGGAGCCCGGTCAAATTTAAAGTTACTTACATCTCCTTGCGCCATAAAGTCCCGACTATTCTTGCCGTCAAAACTCCAACTCACTTTGAATTTGGAGAGTTCCCCCTCAATTTCCATATCTTTCAAGTTCTGAAAAATTTTAAATTCAGAAGACACATTTTTTAACTGATTTTTAATGGGTCCCAGTGTGGCCTTGTCTATGCCCACCTCACCGTAGCCTGATTCTGAAAAATCAGGGAAAATATTACCCAGCAGGGGATTTCCCGTGCCAGTTAATGGCAAAGGGTTGGCTTGAGACCCCGTGGTAGGCTTAATAGGCGCTGAAGTCCAAGAAAAATATGCGTTGTTAAAATTCCAAACTGCACCATCTTGGGTTGTGCACTTAAAGTCAACAGACTTAAACTCTCGCTTTTTTGGATCTATATTCAGCGCTAAACGTCCGCCCACATCTTTGAGATTAATCTTATAAATTTTATCGTAATTGGAACTAATTTCTGGGAAATTTAAATCAGCCGTGAGTTGCGTAACGCGCCCCTTTTTAAAACCAGCCTCAATCCTGAGCCAGCCTTTTGCAGATTCGATAGCTAGGGCATCGTTGTGTGGTAATTGCTCTTGAGCTAAGGCAAGATCAATTTCGGGCAGAGTGAGTTGCGCGTTTCCACTCCAGTATTTAAAGTCTCCCGCATGAGCTGAGAGTAAGGATTCGGTGAAGTTACCTTGTAGACTAAATCGTTTGCCATAAATTTGGGGTGGAGTAGCTTCCAGTTTTATGAAATGCGATTTCAATCCGCTTGCCAAAATAATATCTACGTCAGTAAATTCAATTGGTTTATAGTTACCCGTTTGATCGTTCCATAAAATTGAAGCTCTTTGGACTTGGATATTGGACTGAGAAAAGAACCAATCTGCCCCATTCTTGTCCGAGCCCGAGGGGGTAGGCAATCCAGCCATGACAATGCGCCCAGTTGAGTCCCTCGTTAAAGAAAGGTTAGGTCCCTCTACTAAAATTTGATCAAAGGATAGTCGCATGATAGAGACAAGGGAGAAACCGAAGGAAACCTTTGGAATATTTAAAACCTCATCTTCGCCGCTTGTGGACAATGACTTTAGAGTTAAACCTTCAATCACGAACGATGGGATCAGCCCTGTTGAGTCTGATTTTATTTGGCTAATTTTTACGGTTGCACCAATATAGTCTGAGGCCAACTGTTCGATACTGGACCGCCAGTTGGTTACATTAGGTACAACCCAGTAATTTAGTATGGCAACGCTAGAGAGAATTAATAAACTGATACCTACGCCAACATAAATGACCGAATTCACAATTGTTCTTGACCACTTCAAGAGAGCAATTGGATTCATAATGAGGTTTAATAGCTTTTTGGGCACGGCGCGTAGGGTTAAATTTAAACAGATTATCCACTCATAACCCTTAAAGAATTCAGCCACAAATTTTTTAGTAAAAAAGACTGCATCTTTCTAATGAATTTCATAACCCAACAACCTGATCCACTTCGCCAAGAACTTGGTGAATATTCAAGGTTTGTTAAACGCATACGAGCTCGTTACGGTGAGTTATCTTTCAGCCTCACCACTGCCAAGTTTCAAAAGGGTGATTTAGACTTGCTATTTGCTAAGTTGCTTTCATCATTCAGCAAAAAAGAGGATGCTCTAAGGGTCTTGCGCCAAATAGTCGTCTGTCATGTGGTGAGCGAAGATTGCAAAGGATCCATCAGACTTTGTGATGTCACTCAAATGATGACACTTCTTGCCGAGTGGGCCCTGAATAAGGCATATTCATTTGCCCTAGAGTCGCTTTGCACCAAATTTGGACACCCCCATAGCTCTTCGGGGGAGCCTGCTAACTTTTGGATTATTGGCATGGGTAAACTAGGAGCCCAAGAGCTGAACGTTTCAAGTGACATTGACCTCATATATGTTTATGACGAGCCAGGCTTTACTTATCCTCTGACCCATCTTGACGGTGACAACGATTTAGTCATTGGTGAAACAACGAGCATCAGCAATCAAGAGTTTTATACAAAACTAGTTCATGAGATCCAGTTTTACCTGGACGCAGTTAGCGAGCATGGGAGAGTATTTAGAGTTGACCTTGCATTGCGACCCCACGGGATGTCGGGCCCAAGCGTAATTTGTTTAGGAGCACTTGAAGATTATCTGCAAGCCCAGGGGCGGGAATGGGAAAGATTTGCCTGGCTCAAAAGCAGAGCAGTAGCTCCTGAGAGTCACCCTGGATTGCCGAATGGTCTTTTGCAAATAGTAACTCCTTTTGTTTATAGAAGGTACCTTGATTACCAAATATTTGATGCGCTTCGAAGCCTACACGACCAAATAAGGGCACAAGCCAAACGCTTTTCAGCGGGACGTCCAGCTAGACAAAATGACATAAAAATTGGTTACGGCGGAATTCGAGAGATCGAGTTTGTGACTCAGTTACTTCAAATCGTAAGAGGAGGGCAATTCCCTGAACTGCGTGTAAGACCCACTCTGGAGGCTTTAGCCCAACTTCAGCGAAGCCGGGTCATGAGCGAGAAAAGCGTCACTCATTTAACCGAGGCTTATATATTCCTTAGAAATTTAGAGCACCGAATTCAATATCTTGACGATCAACAAACTCACCTGCTACCGACCTCGCTCCAGGACCTGGACTGGATCGCCAAATCAATGGGTATTGAGTCGGTCAAAGAATTTTCTACGCGACTCACAACACACAGAGATAACGTCAATAGTGAGTTTCAAACGCTGCTAAGGTCAAGCTCTAGTGAGGATAAATATGACCCCCAACTGGAAGCTCAAACCATTAATTTCGAACTAATGGAGCCAAGCGGCCAAGATGACAACGATCTTGTGACTCGAATTAAACTGCTCCTAAGTAATCCTAGGACAAAGACCCTAGGTGATGCGTCTAGGGCAAAACTCAACTTGCTGATTAACCGCACTTATCTTTGGAGTCTGGAAGATCCAACAAAGCTAACAGGCGCAATCAGGTGGTGCAATTGGATGGAGCTACTTTTAAGACGAGAGATTTACTTATCTTTTTTAATCGAGCGCCCCAACATCCATAAAAATTTAATTCATGTTTTGGGAGCGTCTCGCTGGGCCAATAACTATTTAAGTCAACATCCCAGCCTGATCGATGACTTATCTGAAATCGAATTACACCCTCAAAGATTTAATTCCGATGAATTTCAAAGCAATTTATCCACCCGAATTGCACACCTTGAGCAAATTGACCCTGAAGACGAGGAATCGCTTTTAAATTGTTTACGTAGGGCTCATCACTCTGAGCTTTTTTTATGTCTTGCACGCGATTTAGCTGGCCAATTGAGCGTTCAAGAGGTAGCCGACGATTTGAGCGCCCTAGCTGAAAGCATAATCAAAGTAACCTCCCAAGTCGTTTGGACTCGATTAAGAGCCCCCCGCCCCATAATTCCTTCTTTCGCCATTGTGGGATACGGCAAACTTGGGGGTAAAGAGTTGGGGTATGGCAGCGATTTAGATATCGTATTTATCTACGAAGATCTTACTGGTGAGGCATCGCAGATTTATGCATCGTTTGCGAGAAAAATCATTCAATGGCTTTCTGTAAAGACTACGGCGGGGGATTTGTATGAGATCGACACTGCTTTAAGACCTAATGGAAACTCTGGCCTTCTTGTGACGCAGCTTGATGCATTTGAGAGCTATCAGTTGCAAAGGGGCTCTAACACCGCGTGGCTTTGGGAGCACCAAGCTATGACGCGAGCAAGAGTTGTGATGGGAGACGAGCCCTTTGTATCCAAGTTCAACTCGATCCGCCACCGAGTTTTAACCATGAAAAGAGAATTACCCTCTCTTCGCCAAGAAATAGCGAGCATGCGAGAGCGTCTCCTTAACGCACATCCCGTAAAATTTGGCCTCTTTAACCTCAAGTTCAGCGAAGGCGCAATGGTGGATGTTGAGTTTGCGGTTCAATACTTAATTCTCGCTTTCAGCTGGAGATTCACCGCACTGACAAAGAATATTGGAAACTTAGCACTTCTTAATTTGGCAGGCCAGTTAGATTTGATCACACCCGGTATAGCACAAGGGGCAATCAAAGCGTACACCAATTACCGCCACCATCAGCATATTGCCCGTTTGGACGAAAGGAGCCTGATATTTGAAGCCTCCCAATTTGCAGAGGACCGACTCTTTGTACGTGCCTTGTGGGACGCACTTCTCGGTTGAGCCGCGCGCCGTAGGGGAAATTCTTACGGGTTAGGGAGTCCCGGAAGACCTAATTTTATTTACAAGTTGGGTCGTTGAATAACCTGTGACGAAAGACAAAGACTTGGCTATACCTCCGTACGAGCGCACAAATTGTGCCTCTTTTAATTTATCCATATCGTAGTCCCCACCTTTGACCAATATGTCGGGCTTTATGAGTTGGATTAGTTCGTAGGGCGTATCCTCTTCAAAAAAAGTAACCACACTTATCGACTCAAGAGCTGCCAACACACAAGCTCTATCGTCTTGATTGTTCAGCGGGCGATCTGGGCCCTTTCCTAACCGTGAAGCAGATGCATCGCTGTTGAGACCCAGAACTAAACTTGCACCTTGCAGGCGGGCCTGAGCTAGGTAGGTTACGTGCCCTTTATGTAACACATCGAACACACCGTTTGTAAAAACCACGGGTCCAAGTCCCCTGAGAGCCGCAATTTGCTGAAGCAACTTGTTGCGATAAACAATCTTCTGCAGAAATGATGGTGAATTCAAAGTGTGCGCGCCTTAGAAAACTTGGGGAATAATAAATTTAAATAAAATACCGAAAAATATAAATTAGTCCTATTTACTTAACTTAGCCTTTGAATTCAATTATATTTGTAAATCTAAATATAGTGTTAATGTAGCTCCCGTTAAAAGAATATAGGATCTTCTTTTACACTTAATTTATTCACAACCTGGGACACTCTTTAAAGTATGCAAAGCCTATTCAGTTTTTCTAGTTCAGTATCCCCTGCAAATCATAATAAAGTCAGACTTGACTTGCCTCGTTTTATTGCTTTTTCAGGCCGTCTAGCAGTTGCCGTTTTAACTTTCACGATTTTGATTTGCAATGGCACCAGTCATGCCGCTTTGGATAACGCAGGCGCCCTAACTGGGGCAACGGTTGGAGCAAAAAGTATTTCGTGTCCAAGCATTTTGCAGCAAACAGTTGCACGCTTGCAAGACGAAAAAGAGCTCTCTTTGTGTCAATATTCTGGACAAGTTGTGCTTGTCGTAAACACAGCGAGTTACTGCGGCTTTACGCCTCAGTACAAGGCACTTGAATCTTTGTATGATCAGTATAAATCCAAGGGCCTAGTTGTACTGGGATTTCCGTCAAACGATTTTTCACAAGAACCAGACAGTAATGGTCAAATCGCCGAATTTTGTGAAAACACTTTTGGGGTGAAGTTCCCCATGTTTACAAAAACATCCGTCAAAGGTTCTGCTGCCTCACCTTTATTTAAGCAATTAGCTCAAAAGACGCAAACTGCACCTAAGTGGAATTTTTATAAGTATCTAATCAGCCGAGACGGTCAAACCATAAAAAGCTTCAACAGTATGACATCTCCTGATGAAAAGGGATTCCTGGCGGAAGTTCAAAAGCAATTGGCAGCCCCGGCTCTGTAAACACATGACCTCTCGAGTTGCCATCATTGGCTCCGGCATATCTGGGCTCAGCGCTGCTCACCTCTTAAACAAGCGCCCAGGGGTTGAGATCAGCCTTTTTGAGGCGAACGATTATTACGGTGGACACACTCACACTGTGGATATGCTGGCAAGCACCCCCAAGGGTGTCCAAAGTTATCCGGTTGATACTGGTTTTTTGGTTTTCAACGAACGCACCTATCCCCATTTAATCGCCCTATTTAAAGAACTGCGAATCCCTACGGCGCCATCGGATATGTCGTTTTCGGTGCAAGCGCCTAAGGATGAGTTTAATAATTTGGAGTGGAGCGGTACGTCCATAAACAGCGTATTTGCACAAAGAAAAAATCTTTTAAATTTAGATTTTTTATGCATGCTCAAAGACATTATTCGGTTTAATGCTCTAGCGACTTCACTGGCTACAGTTGCAAGTTCAACTGAATCTAACAAGCCCCTCATAGATTTTCTAATAGAGCACAAATTTAACTCCTCTTTCATTAATTGGTATCTACTACCTATGTTGGGTTGCATATGGAGTTGCCCTCCTGACCAAATGCTTTCTTTTCCTGTCTCAACTATGGTCAGCTTTTGTCACAATCATGGGCTGCTACAAGTTAGCAACAGGCCAAGGTGGTTTACGGTGAAAGGAGGGGCTAAGCAATATGTGGATATCATCACCAATGAAATCAAAAGAAAGTATTTAAATACGCCTGTTTTAAGGTTAGAGCGAGATAACGGATTAATTCAAGTTGTAAGCGCGCGGGGTAGACAAGAGTTTGATCATGTAATTATTGCCTCACATGCCGATCAGGCTTTGAGGATTCTTGGTGATCCGTGCGAGCTCGAGCGAGCCGTGTTGGGGGCATTTAAATTTAAAGATAATACCGCCGTACTTCACACTGACTCGACTGTTTTACCCCGCAAACGACTTGCTTGGGCGGCTTGGAATTTCCAAAGCCACGCCCTGCATGACTCAGCCTTGGGCAAGAAGCTATACCCGCAGGGCGGCGCTACCTTTCCAAATGTTTGTTTGCATTATTATTTAAACAAACTTCAACCTCTACCCTTTAATGAGCCCGTCATAGTCACATTGAATCCTATAAGCGAAATAGAACCCAAGAAAATTGCGGCTACCTATAGTTACGCGCACCCCATTTTTGATCTGGAATCGACCGCTTCGCAGCAAAAAATGCATCTCATTCAAGGCCGTCTCAACACTTGGTATGCAGGCGCTTGGATGGGTTACGGTTTTCATGAAGATGGCCACAAAGCTGGATTGTCTGCTGCTAAGGAGCTGCTTTTAAAGATTGAGTCTCAAGGGGCAGTGGAGCGGCGACTTTGAATGCATTGATAGGTTTTGGACAAGTCCGGCACAAACGGTTCCGGCCTCAAGAGAATACGTTCACTTATTCCACTTTTTTTCTTATGCTTCAAATGCGATCGGGACTCAAGTCTGATGTTTTACATGAGAATAACCCTTATTTATCCATCAACAAAAGAGGGGCATTGAGCTTTTATGATGTGGACCACGGTGACTCAAGAGGCCCTGAAGCGGGGGGCGCGATCGGCTGGTTGCAAGAGATGTTAGCAAAAGAAGGAGTGAGCGGCGCCGATGGGGATATCTGGCTTCACACTTACCCAAGGGTTTGGGGCTATGCCTTCAAGCCCGTCAGTTTTTGGTATTGTCACACTAGCTCTGGCTCGTTGAGCGCCATAGTGGCTGAGGTCAACAACACCTTTGGTGAGAGGCATTTTTATATCATTAAAGATCCCATTTACGGTCAAGACTTGATCGCTAGCAAAGAATTCCATGTCTCTCCTTTTTGCGAAGTCATGGGCCAATACCGTTTCAGATTTTTAAGAACGAAGGAAACAAAATCCACTTTGCCGCGCACGGTTGTAAGAATTGATTACGAGGATGCGCTCGGGGTTTTGATTCACACCAGTATCAGCGGCACCTTGGAGCCCCTGAATAGAAAAGCTTTAACAAAAGCGCTTTTTAATTATCCTTTGCTCACATTGATGGTGATATTTAGAATTCACTGGCAAGCGTTAAAGCTTTGGATCAAAAAAATTCCTTTTCGTGCCAAACCGGCGCCCCCAAAGAGTTTGACAACCCTTGCTTCTATGACTCACTTAGAAACAGCTTCAAAATCATAGCCATCTCTTAGTTTATTTTTCTTGCCATGCTGACACCCACCAACGACTACAGTTTGCCAGCCGATTTAACTGCGGCCCCTCAAGCGGCGAAGACCGTATTAAAGATGCTCAGTCATCTGTCTTATGGCCAGCTTTTTATTACTTTGCCCGACAAGCAAGTTTTGCAGTTTGGCTCTTTAAGTAACAAGCCCTCTGAAATTACTGCCTACTTATTTCTAAATAATTGGAACGTTTTTTCAAGTTCAATTAAATCCGGAGATATAGGGTTTGCTGAGACTTACATTGCTGGAGACTGGGGCACCTCGGACTTAACCAGACTTATTGAACTCTTTATTCTCAACCGTCAAAACGTAGAACGCGTCATACATGGATCATGGATTGGCCGGCTCTTTTATCAAATAAAACACTGGACTCGGCGTAACAACCGAAAAAACAGCAGCAAAAATATCCACGCCCATTATGACCTGGGCAACAGCTTTTACGAAATCTGGCTTGATGAAACAATGACGTATTCCTCTGCCCTTTTTAAGGGTGCACAGGATTTAACGTTAGCTCAAGCCCAGCAAGCAAAGATTAGACGAGCCTGTCGAATGATTGGACTTGTTAAAGGGACGAATCAACGCGTTCTTGAAATTGGTTGTGGCTGGGGGAGCTTGGCGAAGATAGTTGCGCAAGAGTTTGGAGCCAACCACACTGGGGTCACGCTAAGTCCCTCACAGTTGTCGTTTGCTCGATCAAATCTGCAAAGCTGGGAAGACCAGATTGATTTGCGATTGCAAGACTACAGAGATATAACGGATGGGCCTTACGACGCGATCGTGTCCATAGAGATGTTTGAAGCGGTCGGAAAAGAGTATTGGTCTACTTATTTTAAAAATGTTCAAAGACTCCTTAAACCGGGTGGGCTTGCCTGTATACAAACCATAGTCATAGATGACAAACTTTTTGATCAGTACATTAGAAGCACTGACTTTATTCAGCAGTATATTTTCCCGGGCGGCTGTCTGCCCTCCCCCAGAAAGTTTAGAGAGCTCGCTGAGCAGCACGGCTTAGTGGTATCAGATGAGTTTTGCTTTGGCCTTGACTACGCCGACACCCTTAAAGAATGGAGAAGGGTTTTTGAGCAGAACAACGGCAAAGTGCGCGATCTCGGTTTCGATGAGAGATTCATGAAAACATGGGAATTTTATTTGTGTTATTGTGAAGCTGGTTTCAGACAAAAAAACTTAGATGTCGTTCAGTTTACCCTTAAGAAAAAATAAGTGAGGTGCCTCTAATGCTAAGTAAAAGAACTCTCCTGCGCTCCGCTTTATTGGCAGGCTCCTCCTTATCCGCGCTGACCCTATCTGGGTGTGCTTCTCCCAGCACCAGCGACTACGCCAATCAAAAGCCCCTACTTGACCTTAAAACCTATTTCAACGGAATTATTGACGCGTGGGGGATATTCACGGACCGAAGCGGTAAAGTGATCAAACGCTTTACTGTCGTAATGAACTGCGAGTGGAGCGGCGAGCAGGGGGTTCTCGATGAGGACTTTACTTATTCCGACGGTACAAAACAAAAAAGAGTTTGGACGCTTACGCACTTGGGCAACGGCTCCTACTCAGGGACGGCTGGGGACGTGATCGGCACTGCCCAGGGCAGTACGGGCGGGAATGCATTTCACTGGAATTACACCATGGCGTTGCCTGTGGATGGCAGCGTTTGGAGCGTACAGTTTGACGATTGGATGTATTTGATGAGCGATAAGGTCATGCTGAACAAAGCCAGTATGTCTAAATTTGGACTCCATTTAGGTGAGGTTACTCTTTCTTTTACCAAACGTGGTGCTTAACCCATCCACTTGATGCCAATGATGAACCCTCCCATTACAAGTTGGCCAGGCAAGCGTGTTTGGATCATTGGAGCCTCCAGCGGAATAGGCCAAGCACTTGCGCTATTGCTTGCTCGCTTAGGTGCCACATTATGTGTTTCTGCAAGGAGTCAAGCCCCGCTTGATGAATTTGTGCGTTTACACCCCACTTCTCGGGCTTTTGCATTAGACGTCACAAATCCCCAATCCCTGGGGTCTGCATTTAATGAGATTAACTCGGACAAACCTCTGGATTTAATTATTTACTGCGCGGGTCACTATGCGCCTATGAGAGCCCAAGACTTCAATTTAGAAGAGGCTCTCAAACACTTGCAAATTAATTATTGCGGGGCTCTAAATTTACTCAACGCAAGTTTGCCTTCTTTGCTAAAACAAAGGTCAGGGCATTTGAGCCTCATTTCTAGCGTAGCAGGCTTCACTGGCTTGCCAAAGAGCCTTGCTTACGGTCCCACCAAAGCTGCCTTAACTCATTTGGCTGAGGTTTTGTACCTTGATTTACATCCCGCCAATGTAGGGGTCAGTGTCGTTCACCCAGGTTTCGTAAAAACCCCTTTAACCGCTCAAAACGATTTCAAAATGCCTGCTTTAATTTCCGCGGAACAAGCGGCTTTGGAAATCGTCAAAGGTTATGAATTCGGGGCTTTTGAAATTCATTTTCCTAAGCGTTTTACAAGATTTTTAAAGCTTCTTAGGATCTTACCTTACCGACTGTATTTTTCAATCATAGCGCGCACTACCGGGCTTTAAAGAAGATGAGTCAAGAAATAGATGTTTTTCTGGCGGATTTGGAAAATTACTTCAACAATCTTAAGCCAGCCGATCTCGCAAGTTTAGATAACTATTATGCAAGTGATGCCTGCTTTAAAGACCCCTTTAATGACGTTATGGGATGCGCTCACATTAAAGCCATCTTTGAGCATATGTTTAAAACTCTTGAGTCCCCGCGGTTTACCGTTACCCAAAGACTCTATGACTCGGAAAAAGCTTTTATGTGCTGGGATTTTAGTTTTTCACCCAAGAGTGCACCCCGCCAGATCTTTGTGATTAAGGGGAGCACCTATTTGTCTTTTTGCAAGGACGCGCAAGGAAACTTTAAGATAAACGTCCACCGTGATTATTGGGATCCGGCACAGGAAATTTATGAAAAAATACCTTTATTTGGAAGTCTCTTCAAGTGGATTAGAAAACAATCTAGCGCGCCGTTGAGCTAACCTCAAATAATTGTTGGATTTGTGCCGGTATTTGTATTTAACTTAAAACCCTCCACTTCAGCATCAAGCTGGGTGAAGCGTATCCGCAAAGCTGGGCCTGATGGAGAGCTTTTCTAAATAATGCCCAAGATTTTCATATTGACTGCGCCATTTGATATGGGCAAATCTAAAATCCAAATACCCAAGCGCGCAGCCCACCGCAATATCAGCCAAACTTAAGTGATTGCCAACGCAGTAAGACCGATCCCCCAGAGCGACGCTGATGGACTTCAAGCAGGCATCAACCTTGTGCATTTGACGATCAATCCAGCCTTGAGAGCGTTCGGATTCTTTTCGTCCAGCCCAATTTTTCTCAAGTCTTGCAAGAATGCTTGCATCCATTACCCCGTCTGAGAGTGCCTCCCAGGTTTTAACTTCTGCGCGCTCCCGACCGGATGGGGGAATCAGTTTACCTACAGGAGACAACGTGTCCAAGTATTCCACAATTACTCGGGAATCAAAAATAGCTTCCCCGCCTTCCATGATTAAACACGGCACTTTACCAAGCGGGTTAGATGTTTGTATAGATGTATCAGCCGCCCAAATGTCCTCTATCAAAAATTCATAATCCAGTTTCTTCTCTGCCAACACCACGCGTACTTTACGGACGTAGGGGCTCGTGGCGGTTCCAATTAGTTTCATCTTTAGCAGTTCAGTTTAACAGTCTATATTTTAACCTTTTCGTCATGCTAGAAAACAACAAGTCTTTAAACCTGCATCTAAAATCAGGATTATGACTCAACACTCCATTACCGCGCTATCCCCTCTTGATGGCCGTTATAGCTCAAAACTAAATGACGTTCGCCCTTTGATGAGCGAGGAGGGCTTCTTTCGCTGCAGGGTCCAAGTGGAGATCACTTGGTTCATCGCGTTGAGCGATGCGGGCATGCCGGAGTTTCAACCCCTCTCCCGGCAAGCTCGTGCTGAGCTTCGAAGTTGGGTGACTCATTTTCATACCCAAGATGCTTTGGCCATCAAGGAAATTGAAAGAGTTACAAACCACGATGTCAAAGCGGTTGAGTATTGGCTTAAAAATCAATGTCAAAAGACCGCCCTAAGCGATTCACTGCGCAAGGAGTTGTCCAAAGCCTCGGAATTTATTCACTTTGCCTGTACCAGCGAGGACATCAACAACACGAGCCACGCACTCCAGTTGCACGCACTTAGAGAAAAAGTTGTGCTTAAACACTTAGACCAAATCATTCAAAAACTCACTGCAATGGCCCACGAGTTCGCAGCCATGCCTATGCTAAGCCGCACGCATGGACAAACTGCAAGTCCAACCACCGTTGGAAAAGAGATAGCCAACATCGTTTCGCGCTTACGGCATGCAAGAGAAAAAATTGCGGCCGTGCAGATAATGGCAAAAATGAACGGGGCTGTGGGAAATTACAACGCCCATATTGCTGCTTGGCCTGATTTTGATTGGCACGCATTTAGCAAAAAGGTCATTGAATCTGCTCCCGCTGAAAGCGATGAAATCAACTTTTGTGGACTCGGCCTTAAGCAACAAACCTACACCATTCAAATTGAACCCCATGACTACATGGCAGAGCTTTTTGATGCAATCTCCAGAATCAATACCATTTTGATTGATTGGTCAAGAGACGTTTGGGGGTATGTCTCACTTGGCTATTTCAAACAAAAGTTAAAAAAAGGGGAGATTGGCTCCTCAACCATGCCTCACAAAGTCAACCCCATAGACTTTGAAAACGCAGAGGGTAATCTAGGCCTAGCTAATGCGCTTTTAAATCACTTAAGCGCTAAGCTTCCCATTAGCCGTTGGCAACGGGATTTAACTGACTCCACCGTTCTTAGAAACATGGGCGTCGCTGTGGGATATGCAGTACTTGCCTACCAGTCTTTACTTACTGGTTTGGGCAAGTTGGAGGTTAATGAGGAGAATATTTCCAAAGACTTAGACTTAGCCTGGGAAGTCCTAGCAGAACCCATCCAAACTGTAATGAAAAGATTTGGACTTGAAGGGGCGTATGAGCAATTAAAAGAGGCAACAAGGGGGAAGGTGGTTACGGCCCTTGCATTGCACACCTTGATTAACGGCCTTAACATCCCTGAGGATGAGAAAAGACGATTGCTTAAATTGACTCCCTCCGAGTACACGGGTTTAGCTGAGTCACTTGCACGACTGATCTAAGAGTTGTTCCAATTCAATTTACACCTTCGCCAAGTCCAACCGTTTAAATTCTATTTACGCACGCTCTCCGCGGCTCTTTCCGCGTAGCGATTAAAGCGCCAAGCAGTTCCTTCTTGGGCAATTCTTCTCCAAGTCATTCTCTTGTCTGGGGGGCTCAGCTCAGTCCAATACTGAACTTCTTCAAAAGTTCTCCCACAGCCCTTGCACAATGGGTCTCCTTGACTGGTAGAACAAATCGCGATGCAAGGCGTATCAGGGGTGCTGTCATACCAAGCGAGCCAAGCTTCGTAGGCCTTGGCAGGAAAGCCCCTAACTGCGACGTCGTCTTGCCTGTAGTAGACCATTAAGGCATATACTTTGGCGAGTTCACGAAGTTGTGGTGATAAAGTGACCCCGTCTGTTGAAGGTGATTTATCCCTCCAAAAGTTTATCGCCGCTTCAATGTCCGTAATGTGTATAGAGCTCATAGAGGGGCCAATGATAGTCTTTTTCGGATAGAAATTTATTAATTTTTTAAATTCCAAGCTTAGCTTCTATCGATATTCTCAATTAACATTTATATTTCCAAATGACCAAGATTTTCCTAAAGTGGTTTCTCAGCGCATCTGTTTTGTTATTGCTGGCTTGGTTGGATCAAGGCATCATCGTTAATGGCTTTGGATCTGCTTTATTGGCCTCCTTGGTGATTGGGCTCTTAAACTTAATTGTTCGCCCTATTTTGTTCATACTTACACTACCTGTAACAATTTTAACTTTAGGTCTATTTTTATTTGTAATCAACGCATTTGTTTTTTTAATGGCTTCCTCATTTTTGGATGGTTTCCAAGTGATAGGATTTACAAACGCGTTGATAGGCTCTTTTCTTTATTCAGTCCTTGGGGTCATCATTGACTCAGCGCTCGAGAGCTTGTTCCCTCCTCGCAGCCTCCAAGCTCCTTAACCTCACGTCCACAATAGAGGCCTCTATTCTTGCAGTAGCATCAAGGCCTGATTGTCTAGAGATTTGTCGGGTTAACTCTTGAGCTGCTTTTAAACGGTCCACTGCCCCTGAATAATCCCAGTGTGCGGCCAACGCTTCTGCATCTGCGCGAATACCTCCTATGGTATTACCTGTTGTTAGTAAGGCAGTTGACATCAGCTCCCATGCATGTGCATCTCGAGGGAATTGAGACAACCAGAGTTGCAAACTGTCGATAACTAATTTTGCATCTTCAGGCCGGTGCGATGCATTCCTAATTCCAGCTTGCACAAGCACCTGAGCTCTGGACTTGCTTAGCTTTTGAACCAGTCCGCTTGCGGTTACGTAATTTCCTCTTGCCAACTCGAATTCAGCGCTAAGAAAAATAAAATCTCTTTGAGCTGCGCCGTCTTTTGCAACTATAGGCTCAATTTCTTTGAGGTGCCTTTCTGCCAAAGTCCAATTTTTAAGGCGAATATCAGCTAAAGTTGCGGCGTATAAAGCAGAAAGCCAAAGAGGTGGGTTGTTTTTTAAAGTTCTATAGTGATCTTTTCCCATCGGGGTTGATGTGTTTGCTTGATCACTAAATATGCGCTGCTCGTCCGGTTCAGGATTAACCATCACTTTTGCACGGGCCGTCATCATGGCATGTTCCAATGACATTTCCTTTGGCGTCATCAACGCGTTTACGGATATACGCCCTTGTATATCGGCGATACGCTCTGTGGTGAGCGGGTGACTTCTTAGGTATGGAAATCCACCACTGTCGTTTAGTCTTGAAGCTTGCTCAAGCTTTTGGAACATAGTCACAAACCCAATCGGATCGTACCCGGCTTGCTCCATAACGGAAAAACCAACTCGGTCGGCCTCTCGCTCCATGTCCCGAGAAAAGTTCAATTGTGTTTGGATTGCACCTGCCTGGCCTCCCACAATCAATGCGCTTGCAGCGCTTGGGCTTCGACTAGCGGCTATAAGACCTAACAACAAGGTGCCAATCACAAAAGGGGTTTGCTGCCCCTGCTTTGAGATCATGCGAGCAATATGGCGTTGAGAAATATGGCTAAGCTCGTGACCAAGAACCGAGGCCAATTCATCTCGCGTTGTGACTATAGAGATCAGGCCGAGGTGAACGCCCATAAAGCCGCCGGGCAAAGCAAACGCGTTAACTGTTTTGTCGCGTATCAGTAGTACTTCCCAAGCAAACCGTTCTTTAAGGTCGTTATTTAGGTACCCTTTTGCGATTGCAGTCTCAATTAATGTTCCCCAAATGGTTTCTACATATTCCACCAATAAAGGATCATCCACATAGTCTGGATCTTTAACGATTTCACGAACAACGGACTGGCCAATGCTCATCTCCTGGCCCAAGGTCATCTCGGTGTTCTCCCCTAAACTAGGCAGTCGACCCGAGGCATATTGAGCGTTGAGGGTTACACTTGCAAGCAGGATGGATATACCCAGGCCTATTTGAGCGGATTTCTTTTTAAATATTCTTAAACGAAGCATAGAGTTTCTCGGATATTTCTCCTCAGTAATATTAACCTAAATTCAATTAATGATGCGCCATGTCTTTAACTCACTTTAACTCTGAAGGCCATGCTCACATGGTTGATGTAGGCTCCAAATCACCTACCCACCGCATTGCCGTTGCCTCAGGAACCATTCAAATGGCACGCGCCACAATGGAGATGATCACAAAGGGCGAGGCAAAAAAAGGTGATGTGTTGGGAGTGGCAAGAATCGCAGGAATTCAAGGCGCAAAGCGCACAAGTGATTTAATTCCTTTATGTCATCCATTGGCGCTAACGCATGTATCCGTGAATTTTGAGATTGATTCACAAAATTCTCTTATTATTTGCACCAGCAGGACTGAGACCAATGGGCCGACCGGGGTGGAGATGGAGGCTCTTACGTGTGTGCAAGTCGCACTTTTAACAATTTACGATATGTGTAAAGCCGTTGACCGAGGCATGCGGATGAACAACATCTATTTGGTAGAAAAACAAGGTGGTCAATCAGGCCACTTTGTTGCCAAAGACTGATCTATTTTTAGCGGCAACCGATGGGTCTGTATTGCTCACTTAGCTCTGGTTTTGGCATCTGCGCCGACCAATTACCCAGGGCCATGCTGAGGTCGGGAATTTCTGAGTCTTTGGTGACACAAACCCAAATTAAACCTTCATTTGGGGATTTGTTAAGAGCTTCTTCTTTTTTTAACTCATCTGGATCTTGGGCTTTTGAATGGATATTTTTCAAAGGTATCAAAAGCAGTGTGGACGGCGTTGAATCGACCAAAACTTTCACGATAACGGTTGCGCTACTTGAATCAATTTTGACACTCCATACCCCATCATCTGAGAAATGTTCGCTGAATCCGCTTGACCAATCAACTTGAGTTTGAGGGGTTTGTGATGAATTAGTTTGAAAACTTTTGTTCACCGCCTCGCGGGCAAATTGCGCTTGATCAAACGCTTCTTGAACCTGGTAGGTGTTTTGATGTTTGAGATAGGCAGAGGTGGCGCTGGCAAGGATTATTCCTAAAAGACCCAAGATAGCCATGACCTGTATCAAGGTCAGCCCTCGCTGCTCATAAGTTGTAGGTTGTGCCTTAGTCATTTATTCTCAATACAAAAAAAGGCATCCTTTCATACTCGTCCAGCCTCTCATAGGAGGCGGAACTAGCATGATAAGTTCAGAGCATTGCTTTCAAGAGTTTAGCCATTTCTGATGGGTTGCGTGTGATTTTAAATCCGCATTCCTCCATGATGCTTAATTTGGCATCCGCCGTATCCTCTCCACCGGAGATCAAAGCCCCCGCGTGACCCATACGCTTTCCAGCTGGAGCGGTTACGCCTGCGATGAATCCGACGATTGGTTTTTTCATATTTGCCTTACACCAGCGAGCCGCATCGGCCTCATCTGGTCCACCAATTTCGCCAATCATGATGACCGCATCGGTCTCTGGATCATCATTGAAGGCTCTCATTACATCAATGTGCTTTAGCCCGTTGATGGGGTCTCCACCAATACCCACCGCACTTGACTGGCCAAGGCCGATCTCGGTTAATTGTGCAACTGCTTCATAGGTCAGTGTGCCAGAGCGAGAAACCACTCCGATACGTCCTTTTCTGTGAATATGCCCAGGCATAATTCCAATTTTTATTTCATCTGGCGTAATAAGCCCAGGACAATTGGGGCCTAAGAGTATGGTTTTTTTTCCACCAGCCGCCTCTTTGGCTTTCATCTTGTTACGGACCTCTAACATATCCCGCACTGGAATACCCTCGGTTATGCAGATTGTGAGTTCCAAATCAGCTTCAACGGCTTCCCAAATTGCGGCGGCGGCGCCTGCAGGGGGAACATAAATAACGGACACTGTTGCCCCAGTTTGATGGGCAGCTTCTTTAACAGTTGCATAAATTGGAATATTGAAAATTGACTCTCCGGCTTTTTTGGGGTTCACACCGGCTACAAAGCAATTTTTACCGTTTGCATATTCCTGGCACTTTTCTGTGTGAAATTGACCAGTTTTTCCCGTAATCCCTTGGGTGATTACTTTTGTATTCTTGTTGATATAAATAGACATGCTAAATTTCCTTAGGATCAGTTTAAAGCAGCAACGACTTTTTGCGCTGCTTGCGCCATGGTGTCTGCGCTAATAATCGGTAGGCCCGAGTCGGCTAGCATTTTTTTGCCAAGGTCCTCGTTTGTGCCTTTCATACGAACCACTAAAGGCACATTTAAATTAACAGCCTTGCAAGCGGTTATCACACCGTTGGCAATCGTGTCGCACTTCATAATTCCGCCGAAAATATTGACCAAAATGGCTTTCACTTTAGGATTTTTAAGCATGATCTTAAAAGCTTCAGTAACCTTCTCGGGTGTGGCGCCCCCTCCCACGTCTAGAAAATTCGCAGGCTCAGCACCAAATAACTTGATGGTATCCATGGTCGCCATTGCTAAGCCAGCACCATTTACGAGGCAGCCAATATTTCCGTCTAAACTTATGTAAGCCAAATCGAATTTAGAGGCCTCAATCTCAGCCGGATCCTCCTCATCTAAATCCCTGTAAGCAACAATCTCTGGGTGCCTGAAAAGGGCGTTGGAGTCAAAATTGAATTTAGCATCAAGCGCTTTAATACCGCCGCTTCCCTCCAGGATGAGCGGATTGATCTCGGCCAGTGAACTGTCAGTTGCTTGATAACACTCATACAGCTTTTTAAATACATCCATGGCCTGATCAGCCGAGCCAGCGGGTACTCCGATACTGGTTGAAACAAACAAAGCTTGCTCGTTTGTTAACCCAATTAAGGGATCAATAAATACTTTCACAATCTTTTCCGGATTGCTGTGAGCCACCTCTTCAATGTCCATGCCACCCTCAGAAGAGGCCATCATGGCAACTTTTTGAGACGCCCTGTCGGTAACGATAGATACGTAGTACTCTTTCTTGATGTCTGCTCCGTCTTCAATCAACAAGCGACGTACTTTTTGACCAAGTGGTCCTGTTTGATGCGTAATCAACTGCATGCCCAAAATTTCAGTCGCAAGTTTTTTTACTTCCTCAACGGAACGCGCAAGCTTGA
>Ga0164297_10000947_pt1 | contig 33013 bp, 30 predicted proteins | sample GEODES058metaG_FD_113539 | JGI IMG/M metagenome (GOLD analysis project Ga0164297, IMG submission 113539) | Dystrophic lake water microbial communities from Trout Bog Lake, Wisconsin, USA - GEODES058 metaG | ecosystem: Environmental > Aquatic > Freshwater > Lake | place: USA: Trout Bog Lake... | reverse complement strand
TTCGCAGAGTCGAGAGAAATACTAATGGAGACGGTGAACTCTATAACGCTGAATTTCAAGAAATTAAAGATGTGAAAGATCCCCGACGAAACAATTGACCAGGATTCACGCGTGCTCAAAGCCTTATTCATCGTGCATGTTGGGGATCAGTATTTTGAGTTAGGGTTAAGCAAGAATTCACGTTGTTTTTGAGCTTAATCAGTTGCTAAAAAAAATGAGAATCATTTCATCTACGAGCTGCTACCGCTCAACTGGCAACCCAAAACTTAAAACAAGATGACCGCCGATGGCGGTCATTTACATTGGGCTGTCAATACGTGTTGTTCGTTTGCTTACATATTTTCGACTCTAAAACTATCTAATTCCTTTTTAAATGTGGCTTTTTTAATTTTGTAGAGTCTCAATAGAGGGTAACTATTGATTACTCAAGCATTCTAAAGGGTTATGCTAATCATGATCAAGATTGCTTGTTGATTGGAATGCCATGATGTCTTCGCTTTCTAAAAGACCTTCTGAAGATAAATTGATGACTCAATTTATTTTTATTATCGGATTATTTTTGGGGTCTGTAGTTGGGCATGCCCAAACAGATTTTCCATCCCAGCCCATAAAGTTAATTTTACCTTTTCCTACAGGTAGCGGTACTGACGGTACAGCACGTGTACTGGCTTCAACAATTTCATCTACAACGGGTACAACCGTTGTGGTAGAAAATAAGGTTGGCGCAAATGGCTTTATGGCGGCGGAATATGTTGCCAAATCAAAACCAGACGGATACAACTTACTACTCACCAGCAATACGCACGTTGCCAATAAATTTTTATTTAAAAAATTACCCTATGAACCTGTACAAGACTTTAAAAGCATTACTTTGCTAAAGGAAGCCCCATTGGTCTTGGTTGTTGGTCCAAATTCTCCCTTTTTGACTTTTGCTGATCTCAATAAACGTGTAAAGCAATTTCCTGGGGTTGTATCATTTGCAAGTGGAAACTCATCATCAAGAGTCGCTGCAGAGTTGTATAGCCTAACAATGAACTCTAAAATGCTTTATGTGCCGTACAAAGGTAATCCTACAGCATTGGCTGATTTGATAGGAGGGCGTGTGGATGTTTTATTTGCTGATACAAGCTCAGTGATGTCCTTAATTAAATCTGGCCAACTACGAGCACTTGCTACAACTGGTAGCACTAGACTTGCTAATCTTAAAGACGTGCCAACCAGTGCAGAGTTAGGCTTTCCACAGGTTAACTTTGGCTCATGGTTGGCTTTGCTTGCACCCGCAAAAACGCCAACAGCTATTAGTGAAAAATTAAACTCAATGTTTAATGCTGCTCTTCAAAATGAAGCAGTAAGACGAAACTTTGCTCTCAACGATGCCGAACCAAAGGGATCTACGCCCACTGAATTAGATGCTTTTATGAATGCTGAGCTGATCAAGTGGTCAGACATCATTTCTAAAGCTGGCATTCAACCCGAATAACTTCACTTTTATATTTCTCATGTCAATTGATCTAGAAAAACGCAATGATGGTGTTGCAATTATTACCATTAACCGCCCTGAAAAGTTAAATGCTTTTGATTCTGATCACTATAAACAACTTGCTGATGCCTGGTCTGAAACCCGTGATGATGAGCAAGTTCGTTCAATAGTGATCACCGGCGCTGGCGATAAGTCTTTTAGTACCGGAGCAGATCTGAGTACTTTTTTTGATAACCCCTCCACTTTATCCAGCTTTTGGTTAACTCAAAAGGGGATGTTGCTAAATCGTGGACTTGAAATGTGGAAACCAGTTATTGCGGCAATAAACGGCTATTGCATTGGCGGTGGACTTACATTGATGCTTGCGACCGATATAAGAATTGCAGTTCCCTCGGCAACATTTGGTCTTTCTGAAGTAAAGCGTGGCGTTGTTGCTGCCAACGGGGGTACTCAGAGAATGATCGAACAATTGCCCCGCGCAATTGCTATGGAAGTTTTATTGACCGGAGATCGTTTTACTGCGGAAGTAGCTTTGCGATGGGGTTTGATTAATCAAGTTGTAGAACCCCAAGACCTTCTTGATACGGCATGCTCCTTTGCATTAAAAATTGCTAAAAATGCTCCGCTTGCAGTCCAAGCAACCAAAGAGTTAGCTTTGCGTGCGCGTGAAATGTCGTTAAGTGAAGGTTTGAGAATGGAGCAATTTACCAACCGTATGCTTTCACAAACTGAAGATGCAAAAGAGGGGCGAGCTGCATTTAAAGAGAAGCGTGATCCTATTTTTAAATCCAAGTAATTAATTTTGCCAGTTTATAAACTCAAAAATATATGAATGAATTAACCAAAATGCGCGGCAAATACGTAATTGCCGGTATTGGGCATACCGATTACGGAAAATTGCCTGGTCGCTCTACGATAAGCTTGAATACTGAAGCATGTAAGTCAGCTCTTATTGATGCACAAATTGAAAAAAGCTTAGTTGATGCATTATTTGTCAAAGTACCTACATCAGCGAAAGAGTTCATGTATGGTCAGAAATTAGCTGAAGCAATGGGTATGCGGCCAAAGCTAGGGGGATCTTGGGATCAAGGTGGTGCAGCTAATATGGCTTTGATCTCTAATGCAATGTCAGCAATTGAAACTGGTCAATGCGAAGTAGCTTTGGTTTGTTATGCAGATAATCCTAGATCCGGAAGTAGGCAAGTTTACGCTAGACCTCGTGGCGATGACGCTGTTTATGGTTGGTTTTCAACTGCTGCTGGATATGGTTTGATTCATCGAAGACATATGATTGAGTTTGGAACGAAACCTGAGGATTTCGCGCAATTTGCCATGGCCTCACGAAGACACGGGGCACTTAATCCAAAAGCTCAATTGAAGGTGCCACTGTCGTTGGAGCAATACATGAACGCACCCATGCAAATTGAACCACTAAGAAGGGATGATTGTTGTTTGGTCTCAGATGGTGGGGCTGCTTTGGTCATCATGAGCGAGAAAAGAGCTCGTGCTTTAGGTGTTCCAAATCCAGTGCCTATTTTAGGTTTAGGGCAAGGACAAACTTCAGCTGAGTTACATGTTCGGGAGAGTTTGACAAGTACTGAGGCGGTTGTTTCAGCAAAGACTGCATTCCAAATGTCTGGATTTCAACCCAAGGATATTGATGTTATTCAGATTTATGATTGCTTTACAGTAGCCGGTATGATGACATTGGAAGATTATGGATTTTGTCCAAAAGGTCAATTCGGTGTTTGGTCTAAGGGCGGATATTTGGAAATTGATGGCGCTCTGCCAATGAACACCAGTGGTGGTTTACTATCGGAGACAGGAATGCCAGGACTTCAATTGATCATTGAAGGTGTCAGACAAATGCGTGGTGTCGCAAATTTACAAGTCTCAAAGGCGAGAAATTGTTTGATCAGTAATCAAGGTGGAACCATGCATACGCATGCAACAATGATTCTAGGAAGATGTAATGATTGAATTTCCTCAACCCGACATAACTGATACCTCACGTCCCTTCTGGGATGCTTTGAATCAAGGAGATTTACTATTTCAAGAGTGCGAACACCACCATCGGTGGTTACCATTTAGAGACTTTTGTCCAACTTGTTTGTCAGATAAATTAACTGTTGTCAAGGCCTGTGGGCGAGCGAAACTAATTAGTTGGGTGATTTATAACACATCGATGCATGATGCATTTAAAAACGAGCTTCCTTATAACGTATCTTTAGTTCAACTTGAGGAGGGACCAAAGATGATGACAAATATTTTGATTCCTAATGAAGAATTAAGAGCTGAAATGCCTTTGCAGTTGAGAGTCGTCGAGAGGGGCGACTTGAAGTTAGCTAAGTTTGTGCCTGACTTCAATTAAGTTATATTGGTTATATAAAATTTTGGGAGTTGAAGTCTTGAATCAACCTGCTTTTAGTGGTCTATTGGTTATAGACTTGACTCAAATTTACAATGGGCCGTACGCAACTTTTCTTTTGGCTCAGGCTGGAGCAACGGTAATAAAGATTGAACCACCTGAGGGCGAACATTTACGTAAAAGAGCTAACGACGAAAATCATGCTGTAACTGTTCCTTTTGCAATGTTGAATGCAAACAAGCTTTCAATGAAATTGAATCTTAAAAAAGAAAAAGCAGTTGAAGTTTTTCTATCCTTGGTTAAAAAGGCTGATGTTTTGGTAGAGAACTTCACCCCCAATACCATGGAGAAGTTAGGCTTGAGTGCTGAAAAGTTAACAGCCTTGAATCCTCGTCTGATTTATGCATCTAGCTCAGGTTATGGTAAATCTGGTCCCTACCGTGAGTTTCCTGCAATGGATTTAGCCGTTCAGGCAATGTCAGGAGTCATTGGTGCCACAGGGTATCCTGAAAGTCCTCCAGTTAAAGCGGGTGTTGCACTTTGCGACTTTAATGCTGGAATCCATTTATATGGAGCCATATGTACGGCACTTTATCAAAGAGAGAGAACCGGTCGTGGTGATATTGTTGAGGTCTCCATGATGGAGGCTATATATCCATCATTGGCTTCAAATTTAGGTGTCCATCATCATGGAGATCATTCAGTCAAGAGAACTGGTAATAGGCACGGCGGTATGAGCTTAGCTCCATACAATGTCTATCCAGTTAAAGACGGTTATGTTGCCATTATCACCAGTAACGAAAAGCATTGGCAAGCTCTTGTAAAAGCTCTTCAGTTGGATCAAAAATTTGACTTAACTAATTTTCAGACTCAAAAATCTAGATCTGAAAATATGAATGCCTTGGATGCCTTACTGGAGACTTTAACGCTTTCACTAGACAAAAGGAGTTTGCTTGATTTACTTCGCGCGCATCGGGTTCCGTGTGCACCTGTACAAGAGCTTGATGATGTAATCAACGATGAACACTTATTGGCAAGAGGATCTATCAAGAAAATAAATCACCCAATTTATGGCGACATTTTAATTAACACTTCACCCCTAAAATTCGCTAACTCTATTTCCGCCGAATATAAGCCGAGTGTACCTCTGGGTAATGATACGGAACTTATTTTGCGATCAACCTTAGGAGTAAATGAGTTAGACGTTACTAATTTGTTGAATCAAATTTCAAATTAATTCTTTACTATTTTGGGGAATACCATGGCTGAACATAATGCCGGACTATTGCAAGAACTTTTAGAGATAAGAGATTTAGCTAGAAAATTTATGACCAAGGAGGTCTTACCCGTAGAGGAGAAAGCTCCATTTGATTCGTTTGAACTTCCGGATCATATTTTACGACCTCTTCAAGATAAGGCTAAATCCATTGGATTATGGGCTGTCAGGGCTCCAGAGGAATTTGGCGGAGGAGGGCTTAGTCTACTGGCAACAACCGTTATAGCTGAAGAAACCGCCAAGTGCAAAATGGGTGCCTATGTTCCTGCTTGTGGTGCTACAGGCTCAAACCCACCCGCTCCTATTCTTTTGGGTACAAAAGAGCAAATCTCAAAATTTGCTATCCCAGCTATAAAAGATGGTAAAAAAGCTTTTGTAGCCATTAGTGAGGCCTCAGGTGGTTCAGATCCTGCTCGTTCCATTCGAACTCGAGCAGTTTTAAAAGGCGATCGTTATACTTTGAATGGCTCAAAAATGTGGATCACTGGTGCCGCTCAGGCCAATTGGGGTCTTTTATTCGCCAGAACCGGTGATCAAGGTCAAAGAGGTGGAATCACGTGTTTTATCATTGATGGAAAGCCAAAGGGCATGACCATCAAGGAGATGAAGGTTATACGTTCATATTCGCCTTATGAGATTTTTTTAGAAAACGTTGAAGTACCAGTCGAAAATCGTTTGGGTGAAGAGGGGCAAGGCTTTGCTTTATGTGAAAAGTGGTTGGTAGAAGGACGCGTCCCCTATGCAGCGGGAACGATTGGAATAGCTCAAGCCGCTTTGGATATCGCTGTTCAATGGGCAAAAGAAAGGGAGACTTTTAAAACCAAATTGGCAGATAAACAAGCTATTCAGTGGATGCTTGCTGATAGTGATATGGAGATTCGCGCAGCCAGACTTCTAATTTACGAGGCAGCTAAGAGATCCGATGAGGGGTTGAATTTCAAAACAGAGGCATCAATTGCTAAAGTTGTTGCTACTGAAACTGCGGGTCGTGTAATAGATCGTTGTATACAGATTATGGGTGGAATGGGTTTATCCCAAGAATTGCCGCTTGAGCGTTGGTACCGTGAGCTTCGAATTAAACGTATTGGAGAGGGACCCTCAGAGGTTCATCGGATGGTCTTATCAAGAGAGTTGTTAGGTTAGAGATCGAGAGTTTTAAATTTCTTTTTTAATATTAGGGAATGAAGGGGTAAATTGATGTCGATAACCCAGATGGTCTGTTCTCTTTTCTTTAGCTTTCTCGCCATGAATCAAGTGGCCATGGCTCAGGATGTTTACCCTAGCAAACCTATACGCGTGGTCGTGCCTTATCCACCAGGTGCTTCGACTGATGGTTTAGCTCGAGCTTTTGCACAAGAACTTGCCAAGGAATTGAAAACCAATGTGATCGTTGAGAACAAACCTGGTGGTGGTACAACCATAGGCGCATTGGCTGTCAAAAATGCCCCCGCTGATGGCTATACATTGCTCTTCCAGGTTGATGGCCTCTACAACGGAAAATTAGCGACCCCTAGCGTCGCTTATGAAATGAGCGATTTCGAAATTTTATCCTCTTTAGGGCAAACTCCTTATGCATTGGTGGTGCCTTCTAAGATTAATGTTAGCAACCTAGATGAGTTAAAAGTGTATGCCGAATCTAGAAAAGGGGAATTGACTTTTGGTGTTTTAGGTAATGGGGTTACGTCCTATTCAATTTTGGCTAACAATTTAAGCAAGGCATTGAATGTGATGCCGAGGTTAATACCTTATAAGGGTGGGGTGGAGGGGGTTGTAGCAGCTATGTCTGGCGATATTGACGCCTACTTTGCGACTGTCAGTTTGGCCTATGCTCAAAGAGATAATTCAAAAATAAAAATTCTTGGAATTACATCAGATAGTGGAAGGAATCGATTCCTGCCTAATGTTAAATCCTTCGAGGATATAGGTGTTAAACATATGAATCTAAAAAGTCTTTATGGTGTTGCCATCAGAGCCAACACAGCGCCTGCAATTAAAGCTAAATTAATTAAATCGATTTCAAATGTGATTGAAACTGATGACATGAAAAAAGCCAGATCAACCATTTCGTTAGAGGAATTTGCTGGCTCTTTAAGTGAATATAAGGCAGAAGTAATGAGAAACTTACAAATGTATGAGAGCGCACAACTATTGAGTGAAAAATAGATGAATAAGACGTTGCTCGCTACTAAAGTAGGCGCGAATTGTCCTGACCGAAAATCATTGAGAAATACAACATGCAGCACTCAAGCGACTTTTATATCTAACTTGAGTTGCATAAATTACTTTGCGTGTCTTATGGTGCTGCCTCTCAACGATGCCAAGTCCTACCGAATTGAAGAACGTTCACTGACGGCCACCCAAACTCCCCTATTTTTGGCCACCCAAATTCCCCCCCTGTTGGGGTTAATTTGACTAACTTTTAGTCAAGTTCTGGGCTTTTTGGCCCCATTTGCCAAGACGTTATCGTATCCCCATATTTTGGGGATTACTAGAGCTAGAGACTAAGCGATTCTACTGATTGTCTCTCCAAATTCTAGAATTAAAGTTAGATTTTCTAGTGCTTGGAGTAATCAGATGATTCTCTTAATGAAGTGGATTTTGCAAGTTCTCCTTATTATTCCAAGTTTTGTTCTCGCACAAAGTATTTATCCAAACAAGCCAATCAAGCTAATTACTCCCTTTGAGGCGGGTGGCACGGTTGATGTCATTGGTCGCTCTGTTGCTAATGTAATTAACAAACGTGGTGTATTTAATATTTATGTTGAAAATAAACCTGGCGCAAATGCGATGATTGGTTCGGTTGCAGTCGCTAAGGCTCAACCGGATGGTAATACTATTTTAAACGTGTCTCCGTCAATCATTATCAACGAACTTTTGTCTAAGTCGACTCCTTACGATACTTTAAAAGACTTTAGCCCTGTTAGCGTATTAGGGATTGGCAGTGGTTATTTGCTGGTTGTGAGAAAGGACTTGGCTGTAAATTCTGTTCCGGAGTTAATCGCTTTATCCAAAATTGCGTCAAATCCATTGACCTATGGTACACCCGGTATTGGTAATGCATTGCATTTGGCTACTGAGAATTTCGCCTCTAAGGCTGGTATTCAATTGCTGCATATTCCTTTCAAAGGTAGTGCGGGTGCTCTCAATGCAATTGTTGCTGCACAGGTCGATGTAATGGTCTTGTCTCCAGCAACAGTCCTTCCTCTGAGAGAATCGGGTCAACTTAAAGTTCTTGCATTCACTGGTTCATCTAGAGCCAAGGACTTCTTAAATACGCCAATTATGAAAGATGTGGGGATAGATGACTGCGTAATCAAAGGGACTTGGGTAGGTTGGTTTGCCCCTAAGGGTACACCTACTGATATTGTCAACAAATTATCCTCTGAGATTAAACTGGCACTTAAGGATCCACAGCTTAGAGATTCTCTGAATGAGGGTGGCTTTGATGTAGATGGTCGGAGTCCCGCTGAATTCACCAACTTTGTCAAGAGCGAGCAGGAAAGATATTCAGAAATCGTGAAGCGTCTTGACATCCAAATTCATTGACTTTTATTTTTTAGACTGAATCATGAAGAATTTCCCCACACTCAGAGATTGGATAGACGATCTGGCCGAGAATGATTTAATAACCATTGCAAAGCCGGGTTTGAGTTTGAATTTTGAACTCGCTGCCTTAGCCCATCGACTTGATGGCGAAAGGGCCACATTTTTCCCCACACCTGGTGGTCACAGCATTCCCGTTGTAAGTGGGATTATGTCCACTCGACCTTGGATTGCGCGAGCCATGGGCGTAGATGAAAAAGGAATCTTAAAGAAGTATCAAGAGGCCGTTTCTGCACCCATGCCTTGTAAGGTTATCCCCCAATCTAACGCTAAGGTTCAAGAAGTTATTCACGCTGGACCTATTGATCTTGCAGCACTACTTCCTGCACCGATTCACAACGAACATGATGGTGGTGCTTATATCACTGCAGGGCTCTTGATCAGTGCTAATCCAAAAACCGGTAAGCAAAACGTTTCTATCAATCGGTGCCAACTTCAAGGTGGTAACAAATTGGGCGTTTCTGTATCTTCTCGTGACACGGGCGCTTTTTTAGCTGAATCGGAAAAACAAGGAAAACCTATGCCTATCACCATCGTCATTGGCGTAGATGTGATGACCTTGTTGGCCTCACAAGCCTTGGTGGGCCAAGACCAAGATGAGTTGGAGGTAGCTGGAGCTTTACATGGTCAGCCACTTGAGGTTGTGAAATCGATCACGAATGATCTTATGATTCCTGCTCACGCTGAAATAGCAATTGAGGGTTTTTTTGTTCCAGGAGTTCGTGAATTGGAGGGTCCGTTTGGAGAATTCACTCAATATTACGGTCCCCAAGGTGAGCGTTTTGTGATTGAAGTCACGACGGTTACACATCGAAAGTCCCCACTTTTTCATACCATCATAGGAGGTGGCACTGAACACCTCATGCTGGGTGCTGTTCCAAGAGAGGCCAGTTTTCTTACAAACATGCAACGTGTTTTTCCTAACGTTTTAAATGTTCACTTACCAAAGGGTGGTGTAGGTCGTTATCACTTGATTGTTCAGATTAAAAAAATATATGAGGGCTCAGCTAAGAACATCATTTTTAGTGCATTGTCGATGCATCACGATGTGAAATTGGTGATCGTCGTTGACGAAGACATTGATATCTACAACTCATTTGAAGTTGACTGGGCCATTGCCACTCGATTTCAGGCTGATAAAGATATGGTCTTGGAATCTAATTGTCGCGCCTCCAAGTTAGATCCAACTTCAAGAGGTGGCATTGGTTCAAAACTTGGTATTGACGCTACCAAACCCTTGGATGCCAAGCCGGAACAATTTTTAAAAATTAAAGTGCCCGGTGCCGCAGAATTAAATTTGGATTCAGTAATCCAAAAGGTCAATGGCAAAAAATGGCGTGAGAATTTGGTTTCATAAGCGAGAAGTTAAAAAGCTGAATAAGCTCTACTTATTCAGCAGTAGCTCCAGATATTTCAATCACCTTTTTCCAGCGGTCACGTTCAATTTTGGTTGCTCTGATCATATCTTCAGGACTCCCTGGCACAGCCTCTAGGCTTACCTCTTTGAGTGAAGCGCTGAACTCAGTGCTTTTTAGTAAACGATTGAGAGATTCATTCATCTTCAATGTGATTTCTTTTGGCAGTTTGGCTTGTCCAACCAAACCAAACCAAACTACCGTTGTTAGACCGCCAAAGCCAGCTTCCTCAGCGGTCGGTACCTCTGGTAACTGAAACCATCGCTTGGTGCTTGTTACGGCAAGTGGTTTTATTTTCCCAGCTTTAATTTGCGGAATGAGCTGAGGTAAATTGTCTGTATTGAATTGAACTTCGCCTGAGAGCAAAGCTTGCATAGCAGGACCATTACCTCGGTAGGGGATATGTACCATGTCTACGCCAGTTTGACTTTTAAACAACTCATTCAAAAGATGACCAGTGCTGCCAATGCCCGCACTGGAATAGGCTAGCTTGCCGGGGTGACTTTTGCCATATTCAACCAAATCTTTGAGCGAGTTGATGGGAATGTTGTTGGAGACCACAACTACATTGGGTGTTTGTGCAATGATTCCAATGGGTGTTAAATCGGTGTCTGGATCATATCCCAATTTCTCTTTATAAATGAAAGGATTGATGGCGACTTGAGTGTAAGAGACCACCATAAAGTAGTGGTCATCAAAGGGGGACTTGACAAACGAATTGACACCGATGCCTCCATTGGCTCCGCCTTTATTTTCCACAATCATGGGCTGCTTTAAGTCTTCACCAAGTTTTAATGCTAATCGGCGCCCCAAAATATCTGTAGACCCTCCTGCTGCGTAGGGGATCACTAATCGAAGTGGGCGGGAAGGCCAATTAGATTGAGCAAGTGCTATGTTGGTAATTGCGCTGATCAACACAATCAAGGGTGCAACAAATAATGAGGTCGATTGGATTTTGGTCAAGGAATATCTCTTCATGGCTGGCTGATGGATGGACGGTTATGACGATTGAACTCAGTCCGGAGTTGAACTTTATTGATTTTTCCCATTGCAGTTCGTGGTAACGAGGTTAGGAAATGATAGTTTCTGGGGATTTTGTAGCCGCCCAAATGGTTGCGACAAAATTCAATGAAGTGCTCACTGTATTTATTTGGTTCGATATCATTGTCGCACTGGGTTTTTAAAACAATTAAGGCGAGTAAGGCTTCTCCAAATCGATCATCTTTAACACCAATGACTGCGACCTCAGACACCCATGGGTGTTTTAGTAATACAGTCTCAACTTCTTGAGTGTAAACATTTTCTCCGCCAGTTTTGACCATGTCTTTTTGACGTTCTAGGATATGCAAGTAACCCTCAGAATCGAGCTTGCCAATATCGCCCGTAAAAAACCAACCGTCTACAAAGGCGCGTGAAGATTCATCAGGTCTATCAAGGTAGCCCAAACACACTTGAGGACCTTTTACTACGATTTCTCCAATCGAACCACATTCCAAGGGTTCTCTTTTTTCATTAACAAAGCGAATTTGCGTACTTGGCAAAAGTCGACCAGCACTCTTTAGAAGCTCTGGTCGGTGAATCATGGCAAAACGGTGGGTATCCTCGTCCAAAATGCTCAAATAAGGTGATGTTTCGGTCAATCCATAACATTGGTGAAGCCCAACATGACTCAGGTTTTCTTGACAAAATTTGAGCCATTGAGTGTTCATCGGTGATGTGCCGTAACTGATGAGTCTCAGGCTCTTTAAGGCATGCTTCTGAAAATCAGTTTCTTGTAGAAAACGAATTAATACTGCAGGGACGAGGCTTAAAATGGTGACCTTTTCGCGCTCAATGCATTCAATAATTTTTTCCGTGGAGTATTCGGGCGCGTATATATGGCTGCCGCCGAACATGGAGATCACCGTTGCTTTCAAATCAGTTGAATGAAACATCGGCGAAACATGTAAATAGATATCGTCCTTGTTGGGTTTCATGGAGTTTGATATCTGAAGGGCATTCATCACTATATTTTTATGACTCAAGCAAACCCCTTTACCTGGTCCTGTTGTACCGCCAGTGTACAAAATAATCGCGATGTCATCGTCTTGTGGTTCAATGCGTTGGACCGTTGAGGACCTTAAGTACAAGTCCTCTAACCATATGCGACTTGAAAGCTTCTTGTCTTTTTTTAGCGGGTCAAAAGCAATCAGCCTGGCGCCTAATTTATTGGCCGTATCGGAATCTACCAAATGAAGAAAATCCTCACTGACAAAGATCGCCTTGGGGGCACAGTCCGTCAATAATTGGTCAATTTCAATCTTAGATAGTCGATAGTTAAGAGGGACGGGTACACAACCAGTCCAATAGCCTGCATACAACAAACTGGCCAATGTGACTGAATTTTTTCCTAAAATAGCGTAGCGATCATTTTTGGACAGGCCCATTTGTTTGAGTGCACCGCCAAATATTGAGACTTGTTTGATAAGCTCTTTCCAAGATAGACTCTTATCCCCAACTTCCCATTTCCTGATTGCTGCTTGCGTTCCGAATTGTTGCTCTATGTTTATGAGTAAACTGGAAAAATTCAAACTCATTTTTACAATTTTCTTTCTTTAGCATTCCAGTGCTGTTCCAGGTTGCTAATCAATTGTTCGCTCATGTTACAAAAAGCTTGTTCAAGTGCATAGGTAGCCATGTATTTTCTAAACATGTCCAAGGGCTCGGTTTGGATTCTTATGGCACGGCGATTTGCGCCTGCACTTACCATGCCTGAACCCGTTCCATTTTGAACCACTCTTTCAATGGCAGATTCAATCTCATGGCTTTTGATAACCTCATTGGCGATGAGTTTTCCCTCAGGCGTATCTGCATAAATTAATTTGTCAAACATGATAGCTTGTCTAGCCAACCTTTCACCAAGGAAACGTGTCAAACGCATGTTTGCAGAACCTGGAAGAATGCCTTCTTTACGCGCAGGAAGGCTGAAATAAGAACCTTCTTCTGCAATCACGTAGTCCACAACCAAGAGCAATTGACACCCTCCACCGATTGCGAAAGTTTCAACTACTGCTACCCACGGCTTTTCTAGAGTTCTCTCGGGCTCATTGAGTGGATACTCCAAGCTGTCACGTTCTTGGCTGGGTAAGATTCCTCTATAGAGTTTGTTATGCAGAGCCAAGCTTCTAAATAAAAAGGATACAAAACTTTGTTTGCCTTGATATATTCGCGTTAAATTGATGCCCGAGCAAAAGATTCTTTTACCCTTGTACTTAGGATGATCCACGATACTGCCTCGCATGACTCCCATGGTTAGTTTCGGGTGCATCAAAATAAGATCGATTGCTTGCTCCAATGGCAGTACTGTTGTATCGTCTTCTGAGTTCAAGTATCTTTCGTTATGAAGATAGATGTAGCCTGTATTCTCAACTGCTTTCACTTTTACAACGCCTAAATCGACTTCACCAGTTCTGATGAATTGGTCCAGCAATTGTTGGGCTTCAAGTGTTGGACGTAACATTGATCTATTAAGGTGATGTCCACACACGGGGTCACAAAAAACCTGACTCACAAATAGGCCTTGATTTATCTCTATGCCGTCTTTGTCCTTTAGCATACGAGTACATTCAACCTCGATTTGCTCTTTTGTTGGCAATATACCTGGCAACATTTCTGCTGCCAGCCATAGCAATGTATCAACTCGAATTGATTTTCGACCTTGGTCAGTGAGGGTCGAGTAGATATGTTTGGCGTGTCTCCTGAAATAAGACCAAGAAAGCGCCGAATAGAGATGAATAAGAGTTTGACCTGCGAGTTTTTGTGACGGCTCTCTTTCTGACTTCAGGGGGAGAGATGCAATCATGTCCCAGGTCATAGCGCTTAATTTTTTTAATGAGATCGTGTCATTTTGAAATAATTTGATTGGTTCAGCAACTTTTGGGTTAAGGGATGTTTGAAGATCTGTCCATTGAGCTAAAAACTCATGAACTCTTTTTTCTCCAATTCCGCCTCCGACAAGTCGTGGCTTCCTATCTTCAATATTGATATACTCAATCATGTTTTTAGGTCGATAAATAAAAGTTAAAAAGGATATTGAGTGGCTACATTGAACGGTTCACAAAGCACGATCAAGGCACTTCTCGCAAGCGATATTAGCATCTGTTTTGGTAATCCGGGCACCTCTGAAATGCATTTTCTAGCCGCCCTAGATCAAATCAAGGGTATACGATGTGTATTGGGTTTACATGAATCTATTGTTACAGGCGCAGCTGACGGATATTATCGACTTAGTGGTAAACCCGCTGTTACTTTATTGCATCTTGCACCTGGTTTAGCAAATGGATTGTCTAATTTACACAATGCCAAAAAAGCGAATTCTGGCATTCTCAATATTGTAGGAGAACACGCGACCTACCATTTGAAATATGACGCTCCGTTGAGTGGTGATATTGAAGGGGTTGCAAGGCCGATGTCGCATTGGGTGAAGACCTCAACGGATGTCGATCGTGTTTCACATGACGCTGCTTTGGCTGCAAGTATTGCCAAAGAAAAGAGTGGTCAAATCGCCACTTTAATTTTGCCTGCTGACGTTTCTTGGCTCAGCACAGAGGTCATTTCGCCTGCGGTTGATCCTATGCCCTTAAAAAGGGTTGAGGCATCGGTTATCCAGTCGATAGCGAAAACAATTCATCAATATAAAAACGTTGTTTTACTCTTGGGTGGCGTAGCGCTCAGGGGTAAAGCTTTGGCATATGCTGGGAAAATTGCCGAAAAAACGGGTTGTAGAATTTTAAGCGAAGGTCAAAATGCCAGGATTGAGCGCGGGCATGGGCGTGTTGCAGTGCAGCGCTTACCCTTTGATGTCAAAGGTGCTCAAGAAACCCTTAAGGATACGCAGCATTTGATTTTAATTGGAGCCAAATTACCTATCGCGTTCTTTGCTTATCCTAATCTACCAAGCCTTTTGATTCCCCAAAATTGTGAGGTATTTACATTGGCAACCCATGAGAACTTCGTCGAGTTGGCACTTGAGGACCTTATGGTTGAGCTTGGAGCGCAGAACATTGTAGAAAAAACTTCAGTGTTTACATTGAACTCCATGCCTACTGGCGATGTTAACACTGATAGCCTTGGACAATTCTTAGGCGCATGTCTTCCTGACAATGCCATTGTCGTTGATGAGGCCGTATCTACAGGAAGGGGCTTCTTCAAGCCCACCGAACAGGCCCGCCAACACGATTGGCTCAACAGCATGGGCTCATCCTTAGGTTACGCCCTACCTGTTGCAATTGGATGTGCTATTGCTCAACCTGATCGCCCAGTGGTTGCGTTAGTTGGGGACGGAAGTGCCATGTTTTCCGTTCAATCTTTGTGGACGATGGCGCGAGAAAATCTCAATGTAACTGTTTTGATCTTTGCCAATAAAGCATATAAAATTTTAAAAAATGAATTGGTTTCAGTTGGGCTTACATCTCCAACTCAAACCGCTCTTAATATGCTCTCATTGAGCTCACCTACCTTGGATTGGGTTTCGATGGCTAAAGCTCACGGTGTCGAAGGCTTTAGGGTCGGCAAAATCGAAGCACTGGTTAAAATCTTTAATCACTGTATTAATCAAAGAGGAACACAGTTGATTGAAGTTGACTTGTAGTTTGACCAAGATCAAACATCAGTCCCTTAAAATAATTAAACGATCAATCACCTTTTATTTTTTTACTGAATTAAAGCGAATATAAGTCATCCATTCTTTAAACCGCCCTATAAATATCGTGTGCGACTTTAGATTAATAGGAAGGCAGATTTATAAGTTATCAATAAAAATCAAGATAGATTTTAAGTTTCGCCTTAAGTAATATTGATTTGCATTTTCAAATAACTTTTCTTCAGGGTAAACACTAGTTTTAAGAATTTTCCATACGAATTTCTAAAAAATAGAATCAGGGCTTTCGATCTATCTTATGATCAAAGAAATGTTTTAATATGAATATATCGCCTCAAAAATTCATATCAAAGATTGGATTTATCGGAATGAGTAAGCTAAAAACTCTATTAATATTATTTTTCTTATTTTCTTATCAATATACTTTTTCACAAAATTGGCCAGAAAAACCAATCAAGTTAGTCGTACCTTTTGGACCAGGTGGTACTAATGATCTATTGGCGAGAATAGTAGCTCAAGCGTTAACTGAAAAATTAGGTCAATCAGTTGTTGTAGATAACAGGCCTGGAGCAGGTGGATCCGTTGGTACTGATTACGTTATTCGATCTGCGCCTGATGGCTATACCTTAATGATTGGTGCCACAAGCACTATAGCTGTTAATGTGAGTGCTTATCCAAATCGAAATTTCGATCCAATTAAAAATCTTACACCGATTGTCGAGTTGGCTTCTGGCCCATTTGTTGTATTCGTTAATCCTAATGTAAATGCTACAAATATAAAAGAACTAATTGATTTGGCTAAGGCAAAACCAGGTACGCTTAATTTTAGTTCTTCAGGTAAAGGTAGCTCATTACATCTCAGCGCTGAACTTTTAAAACTTATGACAAAAGTTGATATGGTTCACGTTCCTTATAAAAGCGGTGGCGCAGCAATTACTGCGCTCGTGTCTGGGGAAGTTCAAGTTTATATAGGAGATATGGCATCATTGTTTCAGCACGTAAAGTCTAAAGCAGTTAGACCACTGGCTGTAACAACGGAAAAAAGATTCCCGTTACTTCCCGATCTACCCACAGTTTCCGAGTCTGGAGTCCCAGGATATGAAGCATCTTCATGGTACGGTTTATTAGGCCCTGCTGGCTTGCCTACTGAAATAATTAATAAGATCAATACTGACATGAATATTATTATGCATACTTCTGCTATGTCTGAAAGAATGCAGTCTTTAGGAATTCAAGCATCTACTGGCTCGAGTGATCAATTTGCTCAACTAATTAAGCAGCAAATTCCCAAATGGGCAACTGTAGTTAAAGCCGCTGGAGCGCAGGAGGATTAAATATGGAGCCACAAGATTACGGGCCATTCCCATTTATACCAATTACAAAAAGACCAAAAATTACTTGGCCAAATAACGCAAATTTAGCTGTTTGGATTATTCCAAATATTGAATTTTTCTCATTAAAGGACGGACTTTCAGGTCATCCATTTGAAGGTAAAGGACCAGCTCCAAGCGTTAGAGCTTGGTCTCAAAGAGATTACGGAAATAGAGTAGGTATTTGGCGTATTTTCGAAGTCATGAAAAGTTTAGGTATAAGGGGGTCGCCAACTGTTAATAGTGATGTGTGTATTTATCATCCAGAAATTATTGAAGAATGTATGCGTTTAGATTGGGAGCTACTTGGCCATAATAAAACAAATACACAAAGACTAAATGCTGTTCCAGAAGAACAGGAAAGAGAACTTATCCATAACTGTTTGGAAATTTTAGAAAAAACAAGCGGTAAACGTCCCGTTGGTTGGCTTGGGTCTGCTTTAGCTGAGTCATGGAATACATTAGATCATCTCATCAATGAGGGCTGTAAGTATGTAGCCGACTGGGTTAATGACGATCAACCTTATTTGATGAATGTGAAAGGTAAAAAAATTACTTCTATTCCATATTCATACGAAATTAATGACTCAAATCATATTTACTATCGATTCGGTGGTGGTGATGATTTTGAACACATGATAAAGAAACAGTTTGACGTTTTATACAGAGAGGGCGAAGAATCTGGTCGTGTTATGGCCATTTGCTTGCATCCTTTTATGATTGGAGTTCCGCATCGAATTGACTCACTGCGAAAGTCTTTAGAGTATATTGCTAGTCATTCCAAGGTTTGGTTCGCAACTGGTTCAGAAATTGTTGATCATTACTTAAATAGTGGTAATACTTTCTAATTTTTAACAAGGATTTAGATAGACTTCTTTAGTAAAGCTTCAATCCATAAAGCGTTAGATAATACCTTTACATCGCTTCTGATTGGTCCAATAAACTGAATGCCTAGTGGTAGCTGATTGGGTCCCATAAAACTAGGTATGCTAATGCAAGGCAAACCTAATAGTGTCCAAATGCGGTTGAATGTAGCATTTCCCGTTGAGCTTAAACCCTTAGGAGCTTCTCCAAGTGCACTTGGAGTTAGCAACAGATCATACTTAGAAAAGATTTTATAAGCGGCGATCTCTTTACATTTTTGAGCTAATTCTATGGCCATATGATATTCACATAAATTGATATTATGTCCAGTTTCAATTCTGAATTTTATTGCTTGTGATAGTAGTTTCGGTGAGCTTAAATATTCATCTTGCAAGGCTCTTGAAAGTTCAAAGTATTCAATATCATGATGTGCAGCATCGAGATTTTTAAATGAATTCTCTAGATTAATTTCCTTGATGATTATTCCATTTTTTGAAAGTAATTTACCAGCAAAATATATTGAATCAATCATTGCATTTTCTGCTTGACTCCAATTAGCTGTTCTACAAATTGCAATTTTGAGTGGTTTAATTTTTGAGGCTGTTAAGAATTCTTTTCTACCGGTTAGTCCTGCAACAAGAAGTGCTGTATCTTTAACATTTCTAGAAAATATTCCTACAGTATCTAAACTATCAGAAACTTGCTTTACACCATATCTACTGATCGTATTGAAGCTTGGCTTGAAACCAACGATACCGCAAAAGCTTGCTGGACGAATAACAGAGCCACCTGTTTGTGTTCCAATTGCAACTGGGACCATAAAATCAGCAACTGCTGCAGCAGAGCCACTAGACGATCCACCCGGAGTATGAAGCGGATTATGTGGATTAGTAGTTGAACCTGGAAAACTTGTTGCAAATTCCGTTGTAACGGTTTTACCTAGAACAAGCGCTCCAGATCGAATGCTCATAGAAACAGGTGCCGCGTTAATGGTTGCAATGCTTTCTTTATATATAGGAGAGCCGCAAGCAGTTTTATATCCTTTGCAATGAATAATATCTTTCCATCCAATAGGTATGCCGTTTAATATATTTTTATCTGATGACTTATCAATTTTTTTAGCAGCTCTTATAACCTTTGATTTATCTATTTCCGTCCAGGCTTTAACAATACCCTCTTTTTCTTCAACTCTTTCTAAACATGATCGAACTAATGATTCGGTACTAATTTCATAATTGCTGATCTTTTTGGTAATTTCAGATGCATCTAATTGATAAAGTTTTTTAGGAGAAGTATTTTTAAAAGTCATTTAAACGAATCCATTTTTTTAATTTATTTTTCATTGAGGGAAAAGCATGTAACGATAAATTTAAAATCTTAAAACTTTAGACGTTATCACTTACGGTTGCCACCATATCTAACCTAACCACGAGTTATGGTTATTTTTTGTTCCCGGTCACCGTGCTGACCGGTTTGATAAATCACAATACAACTCAATAACTTAAATCCAAAAACAGAGCCTGTGTAATAAACTGTGTAATTGAAGATTTTGTATCATTATGATACAAGTTTCGTAGCGGGTCGGTTTTCCCTTAAGTTCTAGCTACTGAATTAGATTTAATAAGGTTTTTACTATTTATTAAACTTGGATTCACACACGAAGTGCAACACGGTTTAGAGATTCATGAAACACGGCGCTTGACATCTTAATTACAAATCTCTCATCATAGTAAATTTAAATAAAGTTTTTAATTTCTCTAATTAATTCCTCTGGATTATCGCCAGCAATATTGTGCCCTGATTCCACCTCGATTAATTGAATTTTTGGGCATAACTTAAATACTTTATCTTTTGTTTCCTCCGCAAACATATCAGATTCTTTTCCTCGAATTAATTTAATTGGTTGAACTACATTTGATAAGACATGCCATAAATCAATTCCAATTGAGTGTCTAATTCCAGTTTTAATTTGTTCTAGAAATTGATTTTTAAAATAAGGATCTCTTTTAATAACAAAATGATCGTTAACTTTTTTTAGATAAGCTTCATAACGATTTTTTTGTAATATACCGTGAGGTGAATGCGGATCCTCCCCAAACCACTGCATTGCTTCCTCAATACTTGTGAACTTGTCTGGTGTTGAGCTTACGGTTTGAGCAACTCTTTTTGATCCAGCTGGCGCGTTATCTGGAGTAAAGTCGACAAGGATCAATTTTTCTATAATTGAAGTATTGTTTAGAGTTGTGAGGCTGCAGCTTCTTCCCCCCATTGAATGTCCAATCAGTATTGCAGATTTCCAATTGAAATTTTTAATTACATTCAATAAATCGCCAGACATTGATTGAACTGAATATTCTCCAGGCCAGTCTGAATCTCCAAATCCACGCATGTCAATCGCGACAACTTCTCGATCTGAGGCTAGAGCGTTGGCAACCTCAATCCAATCATACGAAAAATATGATAAACCGTGTACTATGATAATTGGCGTTTTATTACTATTACCAAAATATCTATAAAATAACTTTACACCATCTGAATTTAAAAAACCTGTTGAGTAATCTGTCCTCATTAATTTAATCCTTTTGTATATCATCTAACCAAGAATTCCAGGCTTTCATTACTACGCTCTGATTCACTTTATCAGCGTTTCTTGCTTCAATTCCTGAAAGATATTTTGTTTTTCCTGGTAAAAAATATGATTTCAATACAAGTTGTGCATTTAATTCAGTATAAATAGAGCGATAAACTGCTTTAATTAGATTGTCTGCAACAACTACACAACCATGACCACGCATTAATGTCACCGCTGCGTTTCCAGATATTTTGGCAAGATTTTCTCCAAGATATGCGTCTCTGACTAACATATCCGATTCTTTATTAAATTTTCGAATATCGAAAATTGGAGTGTTGGGATAGAGAAATCCACACATGTGAGATATTGGTTTTAAGCTAATACCCTTAGCGCCAAAAGGTATTGTTGATGCAGAATGAGAATGTATGACGGCATTGACCTCTGGTCTTTGTTTGTAAATTGATCCATGAATAAAGCGTTCAATAAAAAGTGGTATGTTATGAACTCTATTTTGATTGCGTAATTCTGAATCTAAATTGAATTCGAAAATATCTTCATAATTAACCAAATCAGGCGCTATTCTTTTAGATAAAAAAAAGTAATTTTTATCTTCACTATTTCTTATGCTGATATGTCCAAAAGCATCAAGTATTTTCTTATTGGATAAAATATGGTTGGCTATAACTAAATTTTCTATATCTTGAATTTTTTTTGTTTTTTTCATTTTAGATGCTTGAAATCATGCCCATACCTGTAATCCATTCTGGCACAACATCATAATAGTCTAGTTTAATTGTGCATGGCTCAATTGCACGCATTGCAGAAACTGCGCTTACCCAAGTTCTAACTTCATGCCCCCCAAAACCAACTTTTTCATCGATTTCTTCATCAGAAATATTATCCAATTCATGCGTATTGAAATCAATTAAATTATTTATAAATTGATGATCCCATTCGGGGTTTGGCGGTAAACACGGACCTTCCCCTTTTACCAAGAGATTAGCTGCATTGATGACATTTTGTTCTCTTTTTTTGAGCTCTTCAGTTGAAGCTACATGTCGATCAACTAAGCGTTGCCGCAAATTAAGTGGGGAAAATTCAAATCTTGGGGTAGGTGGATCATGTGATACGCCTCCAGATGCAATGATTAAAGTTCTTTTGTTAAGAGTAGCTAAATATTGTCCGACTGCATTGCCAAAAATACGTGATCTTTTAAAGCTTGGTCTAGGATGAGCAGCACAATTCATAAATATTGGAATTACAGGATAACTCGTTAGACTTTCAGTCAGCTGATGTAGTGCAATGGAAATACCATGATCAGCTTTCATATTCCACGAAAAAGCCACATCTACATCCATTTTTCTGACGAAATTTATGCATTCCATCGATATTTCGGATGGGACTTTTAATTTTTCTTTTTGCAAATTCCAATCTTGAGTTGTTTCCGCTTGAATTCCTATGCAAAAAGAAGGCATTAAATCAAAGAAAAAACCATTGAAATGGTCTGGACCAAAAATAACAATTAATTCGGGGTCAAAAATCTTTATTCTCTTTTTTGCTTCGCTTAAATGTTTAAAAAATTCTTGACTTGATTCAGTCGACGGTGGCATATTGACCAACATCAGTGGGCTATGCGAAGCGCAGATCAGCATATTTTTCATTGCAGTCTAAATTTTGATGCTATCGATTGTAGAAGAGACAAATAAATCAGTTATATTTAGTTTTTTATTGGCCAGACCTTGTTCAAAAGAATATCGCACCATTGCTTCAAGAGTGGTTTGATTTTCTAATACGCCGTAAGGCCAAAAGTCGTGCCCCATTAACTCTCGAGTTTCTTGTGCTTCAATTCCGATCCATGGCAAACCAATTTTCAAAGCGGTAACTTCAAAAAACTCTTCATCAGCTATTTTCTTTGCTTGAACAAAAGCTTTATAAAGACTCATTGCAATCCAAGGTTCTTTTGCAAGAAGGTCTTTTCTGATTCCAAGAGCGTGCATGATTGGGAATATCTTTGTCTTCCTGTAATAGTCTTGTTCAGCCAATTTATAGTTTTCAAAGAGTCGTTTTACTGGTACACCTTTTTTTCTGTAACAAGATGGTGCTCGAGCAGAAATTATGGCGTCTAATTCTCCCTTTTCTAATAAAGAAGATAGATTTTGGTCTTCTGGAATGATTTGAAGTGGAAAATCTTTGGCTAAATTTAACTCAAACTTGTCTTTTCTTCCGGGATTTTCTAAGCCACCTTGAAACCAATTCATTTCTTCAGGTTTTAAACCATGTTGATCCTGAAACATTCCGCGAGGCCACATAACTGCAGACATTTGATACTCGGGGCAACCAATTTTTTTCCCCCTTAAATCCTCAGGTTTTTCAATCCCACGATCACTACGAACATAGATAGCTGAATGGCGAAACATTCGCGAAAGAAAAACTGGTATAGCAGCATAAGGAGTTTCACCCCTAGAAACTGCAATCAAATATGGCGAGAATCCAATCTCTGAAACTTCAAACTCTTGATGTAGATATGCTCTATGAAAGCATTCTTCAGGTGGCATTGTTAAATAATTAACATCACATCCTTCAACTTCAACTTTCCCACTTCGAATCGGTTGAATTCTGTCGTAATCCCATGTTGCTATTGTAATTGGTACTTTTCTCATTATTTACTCTGGTAAAATTCCAATTTGATTAATTAATTTAGCAAATTTTGGTATATCTGATTTAACTGTATTCATCATATCTTCAGGGCTTCCCCCATCAACAAATAAACCTAGATCGTTGAATTTATCTTCAAATTCTTTATCAGTAAAAACTTTTCGAAGCTCTTGTGATAATTTTGTGATGATGATTTTTGATGTTCCTGACGGTGCTGCAAAACCAAAATAGGTTTGTATGAATGTATCAGTCTGACCACCTACTTCATTGATAGTTGGGACATTGGGTAAAAGAGTACTGCGTTTATTTGCACCTATTACCAAAGCTCTAATTTTTCCATCTCTGATGAACTGTAATAGTGCAGGGGCGGTGAGTACTGTTGCATCGACTTCTCCTGATAAAAGAGCAGCAACTGCTGGACCTCCACCTTTATATGGAATATGCTTAATCTTGATATTGTTAGCTAAGCAAAAGGCTTCCATATTGAGTTGGGGCATGCTGCCAACTCCAAATGATGCATAATTAAGTAAATTTGGTCTACTTTTTACAAATGAAATAAACTCTTGATAAGTTTTAACTGGAATAGTTGAATTGATGGCCAATACATATGGTCCAAAACTTCCTATTCCTATAAATTCAAAATCTGTCAATGGGTTATAAGGTAATTTTCGATATAAACTGGGATTAATCCCTAATGCCCCTCTATCGGTCAGTAAGATTGTATAGCCATCCGGTTGTGATTTGGCAACCGTTTCCGCTCCAACAATTCCGTTTGCTCCTCCCTTGTTATCAATAACTATTGGAACTCCTAAATTTTCCGACAGCTTATTTTGAATTATTCTGGCTGTTATATCTGCACCTCCACCTGGTGGAAATGAAACTATTAGTCTAATGGGCTTGGTCGGATAGTTTTGCGCAGCAGTATTCAATGTAGTAAAAAAAAGTAACAATATTGGTATCAATTTAGATTTTATTTTTTGCATCTTAATAGACCAATTGAAATATGATAAAGATTTATATGTGCTTTTTTACATTTTATTCAATATGCAATTTCTCCGATTGGTATAAACCCTTTAGTCCATATATTGCGCTTCTTCTAATTTGAAAAATTATTTTTTATTGCACTTTTTAAAATGTCTAAATGCAGACTAATTTAAAACTTTTTAAGATCTATCATTCCTTGATAGCCTGATTTTAATTGCTATCGGTGTTTTGCCCTAGAGCAATCTATTTGATTTTGTCTATAGTAGTTGTTGAGATTCTATACATTTGTCAGAACGGTTCGCATTTATTTGTCATAAAAAGGGTTTTGTATGAATAATGATCACAAATCTTCTGTTGACATTTTGATGATTAAAAAGGCAATTAGTGAATATAAGGATTGTCAAACTAGGGTCAAATTTACAAATGTAGTTTGGGCTTTGTTTCACAAAGAATAACTTCGAGTTTTGCGCTCGAATAGTTTTCAATTCACTTTTCAAATTGGATTTTTTGTGGTTAACGCTTCAAACCCTGTCTATCTTTTTTTGAATCGGATCGTCATGCTTCTGTTTTAAGCTTGGATACATTTTTGAAAGTTCAATTTAATGGCACAGAAATCTTTGAAGAGAACTACTTCACCTTGGGAATTTTTCTTTTGTAGATTGCACTTTTAGATAACCCTCTGGAACTGGTGCTTGTTCTTTCGTGTTCACGATGTCTCAAGCGACTTGTAGCGCTTGTTTATAAGATCTAGTCATGAAGAATTCAAGGTTTTGTTGCAGCATTATTTGATATCCAGATGAGTGTTATGAATTTATTTCCTTTGATAATATTTTTTTCTATTGGAGACTAGGCTTGATTAATAAACAAATAGAGACTTGCGATCTTGCTGTAGCTCAAGTTTTCGATGGTGCAAGTATCATGCTTGGAGGCTTTGGTAATGCTGGTATGCCAGGTCAATTGATCGATGCATTAAGACGCAAGGCGGTCAAGAACCTAACGATTATCAGTAACGGTGCAGGAACAGGTCCGTTTGCGTTAGGCGCTCTTTTTAGTGAGGGTTTGGCAAAAAAACTAATTGCCTCATATCCTGCTCCTACAGCAGCAGGCTTTAGGGATCAATTTCTTAAAGGTGAGGTTGAGTTGGAATTGGTTCCGCAAGGAAGTTTAGTTGAAAGAATCAGATGTGGTGGAAATGGCTTGGGTGGTTTTTATACACCTACTGGAGCTGGAACCGAGTTGGCGCATGGAAAAGAAACACGAATGATCAATGGGAGAGAGCATGTATTGGAGATGGCCTTAAGGGCAGACTTTGTTTTTCTGAAAGCTCACTTGGGTGATAGATTTGGTAACCTTGCTTATAGAGGAACCATGAGAAACTTTAATATGGTTATGGCCAGTGCTGGTGAAACGGTTGTTGCTGAGGTGGATCAAATCGTACCTGCTGGTTCAATTGAGCCGGACAATGTACATACACCAGGTATTTTTGTGGATTATTTGGTTGAGATAGAGCGACTGCCTAATCTCTTAGAAGTTCCAAAGGAAGGGGTTTGAGGATGAATTTAACTAGAGATGGAATTGCTTGGCGGATTGCACGTGATTTAAACGAGGGGAGTTATGTAAATTTGGGCGTAGGAATTCCTGTTCTCGTATCTAATTATTTGCAATCTAATCAAGAAATTTTCTTGCACAGCGAGAACGGTATTTTGGGTGTGGGCCCCAAACCAAATAAAGAGAATATTGATTTGGATTTAATTAGTGCCGGTAAAGGTTTTTGTACATTATCTTTAGGTGCAAGTTTATTTGATCAACAGATTTCCTTTACGATGATGCGTGGCGGTCATTTAACTCATGCTATTTTGGGTGCACTAGAGGTTGCAGAAAATGGTGACTTTGCTAATTGGAAAGTACCAGGTGAAGCTGTACCTGGTGTAGGCGGTGCAATGGATTTGGCTATAGGATCTCCGAATATATATGTAGCGATGACCCATGTTAGCAATAAAGGTAAACCTAAAATTGTTCATCGATGTACTGCACCTTTAACAGCAAAAGCATGTGTCAAAAGAATATATAGCGATATTGCTGTTATTGATTTAACGCCTAGGGGCTTGATCTTGAAAGAGTTTATGCCGGATTATGATCCAGTCAAAATTCAGAGTATGACTGAAGCCTCATTGATCATTTCGCCAGATTGCCGGGAAATGGTCATTCCAAAAACTGCGACCAATGGCGTAAAACTATATTTATCTTAATTATTGAGGTCCAAAGTGAGTCAATCCAATATTCCTTTGAGCGATACTGAAGTTCAAAATATCAAACAAATCATTTCAACTTTCAATGATTCAAGTCTAAATTATTTAGATCTTGAGTTAGGAGATTTGAAAATTAAAATTAGCAAGGATTCATTGACAGAGAAAGCCCTTGATCTTTCCAATGCTGCTGTAAGTTTGAATAAAGTTAATCAATCAAATTTCTCGGTGCCTCATGTCGAAGCGTCAGCTCCTGTTGTTCAAAATTCAAAGCGAGTCGTGGAAGAGGTGAATGCCTCACTTCCAAATGGCCAGGTTGCAATTAAATCTCCACTGGTTGGCCGTTATTATTCACAAGCTGAGCCTGGTGCTAATAAATACGTTGAAATTGGAACAATGGTTAAAGCCGATTCAACAGTCGCTTTAATTGAGGCGATGAAAATGTTTAATGCTGTTTCTTCTGGTTTTGATGGGGAAATTACAAAAATATGTGTATTTGATGGTGAACTTGTTGAGTATGGTCAAGTATTGTTTCATATTAAAGTCAACTCAAATTGATTACTTTGAGTAAAAATCTAATTTTTTTATCTACTAATTAATTGAAATTTAATGGAACACGCTATAGATACTCCAGTTTTTAAACGTATATTGATAGCCAACCGTGGTGAGATTGCAGTGCGTGTTATTCATGCATGTAGAGCTTTAGGTATACAGACTGTTTTGGTTGTTTCTGAAGTGGATAAAAATACCTTGGGTGCGAAAATGGCCGATCGAGTAGTTTGCATTGGGCCTTCTAGTTCCAGTGAAAGTTATTTGAAGATATCTGCCCTCATTGCTGTGGCCACAGGCACACAATGCGAAGCTTTACATCCTGGTTACGGTTTTTTAGCCGAGTCAGAAGATTTGGCACGCGCATGTGAAGAGGAAGGCATCGCTTTCATTGGCCCAAGCGCTGATCAAATTTTAAGCATGGGCAACAAACTGCAAGCTAGAGCACTTGCTAAGGTGGCAAAAGTGCCGATGCTTAGTGGTTCAGAGAAGGTGAAAGACGCAGCTCATGCTTTGCAACTTGCCGAGAAAATAACATATCCTGTTATGCTGAAAGCCGCTGCTGGCGGGGGTGGTAAAGGTATGAAGATCGTTTACTCACCTGATCAGATGGCTTCATTGTTTTCCTCAGCCAGTGCTGAATCACGATCAGCCTTTGGAGATGATACCTTGTATCTTGAAAAATACATATCCAATGCTCGCCATGTTGAGGTTCAGATTTTGGGTGATCATTATGGTAACTTGATTCACTTGGGGGAAAGGGATTGTTCACTTCAGCGACGGCATCAAAAAGTAGTTGAGGAATCTCCAGCGCCTGCATTGAGTCATACAGTCCGTGAAAAGATTCGAAGCGCTGCATTAAAGCTAGCAAAAGCTATAAATTATAGAAATGCTGGAACTGTTGAGTTTATTTTGGATGGGGATACATCGGAGTTTTATTTTTTAGAGATGAATACCCGAATACAAGTTGAGCATCCGGTCTCTGAAAGTGTGACAGGCGTAGATTTGGTTGAGGAACAAATTCGAATCGCTTCAGGAAAAGCGCTTGGATTGAATCAAGAGGCGGTCATTTTTAGAGGCCATGCAATTGAGTGTCGAATAAATGCAGAAGTCCCTTCAGAAGGTTTTAGACCCAGTCCAGGGTTAATTACTAAGTGGAAAGTCCCAACGGGTCCTAATATACGTTTAGATACACATTGTTTCGAGGGTTACCGAGTGCCCATTGACTATGACTCGATGTTAGCTAAATTAATTGTTTATGGTTCAGATCGACTTGACGCGATAAGACGTCTGAATTATGCACTTAATTACTTTGAGATAGACGGGATTGGTACAACCTTGCCTTTTATTAAATATGCAATTACACATTCTGATTTTGTGAATGCACGAGTTAATACCGTCTTGGTTGAAAAAATGATTAAAGAGATGTCGATTAGTCCTAAACTTTCAACAATTTAAAAATACATGAAGGTGTAAATGATGAACAAGGTAGAACTCGTTGATGTGACTCTTAGGGATGGTCACCAAAGTCTATGGGCTGAGCGAATGACAACCGGCATGATGCTTCCCATCATTGAACAACTAGATCGAGCTGGTTTTAATGCCCTGGAGGTTTTGTCGCCATCGTTTATAGGTAAGTGCGTAAGAGACTTGTGTGAAGATCCGTTTGAAAGGATGCGTTTACTATATAAAAAAGGCGGTTCAACGCCATTAAGAGTTAATGCTGGGGGATTGAATGTTTTTGGAGTCGATCAACCAGCGATGCTCGACCTGTTTTGGAGAATTTTGGCTGGAACAGGCATCCAAGAGGTGAGGGTTTCTGATTCCTGGAACGACCCAATGGTTTGGAAATTGAGAGCTGGCGCTGCGAGTAAAGCAGGCGTCAAGCCCATCATCAATATCACCTACTCAATTTCACCAAAACATACCACTGAATACTATGTTGAAAAGACAAAGCAAGCTCTTAAGTTAAATCCATTTAGGATTTGTTTGAAGGATCCTGGTGGTTTACTTACGCCTGAACGTACTCGGGAATTGGTCCCAAGAATGTTGGCACTTGCTAAAACCACACCACTAGAATTGCATACGCATTGTTCCACAGGTCTTGGGCCATTGTGTGTGATTGAAGCAGTTAAGTTGGGTATCAAAATCATTAATACATCCATTCCACCCTTGGCCGATGATGCCTCTTTGCCTTCGGTTTTTAATGTGATTACTAATTTGCGTGTTCTGGGATATGAAGTTGATGTAGATGAAAATCTTTTATACCCCATCAAGGCACATTTTGAAAGAATTGCTCAACTGGAAAAATTGCCCATTGGTCGCCCCGTCGAATTCGACTGCTCACAATATATACATCAAGTCCCTGGAGGCATGATCTCTAATTTGAGAAATCAGCTTAAAGAAGTTGGAGCTGAGGATAAATTACCCTCGGCGCTCGAGGAGGCTATTCAAGTTAGAGCTGATTTTGGTTATCCGATTATGGTTACTCCCTTATCACAGTTCGTTGGTAGTCAAGCGGCAGTGAATGTTATGACGGGTAAGCGGTATGAACAAGTTACAGATCAGTCAATTCGATTTGCGTTAGGTCATTTTGGGGGAAATGTAGAGCATGACATGAATCCCGAAGTTAGAGAGAAAATTTTAAATAGTCCTAGAGCAAAGGAGTTGTCAAAATCGAACTTCATTGAATTGTCATTAAAAGAGTTGAGAAAGAATTTGGACGCTGAATCACTTACAGATGAGGATTTCTTACTCAGTTATTTATTGCGAAAAGAAGATATTCAAAAAATGCGATCTAAGGGCAACGAAGTGAAGTTATATCAAGCGCCGGAAATCAATTTGCCTAGTTTAATCCGGGACCTTTCAAGTGTTGCTAAGGGAAATATGATTCATATTTCAAAAGTCGGCTTTAATTTAACAATTCATTGAGTTGTTTTAATAAGATATAAAAAGGTGGATGGCATGAATAATATTTACACCTCTATTGCGATTGCAGGTGTGGGTGAGGCTGATCTTTTTGTCAATCGAGTGCGATCTGCAAAAGATCTCGCTGTTGAGGCATCCCTCAATGCAATGAGGGATGCGGGTATTACGTCCAAGGATATTGATGGCGTTATCACGGCAAGTCCATCTGCAGATCCGCATTTTGTGTTTTCTTCATTAGTTTGTGAAGCTTTAAGCATCAACGCTCGCGTTACCACGGCTCTTCAAAATGCGGGTGCATCCCCTTTGCTTGGTATTATGTATGCAGCTCGTGTGATTGCTAGTGGTGAGGCTCATACTGTACTGGTTTGCGAGAGTGATAGCCGGGGAGCGAAGTTTAAAGGCGACAAAATTCAAGCGATGAGGGCTGCTAGACCGTGGAGTGATGATTTTGAGGACCCCTATGGGTTAACGGTTCCAGCCAAATATGCTTTGATCGCACAAGCTTGGATGCATCGTTATGGTGCAAAGCCGGAAGACTTGGCAAGTGTTGCTGTTGCCGCTCGTGAACATGGTAGGCGTCAACCGTTAGCGATAAAGAAGGAGGCACTCACCATAGAAGGAGTTCTTAATTCTCCTATGATTGCCTCCCCCTTACATGCTCTAGACTGTTGTCCAGTATCCGACTGGGGAGGGGCAGTACTTGTCACTAGCCTAGAGCGAGCGCGTGATATGAAAAAAAAGCCTGTCAGAATTCTTGGTGCGGGTGAGGGCCATGGCGCTTACCATCTTCATGAGACTCGTGAACTGCCCTCATCTGCGACTTCTTTGGCTGCTAAGCGAGCTTTTGATATGGCTGGTTTAACACCTAAAGATATTAATGTTGCCCAAGTATTTGATGCTTTCTCGATTGCAGCGATCTTAGCACTTGAAGAAATTGGGCTTTGCGCTAAGGGAGAGGGCGGATTATTTTTCTCAAGTGGTAGATCCGCTCTTGATGGAGACATTCCAATCAATACAACTGGTGGCATGATGACTTGGGGTAACGCGCATATTATTGTATTGCCTGAGGCAGTTCGACAAGCTAGAGGGGATGCAGGCATCAATCAAGTCAAAGATGTTCAGGTCAGTTTGGCGCATGGCATTGGTGGCCCAATGTCTTTATCAAGTACCCTGCTTTTGGCTCAATAAGGAGACCAAGATGAGTGAAGTTAAAAAGCCTCAACCCACACCCACCGATTGGACACAACCCTTTTGGAGTGGTTGTTATTCGAATCGATTGAAGTTGCTCCATTGTTTGAGTTGTGATTCAAATCATTTACCAACAAGACTTGTATGTACATGTGGTTCGACTGAATTTGAATGGATAGAATCAAAGGGGCCAGGCGAGATTATTTCTTTCACTATAGTGCACAGAGCACCTGATCCCGCATTTAAGGGTGAGCTACCATACGTCATAGCTATCATTGAACTCCAAGAAGGAGCAAGGTTAATGAGTAACATTATTGATACCAATTTGCAAGAAATCGCCATTGGTAAAAAAGTTGAGTGTGTATTTGAGATGGTTGATGAGGAGATAGGCTTGCCCAAGTTTAAATTACTTATTGATTAAGGCCTGTTTTTGTAGATTTTTTATTGGTTATATTAAAAAATTGAAAGGTTAATATGAGATACATTAACGCTAAAACGTTGGGTGTAAAAAAAATCAGGCTTTTGGCTCTTGGTATTTTTTGTTTTTATGGCCTGTCGCAGGCTCAAACTGGTCCCTATCCAAACCGCCCTGTGACGCTCGTTTTGCCTTATGCAACAGGGGGAACAGTCGATATTCAAGCACGTCTTCTCGCCTCTGGTCTTACGCAAAAACTTGCTCAACCGGTTATAGTTAGAAACATGCCTGGTGCAACGGGTGCGATTGCAACTGATTTTGTAGTCCACTCAATTCCCGATGGTTATACTTTGTTGTTTGCCTCCTCTGCTCAGACAACTAGTGTTCCATTAACTGAAAAAGTCAATTACAAATTAGAAGACTTAGCACCAGTCAGTGCATCAGGTCGCGGCACTATGATTTTAGCGATCAATGCGCAAGTTCCAGCAAAAACGCTGACCGAGTTCATTGCCTACGGGAAAGCCAATCAGGGAAAAATCAGTTACGGATCTTCTGGTACTGGGTCTGTGGGTCACTTGGTTGGTGCACTTTTCGGTGCACGTGCTGGACTTGATATTGTTCATATTCCTTACAAAGGTGGTGGTCCAGTGATGTCAGATTTGCTTGGAGGTCAGATTCCTATGCTATTTGGTAATTCTGCTGAAGTGATGGGCAGTTCAAAGAATCCAAGGCTTAGAATTTTGGCAGTCTCTAGTAAAGAGCGGATGAGGCAACTTCCCGATACACCAACTGTTTCTGAATTTTTGCCTAACTTTGAAATGACAGCTTGGCAAGGGACATTAGCGCCTGTCAAGACCCCTAAAGCTATCATTGATTTGATCTCTAATGCAATTCAAGAGCTTTCCAAAGACCCCAAAGTTATTGAAACACTGGGTAGTTACGGGGTTGAGGCATTGACAACCACTCCCGAGCAAATGGCTGCAATCATTAAAGGGGAACTTCCAATTTACACCGAGGCTGTTAAGGCCGCTGGACTAACCAGGCCTAACAATTGAGAGAATTAAACAGCAGATTTTGAGCTAAGTTTTAATAAAGAGTATTAAAATTAATTAAAAAAACGGCTTCAAAAAGCTGTTTTTTGTGTGTTGTTAGAAAATAAGATATCAGCCAAAACGTGTAATTGACTGTGTAATAACTGCCATAAAATGCTTAAATTTTAAGCATGTAGAAAATATAGGAAGCAGGGAAGTATTAACGCTAAAGTATATTTTGAGCCATGTAGTAATAATATGGCTCCCCGACCTGGACTCGAACCATGGACCTGCGGATTAACAGGAATCCAGGCTCACCAAATATCAATATAAATCAATGCGTTAAATCAAAAAAACGAGCCTGTGTAATAAACTGTGTAATTGAAGATTTTGTATCATTATGATACAAGTTGCGGAGCAGGGCGGTTTTT
>Ga0164297_10000944_pt1 | contig 33047 bp, 25 predicted proteins | sample GEODES058metaG_FD_113539 | JGI IMG/M metagenome (GOLD analysis project Ga0164297, IMG submission 113539) | Dystrophic lake water microbial communities from Trout Bog Lake, Wisconsin, USA - GEODES058 metaG | ecosystem: Environmental > Aquatic > Freshwater > Lake | place: USA: Trout Bog Lake... | reverse complement strand
GCCTTCACGATCGGCTCGACACCATCCTTGATGGCCTGTGCCACGCTCAGCACCGCCCTGCCTGCCTGATCCAGGGCGTCCTGGACTGGCTTTGGCACGGGCGACCTGGCAGGGCCTGCCTGCGCGGCCTCCGGTGGCGAGTCACTGAGATCAATGACCACCAGGGGTTTCTCACTGTTCTTAATTTCGGACATTAGGGTCTTTCATGGCGCCCCAAACCCACCCCCGTTTAAATACGCCCGCCCCCCGCTCAGAACACGCAGAGCTTGGGCCCGTCCGGGGCGGCGACGAGGCCCCAGAAGACGGAGTAGACCACCGGGAGCTTGGCGGAGAGGCTGAGTACGATCAGCCCCGTGCCCAGGCACTCGGACACCCACCACTGCCCGGCGGCGGGGCCCATCAGGTCCGCCACGACGTAGCACACGGTCGCCCACACCCCGAAGAGGCAGTAGGTGATGAGGAGCGTGTAGAGGATGGCGCGCACCCACCAGGGCACGCTGGACTCCCCGATCCACGTGCGCGACGTGTACACGATGGTGAGCACGCCCATGAGGAGGGCCACCCAGGCGTAGGCCAGGAACAGCTTGAAGTGGTTGCGCACCCGCACCCAGTTGAAGTCGTACACCTCCGGCAGGTGCGAGGGCTCGCCGGGGTCCACCAGGTTCATGTGCGCCGCCACCCCGCACAGGTTGCACAGCACCAGGCTGACGAAGCCCACGACGTAGGTCCACGACGGCCCGTAGGGCAGGAAGAGGATCGACACCGACACCAGGAGCAGCGCCGCCGACGTGCAGTACTCCAGGTAGTGCATCACCACGCGCCCCGGCTCGAACGCCCCCTTGACCGGGTTCACCTGGACCACCGTGGCCACGAGGAGCGACAGGACCGTCACCCCCGCCTGCAGCGTGGACATGGGCGCGGCCCAGGGCAGCAGCAGCAGCGCGCCCGCCAGGTTCCACGCGCAGATGATCCACACGTACAGGCCCGGATTGGGGCCCGGGCGGAGGTGGCCCAGGGCGAAGCTCGCGCTCACCCACTCGAACGCGGCCAGGAGGGCGAAGACGTTCCACTCCATCCCTATCTGCGCCACGTCGTAGGTCTGCGAGGTGTTGAAGAAGCAGCTCCCCTGGCAGGGCGCGTCGACGAGCACGGGGTAGCCCGCCGGGACCGCCGGCATGATCTCGGCAAAGGTGTTGTAAATGAAGGACCCCCCGCACTTCACCGCCACCACGGAGATGAAGATGGCCGAGCCAAAGTGCAGGAGGAAGGCAAGGACGCGGACGTAGTACACCCACGCGGACTCAGTGTGCGGCATCCCCCCTGCCGGGGGATGTCCATTTATATCAGAGGCGAACGGCGGGTTTCATCCAGTTGGCTAGGTGCTGTCGTCTTCCGGGCGTTGCATCCAGTTGGGTGGTAAGAGAAATCCAGATTCTAATGAGACAGTTTTTATAGGATTTTTTTTTAGTTGGTTACGTTCCTGCACCAGGGCGTAGGGCGTGCAATACAAAACGCAAAACTCATCCCAGCACGCACATCCGTCGATACCATAGGCCTCTCTGATTTTTTGTCTAAGTGTTAAATGTAGATTAGGGTTTATTGTGTCTGGGTTGGTTTGAATAAATGGACTTGATTTTATTACTTTAAGCTCTTCCATTTTCATTACCATCCCCAGAAAATAATTTAACGACATGCAAGAAGCATGACAGCAGGACCTAAGGTGACAACAGAAGCACCACGGACTCACATCCCAGCCCCCCATACACCCACCTCAAACCGACTCCGTTTTATACCCACCTCAAACGGGGATTTCGTCCTCCGTGATGCAGTGCGTCTGCCCCTTGCCCTCCTCCATCCGGGGCAGCATCTTGCTCATCTCGGTCTCGCTGGGCTCGGACAGCTTCCGGTACTCCTCCGGGCAGAAGGTCTTGCCCCTCAGAAACTTGCCGGTGGTGTACGCGTTGACCGTGAGGTCCGCCACCATCCGGATGAGCACGAAGTCGATCTGGCTCATGGCCAGGAAGATGCTGAACACGCTCATGATGTTGCAGTACATGCTCCACAGCTGCGTGATCGTGAGGCACACGAACTTGGAGTAGGGGATGTACCGGGTCTTGTGGTCCGTGATCGTGTTGAGGATCCACGGGGACAGCGCGTCCGACATGAAGTCGTTCACCGACGTGTTGATGAACGTGAAGCCCGCCACCAGGCCCCACTTGTACCACGTGTCTAGGGTGATCCCCATGAACACCGTGCTGGCAGAGGGGCCCAGCGTCATAAAGTGGCTGTCCAGCATCCCTATGTCCTTAAACACCACCAGCACCAGCACCAGCCAGCACATGAGCACCACCGTGATCACGCGCTTGTCGTCAAACAGGGCGTCCACCACCCGCAGGCACATTTATTCGCGCGCGCCGCGCACTCAAATACCGGGCGGGTGAGGGAGAGGGCATTTTACTCTCGGCATCGTGTGCCAGCGGGTTAACTCTCGGCATCGCATGCCCGCGGGAGCGTGCGCTCTAGAAGAAGCGCTCGTAGGTCTTCATCACCTTCCTGCACACAGGGCACAAGGGGGGGTCTCCCTCATTCAAGATCTTGACGCATGGTTCGCAAAAGCGATGTTTGCAAACATACAAGAAAGTGTCAGGCTCGTTTTTGAAGCAGAGATTGCACAACAGTTTGTCTTTGAGCTCCTTATTCTCCTTTTCCACAGCCTCGATACGCTTCTCCAAGTTCTTCGCCGAGTTGCGTGCCCCGTCAGCGAAATAACCCAGGTATTCCGCGATGGTCCCGAGGCGGTCGATCGGTTTGACTTCTGACTCGACCTTGTTCTGCATGTTGTGAAATACCTTGCACAACCTACGGTAGAGAAGATCCAACCCATCACTCAACTTGTCAGGCAATTTCTGATCGAAGATGCTGTCGTCCACCTCCCCGGGCGCGGAACCGTGCACGCCGCCCGGGGCGCCGCCCTGGCCAACTTCCTGCCCGCCACCAGCGCCGCCCTCGCCAACTTCCTTGGGGGGTGAGCCGGTGATGTCCACTACGTCCGTTGGAGCTTGGATGTATCCCAGGGCTTTCCGAAGCTCGATAGCAGCACTGTCAAACAACCCGGTTCTTATGCTGTGTCCAGAAATCATGTCGATGAGCCGTTGCATCCGATCTGCAATGCTTCGCAGTGATGGAGCTTCTGCAGTAATCACATTGTCGAATATCATTTGTTGGGTCACAAATGTATCCTGTATACGCTGCAATGTCCTCAAAGCCTGCACTACTGGAAAGATGGGGTTTCTGATTCTCTCAAGTGCAAATATGATGGAGTACAACGCAGTTCCGATTTGTCCCTGCAATTCGTTGAATCCCTCATCCCCCTCCCTGTTTCTCTTCCTGCCTTCCATTAAAGTTCTGCTAGATGCACGCCCGCCCCGCAAGCTTAAATACCCCACCCACGCACGCGAAAGGCGAGGAAAATTTATTCTCAGCCGCGCCGACGGGCGCTTAGGGGTTTAGGGGTCCTGGGCCTCGGGGTCCTGGACCTCCCCGGGGGCGGAGCCGTGCACCCCCCCGGGCGCGCCGCCTGCCGCCTCGTGCTCCTCAACATGAGGAGCACTCTGCACCATCGTGTCCGCATCACTCCTCTCCACCATTTTCATCTTCTTGAAAGCAGCGTCTCTGATCTTTTTCAGCTCCAAGTAACGCTGAAACCAATCGTCGGGCCCAATCAAATGATTAAAGTGGTGGGTGGTTATCCCCCTGAGATCATAAAAAATTTCCCTCCAGGTCAGTGTTGCAGCGTGCGGATTTACGTTTTCGAGTTGAATTGGATTGCCTGTGACTCTTTCAACAAAACTTTTCAGCTCTGTATAGATCCAAAGGCCAATATCGACATCACATTCCATGGTTCCGTTGGCAAGTTTCATGATGAGAGCAACTATCAGTTCAATCAATTTTGCAATATGGATTGGTTGGGCTGAGTTGTCTCTCCGCTTCTTGGTCTTTTCGGAAGCGGGCTGCTCGTCTTTCCTTTTGTGTTCCATTAAATTTGGCAAACATACCCAGCCCCAACCCAGCTTTAAATACACCCCCCACCGGCCAAAATCACCCTACATCCGCAGCTGCTGCCACGGCGGCAGCGCGTTGGCTCGGTTGCCGGCCCTGGACCGGAAGAGGAACGCCCCCGAGAAGGCGTCGAAGTCGCGGTGGTGCTGCGGCATCTGCCCGGCGATGTAGTGCCAGTCGATGAAGGCCACGCCGAACAGGACGCTCTGCCCGGCCACCTCGACCCTGATCCGCTGCAGGCTGGCCTTGAGGACGTCGGCGAACCGCGTCATGGCGCCCGCGTACATGGCCTGCTCCTTGCCCATCGCCTTGTAGCTGGGGTTCCGGTTGCCCCGCCCGTGCTCCAGCACCGTCATGTAGTGGTACAGGCAGTGCGCGAACTCGGCGCTGAAGTCCGGGTGCCGCCGCAGGTAGCTCGCGATGTGCTGCCGCGTCAGGTGCCCGGGCAGGTGCGGCCTCAGAAAGTCGTAGAAGCCCCCGACCAGCGCCTCCGCCGCAGCGGAGACCTCCGCCGACAGCGTCCGGTGGTGCCGCGCCACCCACCCCTTGCAGAACTCCTCGTGCATTCGCAGCGCCTCGTGCACCACGTCCTCCACCTCGGCCGTCGCCCGCACCGCCCCGTAGAACCGCTCCATGAACGTCTTGACGAACTGCACCAGCACCAGCTTCCGGTCCGTGATGTCGTACTCGGGGTCCACGCACGTCCACACCGCCGCCAGCGCGCACCCCCGGAGGCCCTGCACCCGCAGCGCGAACGCGTAGTCCAGCTCCTCCGCCTGCTGGCAGACGTCCCGCAGCACGTCGCCCCCGATCTCGAAGTTGGCCGGGTCCGCGTCCACCCAGTCCACCCCTGCCCGGCCCTGGTTCGTCGGCGGGAGGACTTGCAGCAGCGAGTCGTGCGGCGGCGCCGGCACCACCGCCGCCGGGCCGGGCGGCGCGCCGCCGGGCGGGATGATGGCGGGGGGCGCGCCCGCCGCCGGGATCATCGCCGTCACGGGCTTGGGCTGCTTCGGGAAGTTGCCGCCCGGCTGGCTGTACGGCCAGGGTGTGACCATGACCGGGATGGGCACGCCGCCAGGCAGGGGAATCGCCCGCATGTTGAAGGGCTGCTGGAACAGCGGGTCGGGGATCGCCGGCGCCGCCGCCGGGTTGTTGGTGCCGGGAACGTAGTAGCTGTCGTGTTGGTACAGATCGCGGCCACACTTGGCCACCAAATCTCTCAAAGCAGGTGCTGCTGGAGCAGCAGGAAGCAGAAAATCACCAGGAACAATCGCCATAATCGGTGGCATGTGGCGCCGAATCTCCACGCTGTCAAAGTCGGTCTTGTCGGGGGGCGGCTGCATGCGTCTTGCCGCAGTACTGTAAGACTCCTCGTACCGCGCCTTGGCCTTCCTCACATTCTCCTCGTCGCGGAAGATGAAGTGGGGCACGATCCACCGGGCCACCGACTGCGGGCGGCACTGCCCGTTCCAGTTGGGCCTGTCCACCACGAACACGTACCGGGCCACGCCGCCCACGTGCATCCGGTAGCACGGGCAGCCGGGGAAGACCGCGTCGGGCAGCTCGGGGTAGGGGGCCACCCGCGGGTAGAAGAGCCGCTGGTAGTCGGTGAGCGAGCGGTAGACCCGCTCCGAGTTGGCGTGGCGCTTCTTGGACGCATCCGTGGCCCGGTCCAGCTTGGGCTTCAGGTCGTCCCACGGCACGTTGGCGATCGCGCCGAGCTCCTCCTTCTTGGCAGGCTCGAAGTCGCCCTGCATCCCCCCTGCCGGGAGGGCCGTTAAATACGCGTCCGGCGCGGCGGGGGCATATAAGCCGGCGCCCTCCCCCCGCCGCATGGACTCGCTCCCCCGGCACATCCTCGCGACGATCCAGAGCGACCGCTACGGGGGGCGGACGATCCGGACGGACGAGGAGACGGTGGTGCTCTACGACTGCGGGCTGTGGAGCGACGGCCACTCGTCCGTGATCCGGGAGCGGTTCCCCGAGTGCGACATCGCCATCCACCCGTCCCAGGCGAGCCTCTCCGGCTTCCTGGTCGTGTTCAAGCTGCGCTCCGACCGGAGCGTCTACCTGTGGGCGTCGCTCACCGTCCTGCTCCTGATGGCCCTGCTCCTCACCGCCAGGCAGGTGCTGTCCGCGGGCAAACGGGGTATATAAGCGGCGCCCGCCGCCGGCCCGATGGACTACCAGACGGCGAGCCTGGCCACCGCCACCAACACCCGCCTGGACTCGGCCTGCAAGCACATCCAGCAGTGCCGCGTGTCCTACGACCACATGCTCTACTTCGTGGAGAACGCCCACGAGCTGGAGCGCAACAAGATGCAGTACTGCGTCCACAAGGACGAGATGGTGGTGGGCATCAACCGCCCCTGGAAGAAGAAGCGCGTCATCAACAACATGGGCGTCAGCGCCTACCCCAAGGTCTTCACCTGCCTGGGCGACATCACCCAGACGCGCTACGAGCACGAGCTCAAGATGATCAAGTACCTCTACCACTTCGCCACCTCCATCCCCCAGCGCGACGCCATCATCGGGCACTTCGACAACGAGGGGCCGACCACCCTGCCCATCCTGGGCGGCGCCGACTACTTCGCCGACGGCGCCAACCGCGCCAACCTCTCCAGCTACCTCCAGAAGATGTTCGATCTCTACCCCGTCGGCGTCTCCAACACCCTGGGGTACGCGCACCCCAACTCGGGCGACACCATGAGCAGCGTCATGATCGGCGGCCTGCGCACCGTCATGAACGGCGACTTCGAGGTGTTCGCGGGCGACCTCGTCCAGTGGTACTGGACCTTCGAGGTCGACTGCTTCCACATCGCCACGGGCCGGCGCCACCGCATCGTGGACCCGGCAGGGAACCTCGTGTCGGGCGTCGACCCGGAGACCGACTACACCGACGGGTACCGCAACCCCGCCCGCGCCCAGATCCCCGCCCGCTACCACAACGACTACCAGTACGGCGCCGACCCCCTCAACCGCCCGTCCAGCAAGGCCCGCCACGTCGCCCGCGTCAAGCCCTACCTCCGCGACGACGACCAGCCCCGCCTCTACGACTGGTTCCGCGTCTTCGCCGTCGCCATCTCCTCCGCTAAGCCCAACGAGATGGTCGACATCAAGATCGGGCGGCAGTCCCTGTGATTTTCGGTTCAAACCGGGGTATTTAAGGGTTGTGTGACAGGGGGTGATTTAATGTGTAAACATGGCAAACACGATTATGATACACCCTCTCAATAATTTCCTTGGAGAGTTTGTTGGACGACATAATTTTCCACCCTCATATTATTCCAGCCATCTTGCAATTTTTTCAAATAAAAAAAACGATCATACAAGTACTAATTACCCATTTGCGTCATTTGCTGTGGAGTATCCGAAGGTGTTGCCATTCTTGACTGATAAAGAACGTGTGAACGTACTTTTTACTGTCAAATTGAACCTGAATAGAGCTGTTGCTCCTGTAGATCCAAGGGTGGTAAACATCCATAACTATGTCAAGGGATGCGTGGAGGTGTATGAGAATGCCATAAAGATCTATAACGGAGAGGAACTGTTCCATGTGATTCCAGGGCCTGAGGTACTTGCTTCCATTCCAAAAGATGTGTCTATTGAACTTCCAACGCAGCAGGAGCTTCGGGCTGTTCTGGAAGATTTTCATCGGATCGGTTTTTACGCCAAGAGAATCAGTGGCAAGTATACTGATTTCGAGTTGGCAGTGGTCATGTCAATGCACCCAAGGCTTGGAGCAGATTCACGTTTGGGGGTTCTTACACCTGAACTCCTCAAGTTGATCCTGGTCTCGACCATGGACTCCTACTTCTGGCGTGGACGCGCGTAGGACACCCGCTACACCAGGCATCGCAGCACGTCCGGCTTGGTCATCCCGAACAGCCGCCCCAGGACGTGCGCAGGCACGGCCTCGGCGTCGGTGCGGCTGAACCCCAGCGTGCTCCACTCGTAGAGCGTGAACGGGAATAAACCCATCGTCTCGTGCGTCATGCCGGCCTCCCTGAGGTCGCTGTAGGTCACCCCGCTCGCGCGCATCGTCTTGGCCTTCCACCGAAACGCGGCGATGTCCGCGAGGTCCGCCCGGAGGTCCTTGATGGGGTGCGCCGCCCACACCGTGAGGAAGCCGGGCGCCTCCTCCAGGGTCACCCGCCCCGCCTTGAGCCACGCCGTGATGTCGGGCTGCATCCGGTGCAGCAGCTCCTTGGGGATGTTGGCCGTCTGCGTCAGGTACTGCATCGTCAGATTCCCGTTGGCCAGCACGTCCGTCCAGGACAGCGTCTCCTTGGGCTTCAGCCACCCGTGGATCGTCACCGACTGGCCGGGCGTCAAAGGGATCTTCAATGGGGACTTCATCCCTGGCAGGGGGTAGCGCCTGAAATATCCCCCCGCCCTCAAAACAGCCCCCTCTCCAGGATCCGCTTCAGAATCTTGACCCGCTGCCGGACCAGGCTGCTCAGCGACCGGTGCAGGTCCGCCCCGTGCCGCCGGGTCTTCCAGTGCAGCTCCAGGGCCCCTGCCAGCTGCAGCATGTTGCTTGTGTGCCCGTGCAGGGGGATCTTCCGCGCCTTGTGGTCGTGGAAGACCTTGCCCTCCTGCCGCTCCAGCACCCTCGCCTCCGCCGCCTCCACGCGCCGCTCCGCCTCCTCGCGGTCGGTCGAGTCGTCGATCAGCTGGAGCACCTCCTCGATCGCCCGGTTGTTCTCCGACAGCAGCTTCTCGTCCTCGCGCTGCGCCTCCTCCGCGGGGCTCAGCGCGGCCATCCCCCGCGATCCGCGCAAAACCTTAAATAAATCTAGCCCCCCTTCGTCTCCCCCCACGCCCGCAGCAGGCAGACGATGCTCACGATGAGCAGCACCTCCAGGATCACCGACTGCGTCGCGCTGTTGTCCCTCAGCACCAGCGCCCCCGTGCCCCCGTCCACCACGATCCCGCACTGCTGCTGCAGCGCCGACGGCGACTGGTCCACCGTGAAGTTGCCCGCCACCGCCAGCAGCAGCACCTGCAGCAGCGCCGCGTCCGGCAGGGCCCGCGCCGCCCCCAGCAGCTCCGCGCCGGGGTCCCCCACCGCCAGCAGCCTCTGCAGGCTCCCGCGCATCGAGTCCAGCGCGCTCGCGTCCAGCGAGGCCAGCGTCGACCCGTCCTGCAGGTGGAACGTCGAGAGGTACACAGCCCGCAGCAGCACCGGGTCCACGGGCGCCGCCGCCGCCACGCACACTCCCATCAGCAGGTACCACATCGGCGGGCGGGCGCCGCGCGTTATATACCGGACACACGTTTTCGGATTTTCATTGCGGCACGGGGCCGGTGGTGCTGCCAACGGGCGCAACGCTCGTAAAATTGGGTTTGGAAGCGTTGCGAAGGGTTGGGGTTGCATGGTGATGGGTTGTGGGGTGTTGGAAAGTTGACGGATGGAAGGTTGTTGATGGGTTGTGTTGCAACGTCGTTGCCTGGTCGCCTAATGAGGAAAAGGGATCCCATACTCTTTTGCTGCCTGCCGCAGGGCCTCGAGGGGGTAGCGTGCATCCAACGTAATCTTTGCCCGCGCCTGAGGACTCGATTTGATGTAAAGTTGCACAGCACCTCTGCCGACCTGGTTGCTAGCCATTAATACGGGCGTGGGGGGGCTCTTGCGCTCATCCGTGAAAAGTTCGGTGGCTGCCATGCTTGACGGTGTGGTTTCTCCGCTGCGTGCGCCTTGTCCGTATACCTGATCAAGACTGTAAACCAGAAAAGGCGTCTGCCCGGCTGCAGCTTGCATCATTGCCTGCCTCTTGGCTTTTTCCTGCTCCCTGGCCAATTTGCGGCTCTCCCTCACTGCAGCCATATCTTCTGGCGTGTACCTCCTTTCTGGTCCAGCTGGGCGCACCCCCGTCCTGCCTGCGTCAACGAGAACAGAAGCACTTACGGGTTTCGCTGGAGAGGAGGCAGCAGCAGGAGATGCGAGGCCATCGTAGGGTGGATCTTCCGCAATAGCACACGCCCTGAGTTTATTGGCCAACGATGCGTATTCGTTGTATTTAGCTTCCAACACCTGCCTGTCCTCTGCACTCAAAGTTTCCTCCTGGAGAAATGCACGCGGCTGCACGCGGTCGGGACCCTCGATGCGTCTGATCTCATCCTCTTCATTGATATTCCGAGCTCTGACTAACGCCAAGAAATAACGACTTTTCAACAACTTTTCGGCGAGGGAGACAGTTCTCCAATAGAAATTCTGCGCTTGGCCGCGTTTTACGCGGCTGAATTTGTACCACCCCCTGATGATCCTGATTACAGCCTTGTTCTTAGCATGAGCTGCATGCTTGACCACTTCGAGGCACTTCTTGAATGCAGCAAAGCCCTTTCTCATCATGTACATTTTTCCATGGAAATTCTTGAATCGTTTGACGAATCCGTCCAGAGTCAACTGAGCTGATTGGAATTCTATTTGAACTCTGTTAGTTTCCGTTTGAGCATCGTGAGCGTGTGCCTTACACATAGCTAGCATGGTTGATAATTGACTGTTTTCCCTAACTTTCTTGATACACTCAGCATTTGCAGCATGCACAGCACCTTCCAAAGTTTGTATGATCTGTACATACTTGGCGATTTCTGCATCCACAGCATTCCGGTCATAGGGGTACTGTGACCGACTTCCAGAATTGCTGACGTTTGACGTATTCAGATCAGACGCTTCAGCTTCCATCCTCTGGATTTTGATGGTCAACTCCTCTGAATGTTCTTGCATAGCACGAATTTTTCTCAAAAGGACAGCGTTTTCTTCTGCCAATTTGAGATTTTGGTATTTTTCATGCTCAACGTCGGCTGCAAAGTCTTTTTGGTACTTCTCTGAAAGTTCTTTGGCCAACTCATCCTTGGTCTTTTCTCTGAACGAATCAAACTCCAACTTTAAAGCTTCGAATTCCGCCCGTGAAGAATGGAGAATTTTTCGCAGTTCATTGTTATGAGTGTTGGCAATGCGAATCTCATCTCTGAGTGTTACATTATCTGCCATTGCGTCGTCCAAATCACTTCGCACTTGACTTAGAATATCCTGGGCCTCTCCATCCAATCCCGTCTGTGCATCTTTCTCAAGTGTTTCCACTTTAGCTTGCGCTTGCTTGAAAAGGATTTCAATTTCCTTTTTTTCTTCCAATGCCTTTTTCAATTCAGCGGAAGTATGTCCATGCGCTACGAGCCATGCAGTGTGTTTCTCTTTTTCTTCCTTCAACAGCTCGTCCTTTTCTCCCATTCTGCGCTCTCCATCTGTCAAAATAAAAGCCATTTGATTTCGGTGTTGTTCTTCGTCGCTCTTGAGTTTTTCTTGTGCTTCCTTCAAAAGCTCTTCCTTGGCAGTGTTCTCAAGCGCAAGTTGAGCTATTTTAGTCTCCAAAAATTCAATCTTCGCGCGTTGCGCTTCATTTTCAGCGCACATCTTTTCGATTTCAGCTTTGTGATTCGATTCAACTTCTGCGAATTCAAACACTCTAGCTTCCAATTCCCTTTTCACATCTTCCAATTTTTTGCTCATGTCTTGGACGTGTTTATCTGCAGAATCCTTCAACAACTGATATGTTGCAGTACCAACATCAAAGGACTCTTCCGGCTTAGCTGCGCTGGCGGCTGCGCTGGCAGCTGCGCTGGCGGCTGCGCTCCGCAATGCTCTTTTTTCAGTCTCCACCGGCACGCGTACTGCTCCACCGGCAAGGGACTTAGGTGCTTCATCTGAAGAACCCGCGGTTTCTTTCTTGGCATTCTTGCTGGGCATTTCTAAAAATCATAATACACCCTGCCCGCGGCCCGCCCTTAAATACGGCCCAGGCCCCCCTAAAAAAAAGTTGCCGCTCCGCCCGGAACGCCGGGAAATTCGAACGGGTTCAGATGCGAATCCCGCCCGAGCTGGAGCAGCTCGTGAGGTCGATCGAGCCCAGCCCCCCCAGCCTCTCCGCCGCGCTGCAGCTCATAGAGGCCCGGAAGGCGCTGGAAGTGGAGCACTATTTGAGGGCGTGCGCGCTGCGGCTGGACCTGGATGAACCCGGCGCTGCAGCACATGCTGGCGTTTGACATCGAGACGCTGGGCTTGGACCCCTCCGCCCCCGTGACGTACCTGGAGCAGGGGGTGTTGAGGACCGTGCCCAACCGCGTCACCTGCGCCTGCGCGCACAACGGGGCGGGCGTGTCCCGGACCTTCCTGTTCACCGGGGAGGAGGCGCCCACGGAGGAGGATTTGAAAGGCCGGGAGGAGTTCCTCGCGCTCCTGGACGCCGCCCCCCTCCTGTGCGCCTTCAACGGCGTGCGCTTCGACATCCCGTTCCTCTGCAGGAGCTGGAACCTCCCCGCGTCCCGGGCAGGGGCGTGGGTGCGCAAGACGCTCGACCCCTTCGAGGCGTCGAAGCTGGCGCTGGGGCGCACCTTCCCCCTCAGCCGCCTGCTGAGCACCAACGGCCTCGAGTCCAAGACGGGCTCCGGCCTCGACGCCATCGCCCTCGCCCACCAGCGCGAGTACGCCCGCCTCGGGGCCTACTGCATGCAGGACACCCGCCTGACCTTCCTCGCCGCCTCCCAGCACGCCGTCGCCCTCCCCCTCCACTCGGGCGGGCGGCGCGTCGTGCTCCAGGGCGCGGGGCCCTGCCCGTTTGTGTTGTGGTGAACGCCCTCGTTTTGCGCAAATCATTAAAAGTGATAAACTTCCCCGTGGACCAGTATTTAAACGTGCGCGTGTTTGGAGGGTCATGCCTGGCTGCGAGCTTCCCGATGAGGAGCTCTTTATGCTGGGCAAACCCTTTGCGGTCCTGAAGCCCTGGAACGAGAAACAGGATTCCAGGCAGGGCTCCGTGAAGGGGTACAACTGGTTTGTGAAAAAACATATTTTGAACGAGGCCACAGGGGAGTTGGAGGAGAAGCGCGTCGAAATGTGCGCCCCGTGGTTCGACAAGGGCCGCAGCATTTGGGTCGTTTACGACGATGCAGATCGGAGGGTGTACTACACGCCGCAGGACCTTTCGAGGATCGCCCTGGCGACCGCGGACCTGGGCTGGCGCCCCTTCAGAGAGGACTATCCCTACCTTTCGAGGCGGGGGCTGGACCTCGCCTGGTTCCACTACAACTCACGGGGGGACAAGCGAGAGCCCATCGGCCCCAAAAACTCCACCATCCGGAACAATCGTATCGTGGCGAGCGAGCGCTTTTACGCCCTGCTGCCCCCGGGTGACGCCTACCCCCTGTCCCCCGATCTGGAATGGCGCATCAGCCTGCCCGGCAACCCGCTAACCTACCGGAACAGTCGCATCTGGTGCCTGGAGGAGGAGGGCCTGCGGGCGCTGTTCTTCATCGACGCCAACCTCAAGAAGATCATGGTGTGGTCGGTCAAGAATGCGTGGGTGGACTACCGCATCCTCGACCCGGGCTGGGGCCCGCTGCTGAACATGCCCTTTGCCCGTGCCGGTGTCGAGTTCAAGGACGGCTTCCTGTGGCGGGACCCCGTCACCCTGGGGCTGTTCCGACTGGAGCACGGGGCTGATTACGCCAGGGTGAGCCAGCAGTACATCACCGTGTGCCAGCAGGTCGTGGATGCGTTTGAGAAGCTCAAGGCCCTCGAAAGGCCCTCCAACGAGGACATGAGAAGGATGGGAGTCGATCAAACGCAGTTTGCCAGGAGGGATTTCGCCATCCGACACCTCGAGCCGCTCCTCATGGAGCAGTTTGGCGCGCCGCTGCCGTTCGAACGTGCCATTTATCAGGAATTGACCACCACGCGGTACGAACAGCTGGCCACATGCACCACGGAAGTGGGGCGCAGGACGGAGGATCAGGTGACGGGCCTGGCAGGGGCCCAGCGAATGTTCTGGAAGGTGGAGAACGGGTTCCAGCTGGCGCTTGCCAACGTGCACGGCTTCTTTCGTGCCATCGTACCGACCAGGCGCACTCACACCGTGAAGAAAATGAGGGACGGTGAGCTGGTCCAAATGCAGGAGACGGAAAAAAATGACTTTGGAAGAGAAATCTGGGAGTCCAAGTACAGCGTGTTCGAGTGGGTGTACGTGCAGGAGCTACCGTTCATTCCCGAGGGGCGCACCGATTGGGTCCTTCGGCCGACCCTGGAGCCCATGCCGAATCGAATGGCCTGGAAAAAGGAGGACGGCAAGTGGGTGCCCGACACAAGCGAGAAGGCGGAACCCAATATTGTACCCGTTTCGTGGGAAAATCGTACTGATGCCCAACCAATATCAAGCGAGGCCACGTTCGACTATGTCAACTGGGAAACCCCCAACCAACATCTGAGCCACCTAGCCCCGTGTTTCTCCTTTCTGGGCGCCAAGACCCATGCCGGCCGGTTTGTGTCCTGGTGCCCTATATGCCATAAACGCATTTTCTCGGACCAGCGCCACGTGCGAAACGACGACGGCGAGTGGGTGCACGTGAAATGCGTCGAAGAACTCAAGGAGGGCTGGAAGAAGGTGGTTCGGCGACCGCCCAAAAGACACGCGCCTCGTCCAGGCGGCGTCAGGCAGCACGACGGTCAGTTCAAGCGGGACGTGAGCAGGCCTCCTCCGTCCCAAGCCGGCAGGCCAGCAATCGTTGCACCCCCTCCTGCGCGCCCTGCCAGTCAGCCGGCCGCGCCGGCCAGTCAGCCGACTGCGCCCGCCAGTCAGCCGGCTGCCCCCGCCAGCGCGCCCGCCAGTCAGCCGGCCGCCCCCGCCAGGCCTGAGGTCATTGACTACTCGCAATTTCAACGGTTATTCCAGGTGGGAATCGACGAGGTGGTGATCCACAGAGTCAGGCAGAGGAGGGTGAGGCTGAAGGTAGATGACAGGCAGAAGGAGGCCGACGTCTACTATTACCTCGAATACGCAACGCTCACCACGTGGATCCTCGATAATTTTGATGTGAACATGCCCACCAGACCGCAGTGGAAGTTCCTGACGAGCGCCGCGATCAGGCCCTACATCCACTACCTCGAGGAGCTGCGCAAGAAGGAGGAAAGGGAGCAGGAGAAGATCCTGAACCAAGCAAAAAAGTTGGGGCACCTGTTCAAAACGTATCGCCGGATGAAGAAGGCCATCACTCCCACCCTCAAGTACACATCCAGGGATCCCGAGCGGGACCTCGCACAGGAGGTCGGTTTTTTGGAAAGGGACAAGCTGCAGGGGGTGGGGCGTCTCAACGACGCTGTCTACATTTTCTCCGGCCTCAGCGTGTTCCGCATTTCGAGCGTGGTGGCCAAACTCTTGGTGATGCAAATCTCGCAATTCGTCAACGTGGATGAACAGAACGAGTCGGTTCTCTGGCACAAGAAGGAGTTGGAGGATCACGAGACGGCGCGCCGCGTAAGGCAGGCCATCACGTTCGACCCTTTGCCCGTCACGAATCCGCACGCTCATACCGTGGAGAACAAGCAGGGTAAGGCCAACGATGTAAGCCCCACAGCCCGAAAGGAGACGGGGATGCACACAATGCACGGGCCCGCAAAAAAGCAGTGGAAGAGCGACTACGTGCCGGACCCCGACACAAAGTACGAAACATATCAGCCAGCCGAGGCCGCCCGGCAGGCGCTCATACGGAGGGAGGGGGGCGACGAGGACAGGATCGGGAATCGAAACACGGGGTATGCGGAGATTGTTCCAAACGAACCGTGGATGACATCAGCACAAGAGAAGGCCGAAGACGAAAAGAGGAGAAGGTTGATGGAGATTTTCTTCATGCAATTACTGAGAGAGCAGAGACGGGAGCGAGCGAAGCAGTTGATGAGCACAATACGGGAAATACAAAGAGATATCGAGGATGAAGTGATTCTTCTCAAAGGGGGCGACCCGCCCGCAGTGAGGAGATCGGAAGAGTACCAGAAGGCCATGAAGAACAAGGGCGACGCCACCACCGCAGAGGCGGGGATCAAAACAGGTTCAAAGGAGGAAAGGGAGCAACGCCTCAAGAAGTTCGAAGAGTCCATTGCAAAATACAAGGAACTAATGTCCAAGGCGAAAGAAGCGTCTGAAAACTCGTTTACGCAAGACACAGACGACAGCCGCCTCATCAAGAAGGTAGAACAAAATCCACAGAGACGCAGCGACTTTGAAAGAGGGGAAAAATTCAAGCAGGAACAGTTGGAAGCGGAAAGGAAGAGAATAGAGATCCGGACCCTGCTGAACCACATCTTTGAAAATTTACCCCTGGAAAAAGAAAAAAAACCAGACAGAGAGAAAATTGCAAATGTAACGGAGCAAAGGCTGGGCATAATCAACACACTGTCAGAGACAACCAAACTACTCGAGCTGCAAAAAAAGCAGGCGGAAATAGAGGATGTTAACTTTGACGAGATGGTCCATGAAAACTTTGAAAACCTATCACCCGAAGAAAAGGCACAACTGGAAAAAGACAAGAAGCAGAAGACGGGAGAGCTGGGTCAAATGATGATGCATTTCATGTCAGAAATGAGCATACCTCAAAGAAGGAGCCACCTCAGCGCATTGCTCCAGGCAGAGGGGTATGCTGGCACTTTACTCGGAGCCAAAAAAAAATTCAACAGCAAAGAAGACACAAGCGACGGTGACTTCGAACCCAATGATGTCTTTGCGTCTTTCGAAAAACCCAATTACATCCCACCCAACGACTGGAAGGATGCAAAAAATGTGGCGAGGAAGCAGAAGAACTTCTTTGAATACGACAAGAACAGGAAAGTCAGGGTGCAGGATTTTGAGACCATGGTATTCACGACTCCGTCCACGGTGGACAAGTTCAGTCTCTTGCGCTGTTTCAGCCTCTTGATACACCAATACTGGCTCGTCGGCAAAAGCTTTGATAATGAGACTGTGAAGAGTCTGCTGCAGCAATTGGCTGAATATGACCATTTAAACTTTGATGCTGCACTTATTGAGGAACAGATTGAGATGGAAGAATCGATGGAGCAAACTTCAATGGACGCAATGGAGAGGACAAAAGACCTCGAAGAGCAAAAAAGCAGAATTAATAATGAAAGATTATATGCGAGACTGGACTTGGCTTACCACTACAGTAACTTGCTGAGAAGCCATTACGAGAGGTATCATGTGGAGTTTGCGCTGTGCGAAATCCCCGGAACATTATCCTGGGATGACTGGGCTGAAGAAAAACTGCATTACATACGAAATCCGGAAGAATACAAGGAGAGCGAGCTGGATTGCTTGGTCTTGGCGCATTACATTGAGGTGTCAGCGTATGTGTATCACTTCCCCATCACCACTCCTACCCAGGTCTTTACCAATCTCAATTTTTCCAACGTGTTTGACAAGAAGCACACAGGCCCCAGAGATGTTGCGTTTCACCTGGTTTTCAGCAAGCAAATCTTCAACGACCCCGGAGACGACTATAAATTTCCAGTGTATAACATTCTCATACCACTCACCGTACACCGCACCGCAGAGCTGGCAAAACTCATTGGGGATCCCGAGTTCAAACAGATGGTGAATGAGCTGGAAGACGTAGAAGATGTGACCGACATGGAAGTTCAAAAGGTCGCGGAAGCGCCCCAAACGGCCGAGTCCAAGCTGATCGAAGTCAACGATCAAGTCAGGAAGGTCTACAAAGGATTCGACACCGTCTTCAGTCTTTGCATGTGGGAGCAGTCCTGGACAAACTACAGCTTCTTCAGCACCTGCCGGGATGCCGTGGCAGCGCGCCTGAATTTGCCCCTGCTCAACGTGCCGACGACAGTTTACTTCATGCGGCTATGGATGGATTACCTCCAAAACCTGCCGGTTTTCGTTTTGAAAAGATTGGCTGAGCAGGAATACGTGAAATCAGAAGGCAAAGCTGAGGCATCAATCCCCCACACATCGAAACCAGGGGCCAAAAACGAGGCTAAACAACTGAAGGCAATTCAGGAGAAGGTTACATACTCGGTAGTGGATAAGTGGCTTTCACGCCTTGCGAAGGGCGAGGACCTATTCGTGGAGGAAGAGACCCTCTTCCTGCTCTCGCACGCGGGAATTCCGACGTATGCCTGTACCACACACGACAATGTGGAGCAGCTTAGACAAAAGGTGGGGGATCTTGTGACCCCCCTCTTTATTCGGATGCACGAAGAGGACAACGCCATCTCCGAGGAAAGCACCAAAAGGTTCGGGAATTTCACGGTGATCGAAAAGGAACGCGAGGCGGAGGAGATGTTGCGGTATATCATTATTCCGTTCTGTGTTCTGACCTCCAAGAAAATCGTACTGGAGAACGAGGCTCTGGTGTCGGGTAAAATTTTGTCACATTACTACCATCTCATGTGCGCACGCAACATCAACCGGAAGAAACCGGATCCAGTCGTTCCGGTTGTTGCGGAACAGGATCAGGCGGCCGCGGTCGCTAACCAAGAGCCAGAACATGTTTATGTCTACAGTCGCTCAAGCACTGGGCGTGTTCCAGTCAGATCACCTTTCCAGACAGAGGAGGAGGAGGCGAGGAGGAAGGATTTTTTGGCCTTCCAGCAGGACCAGGCTGCTTTCGGTCAGTTCCTGGCATCCGGCTTGCACGATCCCAGCTACGACCACCTGCCATTCGTGCAGGGCGAGGCGCACCCCCTGTGGTTTTCGGAAGAATATCAGGAATTCAAGACGCGCATGAACCTCGAGGCAAGGTGGAGAGAGGTGGCCACGACCAACATGCCGACCGGAGCATGGCCAGCGCGACACCCGCCTGCCGGGGAGGCGCGGCGTCGCAAGCAGTGGCCCAACCCCCGCGCCCGCCCGTTCCAGCCGGACAAGCAGTGGCATCACCGCCAGCGTGTCGTCACGCCGGGCGCAAAGGGTCGGCCGGATGCAGACACCGTGCCGCCCATAGGGGATTTCTACTCGATCATGGAACGGCAGACACGCAAGCACAGAAAGACGATAGCGATCGTCAACGCTGCCAAAGTTATGCTGCAAAGCATGCACGTGACATTCTCCATAATTCCCAGCATCTCCTACTTTCAAAACTACACCAAGGAGGCCTGGCAGGGGCTCAGCGCGCCGCCCTTTCCCCGCTTTCAATCCACGGGCACGGCTCGGGCAGCGACGGGCATGGACAAGTACCGTCCCCACGCTGCCGACGACAGCGTCTTCACGCTGTCCGACGCGTACGACAAGCCGGTGGACCTTGAATTCCCCCCCAAGCGCACGTGCAGCGGGCTCGAGGGCGTCAGGAAGCTGCACGAGGAAATCTGGGCAGAGACCGTGGAGAAGAACAGCTACAGCGCAAAGTCGTTCCTGATCCCGTCCTTCAGCGCAGACGTGCAAATCGTCACCGACGACTTTTTGGACAGCGAAGACACCAAAGGCAGCTTCCCGGACATGGACGCGTACGTCTACGACGCCGCGAAGCACACGGAGCTGAGCAAACAGCAGATCAAGGCCTGGATTGGCCAGGCAGACACCATCCACACGAATCTGTTCGAGAACCGCCGACCCGCGCAGCGCCGGCTCTTCTTGAAGCACGCTTACGTGCCGTACGTCCGCAAATCGGTGGAACTGCTCTGGATAGAGTTCAAACAGGTGAGCGTGGCCTCGTCCTGCAGCGTCTCCTTCACCGTGCCCAGCCCGCCGGCGTCGTTCACGTTTGAAGGCTTCACGAACCTCTACCACGTCAAAGACTTTCTCACCAAGCCCTTGAAGCCTCCGCAGGACCCCGCCCTCTCCAGGTGGTTTTCCACGATGGGGTTCGAGATAGGGGAGGAGTGCGGCAAACTGTCCGAGATTTGCGACACCTCCATCAGGAGGGAGACGATCGGCGGCACGCTGGGGAGCAAGCTCCCGTACGGGGTCTACAAGAACACGGTGCTCGAACGCCTGGCGCAGTCCTACTTCATCAACCAGTCGATTGTCAACGCCCCGATGACCATGGAGACGCTGAAGCTGGTTTCAAGAACCTACTGCAGCATCAACGAGAACGACAAACACCACTTCCTTTACCGACCTATACCGTCACCAAACTTCATAGTGTTCGAGGAGGCGCCCTCCCCCCTGCCTGGACAGCTCCGCGTCGTCCTGAGCAGCGACCCCCGCGGGCTGGCGCTCGCGATGGGGTTGAGGGATCACCTGGACAGGCTGCCCAAGCACACCACCATCCCGCCAGTGGGCCTGGCCGCGAACAACCCTGGAGACGACTTTTTGCTGAACAAGCTGCAACTGTTCCGCGACGCACACCTTCTCTCCCACGTGGCCATCTTCTTGAAGCGAGGCGACCGGCTGTTCTGGCTCCACGACGTGGGGGCGGGCAAAGGGAGTGCCGTCACGTTAACGTCCGCCCTGGCTGCGTGCAGGGGGCTGCTCTGCACCATGGTTCAGTCCCAGACCAAGCCCATGGAGCCCCGTCCGCATGTCAAAGCCTTTAAAAACTCAAACAATACCCTTATGACCAACGATGGCAATTATTTCAGAACAAAAAAACGCAGCGAGGAATTCGACCCAATAAAAGTTAACTGGCCTCCAAAATTCAAGACAGAGTTGCCTGCAACATTGAGAAAATGCAGAGCCGACACTGTGTACGAGCTTCCAAAAGTGGCCATAAGAAACATGTTTTTCGAGAAGCCAGAGAAGAGTTCAGAAAAAGTGTTCCAGGATTACGATAAGAATATTGATTTGGCATCTATGGCGAGCGACTCAAAGAAGCGCATCTTCGTTCTGAAATATGAGGAAGGCAGGGATCTTCTGAACATGATATGGACAATAGATTACAGGCCCGACAAGCAGAAGAAGAAGACGGAATTTTCGGGAGACGATACGCTCTTTTACGTCTTAACCTCCGTCGGCAAAAATCTCATGACAACACAGGTTGGAACCCCCAAAACAGACAAGGATAAAAATGAGTTGTTTGTGGTAGTTGGAAGCAGTTGGGACTACGTAAAGCATATTCAGTTTGAGGAAGGGAAACACGTGGCGAAAACAACCGACATCGTAGCGGACGCAGCAAAAAACCTGGACCGCCTGGTATGCTTTGAACCACAGAGAAACTCCATAAAGTTGAAGTATATTGATGACAACAGGCACGACATCCTGGCAAAAGATAAGACCGTGTACTACCTGGAGAAGCCCGGCACGTACATCGAGCTCATCCCGGTGCCTGCCGCCCAAATTTTCAACATTGTCAAGTTTAACACGTCGAAGCAACAGTTTTTGAATTACTGCGATGTCGCCAAGGAAAACATTCGGATTTACATGCAACTTTTGCAGACCCTGGCCACATTGTTCCTCGAGCTGGGTTTCAAATACGAGTTGCAGCGCATGAAGTTCAACGACACAGATTTTTTCGTTTGGAAAACCCCCGAGCCCGCCCTGTGGGAAGAGCTCTTGGAGGAACTGGAGAAGGCCCCGCAGGGCTATCAGACGAGGGAGGAGAAAGTAGACGGAGAAACCCACGTCACCGTCCAAGGGCTGGTCGACCTCACCCCCTTTCAGGATTACGCAGACAATTTAACGACCCTGTTCTGGTTGATACAGGACGCGGTGATCGACAAAATCGACATCATCAAGGAGGCAGTGGCCGGATGGGTGCAGGAGGCCGCCAACGCGTCAGCCGTCTGTCTGCTGAACCCATACGACTTGGACTTGTGCACGCAGTACGCCCACTTCAGAAGAGAGATTGAGACCACCATGAAGAAGATCAACGTGCCGGCCATTACGTACGAAGAGGGCTTCGAAGCGCGCGTGCAGTCGAAGAAGTTTGTGAATGTGGCACTCGACCACTTGCAGGCCCCCCTTTCGAAGCTCCTGGATTCGTTCCTGGAGGTGCAGACCAGGGCTAAAATACGGTTCAACAAACTCGACAAGCCGAAGAAGTGGCACGTCGAGCTCGCCTACGCCCCACACGCCCCCAAGAACTTCAGGAACGCCATCGATTGGCGGCTGGGCCTGGTGAGCAGCTACTGCAACCCCGAAACCAACGAGGTCTGGAGCACGGCAGATATCAAGGGCAGAATTAACGTGGTCTTTCCCTTCAACACGGAGAAGGGCGCCTGTGTGCTCGGGTACTTTGACGAGTACTGCCATATGCACCGCGACCTCAAAAAGATCTTGGAGACTTCTGCCAAGTTGGAGACTTCAGACGACCTGGAGGAGGAGGACAAGGCGGAGTTGATCAACATCACCAGGCAGGCGCGCAGGGAGCTGCAGGCGAGCATGGACACCCACCTGCAGTTCTACTCCTACTTCTGTGAAGTTAACGGGCCGGGGGAGTACTCCCTGATCCACGATGACAAAAAACCCCATCTGAGGGAGCAGGTCAAGAACGCGCAGAACGCCGCGGCCAGGGCCGAGCAAGATTTCGTGGCGGCCTCGTACACCATCGAGACCAGGATGAAGGAGATCTCGAACGAAATCGCCGAGCTGCGCGACCAGAACAATCCAGAGCGAATAGAGGCCCTGAGAGCCGAACGAAGCGATTTGGTGACCAAGAAGAGTCAGGCCTTCATCGCGTACACGCAGAAAAAACAGGAAGTGAAGACGGCGGAGGAGATGCTCCAAAAGTCCTCCGAACTCAGCCACGTTTTTCCCACCAAGCTGGTCGTCCAGGCAGAGGGGATGCGGTGGCTGGCGCAGGAGAACCAGCAGACATACACGGCGCGAGCCCTGTGCACGCTCGAGGACGTCTGCGAGTGCAGGCAGGTCTGGCAGCTGGTGGCCGCGCACCCTGCCTGGGACGAGGAGGCCAAAAAGTTCGACTCGCCCGACGCATGGTTCAACCCCGTCTACCAAACCCACTGTTACCTCGACTACAAGCGACAGGTGTGGAAATACGATCGGTTTGGAAAGCACTGGGTCCGTTCCGTGGGTGAAACCGTGTCGTACTTCATGGAGGTGAACCCGTCGGACAACATGGAGAGCGTGGCCAACGCGGTGAGCCTGATCACGCAGATACCCAAGCAGTCCTTTGAGTTCAAGTACAATGTGGTGACTGCGATGGGCTTGGACTGGGAGACGATGCCGGTGAATGCGGAGGAAGAATATAAAGTCGCCAGGGTTGTTCTGGTCTGCACCCAAGCGGGAAGGTGGCGCGGAGAGGGCGGGGGGGGCATTCAGTCCAACCAGAATCGCAACGACACGGAGACATACAAGAAGAAAAGAGAATTCACCGAAAAAACCGACATATACCAGAAATACGAGCGGAAATTGGCGTTGAGAGGGATAAGGCCGAGTGAGTACCTGATTCCCGAGAAGAGCGAGGACGATGTCGACAGGACCCTCATCGACCCCTCCCCCCACGCGTGCACGTTTGAGGCGATCCGCTTCCTCAACATCATCTCGGGTGTGCCCAACACCGTTTCGGTGGCGTTTGGCTCCATGGAGGACGTCGGACCCAAAAAACGCGAAAATCCGATCATCGCGTTCAGGGAGGCGTGGATCCTGCAAGGCGCAGCGCGGCAGAGCAATCCCTTCGGAGAGACGTGGCTGCTCAGACGGCAGCCGTGGGGGTTCGACGACCAGGGCAGGCTGACAACGTACACCGTCGGGGCCTCGTCGATCGACCCGGTCGATAACGTTTCCCTCGAGAGGTACTGGGGGAACAACAACGAGGTACCGATGAAATTGATCAGGGTGGACCGATACGGCCCCAGAATTGAGGTTCCGGACAAGAAGGCCGTGTTTTCCAGACGGGTGAAGGCGTTCTACAACTTCATCATGAACCCCGAGAACTGGTACTACGACAACAAGACGGACAAGTTCCTCGTCTTTGCTTTCAATCCAGACGTGGTCGCGATCAAGTTCGACGGCAAAGAGTACACGGTCCAGGAGCTCACAGCGTACGAGGTCAACCTCTTCTGCATTGAGGAGGAGGGCGACACCCCTTACCTCGCAGCGTACAATACGTTTTTGTCCGAGCGAAAGAAGGCCGTAAATGCATGGAGCAAGTTGGAGATGAACAGCATCAGCAGCTCCATTCAGAGCAGCCTCAAGGCCCAGCAGGCGGCGAAACGGGGCTACACCAAGGAGCTGTGCGATCAGGTGGATTTGCTTCTCAACAACACGGTGTCAAACCCGAAAAGCAGACCAGCATACGCCGATTACTACGAAAAGATCGGCTCCTATTTTGCAACGGCCCACCAGCGGATCACGGGGACCAAACAATTTGAGCAGGCAAGGGTCCTCTCCGATGAAGAGTACAAGAACCGCGATGTCACCGACGGCGCCGTGTGGAATGATTACAAGAACCCGAGGGCGGTGTTTATCGAGAGAAGCAAGAGACAGCTGGGCCTACGAAAGTTGTTCTGGCGCCTCTTCTACGAGAAATTCAACGTGACCTACCAGCAGTTTCTCGAGAGCAAACAACTGCGCAAATTCATCATGGATCAGTGCCCGGAGGCGCTGGGCCCGCGGTTCAAGGAAGACACCGACAAAAACGCAGCCAGGGCGTATTACAACGAGTGGAACGCGGCGAAATCCAAGAGCAGCTTCCACCACTTCTTCAAGCACAAGTTCAACAAGCGTCTCCCGTCGCAAAACCCACAGAGCACCGAATTCGACGTGCCCAGCATTCACTTCTTCCTGGAACGCGCCGACCTGGCGGGAAATCACAAGTGGAGGGAGGTCAACCCGACATGGGCCGAGGACCTGATCCAACAGGACCCGGAAGAATCCGACCATGAACAGGAAAAGTCAGCCCACGGTGATTTGACCCCGCACGAACACAACGACCCCAGGTGGACCGTGCAGGAGACAGACGAATGGATCATCCCAACCAACGAAGCCACAGCGGAGACCGACGACCCAGTGCGTGACATTCTGGAGACAGTCAGACAAGCCAACGAGCGAAAGAAGAAGGATTCCAGGGAGGTGGCACAGTCGGTCATCAATTCCATCCTCAGAAACGTGGCCGAAACGGCAAGGAATCGGGCAAAAGACTCGGCCGAGATAGCCAGGGAAAAGGCAGAGGCATTGGAAAGGAGAAAACAGGAGGAGCGCCTCAGGCAGGAGGAGCGCGCGCGCAAAGAGGAGGAGGAGAGGGCGGCAGAGGAGGCGGAAAGGGAGCAAAAACGAATAGAACTAAACAAGAAAAGGCGAGAAGACCTGAAGCATAAAAAGCAGGAGGAAAGAAAGAACGAAGAATTGAGACGAAAAGAGGCGGAGGCGCGCGCAAAACAGATCGAGAAGGAACGGCAAGAGAAAGAAGAAGAAGAAAAAAGACTTGAAAAGGAGAGGATAGACAAAGAATATGAAACACACACACAGGAATGGAAGGGCTTGTTCGAAGCAGAAAAAAGCAACGAGCCAAGACGCCTGGAGACGCAGGCCAGGGCAGTTAAGCCGCAATTCGCTCAGAGCATGCAAACGCGGGCTCCGATCAAATTCGAAAGGCATGCTAAGAATGTAGTGAATCTGAAAGGCGTGGGTAAATTTGCGGTGCAATCTGTTAAAGGAAATGGCGACTGTTTTTTCGTTTCGTTTGACATGCTGCTGCAGACCCATTCGACCGCCGAGCAACTGCGCACAGAGGTTGTCGAGTACATGGACAGTTTTTTCAGATGGGAGGCTAAATTTGAACTTATTGACCAGCACATAGTATTTGATAAGGCGTGGGGAGAAGCCCCTCTTTTGGAATTTACGCTGACAAACGGGCAGTGCCAAACACGATTTTCACCCGAGTATTTCTCAAAGTATTGGGAGTTTTACACGACCAACATGAAAAAATCAAAAGGGTTGTTTGCCAATTTCACCGAAATAAGCGTGCTGGCCAAGATATACCAGGTAAATGTTGTAATGTGGACAGTGGACGAGGCAAGACAAGCCCACATGTACAGAGATGTGGTGCAAAACAGAGAATGGCCCACCCTACACCTCGAATACTCAGACGCACATTTCGAGCCGATCGACATACCGTACAATTATATACCCCCCGAGACAAAGGCGCAGCCCCTCAACCTGGGCGAGGCCTTCCTAAAAAAAGGCGCTCACATCCCACGCGTCGACGACCCCTGCCAGCGGGCCGTCCACCCCACTGAACATGTCGGCCATTGAGGAGGCCATCGCGACGGACGCCCCGGCAGGGGAGCCCAAGGTTAAGAAGCCGCGCAAGGCCCCCACGGCCAAGCGGGGGCCCGCCCGGCCGCACCGGCGGCTGGAGACGGAGGTGATCGACGCGCGCATCGCCAAGCTGCAGAAGCGCCTGGACCGGGCCAAGGCCCAGATCGAGGACGCCAGCCGCCACGTGGAGGGCTACCAGCGGGAGAGGGAGTTTCGGGCCAAGGAGCCCAAGGAATGAGTTTAATGAATGTTTTTGTTTAGGCCTTCTAGGGCGCAGAGTCTGTTGTGTAGGGAATAGAGGATCTCCTTGAAATCTGAGCGAAGGTCTTTTTGTTTGGCAACTACAAGCCATGTCTTTGTAGTATTTTGCCTCTGTAAAAAGGCAGCGTCAGGTGGAAGCAAACGGATGACAAATCTGATATTATTTCGCTCAAAAACGAATTGTGCATGTTTCCATGTTCCGTCGACACCCAAAAGCGCGTTGACGATAGTCTTAAAAAAATCACCATAGTCAATACCGTGTAATCTGAAATCGTCAAAGTACATTGTATCCTCAGCAGTCCGATTCATTGCACGTCTATAAATCATAAAGAACGCCTGCTTTACGCTTTCCCTGTCAGCTTCTTTTACATACTGTCGAATCAAGCTGGTCAATCTTTCATCTACTTTTTGATTCATCGCCTTTCCCATGTACCAAATTTAAATAGCCCACAGCCACCACGCGTTCGAGGCCCGGGCCCCCACCCCCCCGGCTATTTATGGCGCGGGCGGGCCCCGCAAAATGCACACGAGCGAGCGCAGACTGATCCTGGAGACGCCGAGCATGCACGGCAGCGGCCCGATGCAGGCGTACATCAGCAGGGAGGTGGCGAAGCCCTGCAAGCAGTGGGTGCACGAGGTGCTGGGGAGCAAGCGGGAGACGGACCGGATCAAGCTCCGCACGCCCGACTTTGTGCTCCTGCCCGACGTGGACGCCTTCTACAAGCGGCCCAAGCCGTCGCCCTTCCTCTGGCAGGAGGTGACGCGGTGGCGGGCGCGGAGGCCGGCCTTCCACTGGCTCGCGGTGGTGAACGACACCAGCCTGCGGACCATCCGCGACCTGCGGGGCGAGCACATCCCCATGCTGGTGCGGCTGTACCACACCTGCTGCCAGAAGATCCGGGAGGAGACGGGGGTGTCCTCGGACCAGGTGATGGCCTACATCCACTACCCGCCCAGCGTGTACCAGCTGCACATCCACTTCAAGTACCCCCTGGGGCCGCCGTCGCACGACGCGTTCCGCGTGCACCTGCTGAGCACCGTCATCAACAACCTGGCCATCGACGGGGACTACTACAAGAAGTCCCTCCTCCAGCTCCCGGTCTACCTCAACACCGACCTGCACTCGGCCCTGGCGGCCCGGCCGGCGTCCCCTATAAAGATTCAAATCGTTTCACGGGACAGGTGCATCCTCCTCCTGACCCAATGCACTTCGACGTCCCGTGGCAGCAGGCCGTCTACACCCGACCCACCGAGCGGGACAAGTTCCAGTTCAGCCACGCCCGCCACACCACCGTGAGGAAGCGCTTCCTCCCCTCGCTCGCCGTGGACTGCCTCCTGGGCGCGCGGGGCCTCCAGCAGGACAACATCGAGCTGCTCCGGTCCAAGCCCGTCCTCATCCTCGTCACGGGCGAGTGGGCGCAGCACGTCAGCATCGACGCCTACCACCGCCTGGAGGGCAAGGTCTACCGGCTGCCCAGCGAGCCCTACGACCACTTCGAGCGCCTGGGCGCCGCGGCCAAGCCCGCCGAGTCCTCCGAGCTGTCCAAGGCCTACCGCGTGCTGGAGTACCACTCCAGCGTCTGCACCTACGAGCGGGGGGAGGGCCACGAGTGGCGCGCCCAGGGCGTCTCCCCCATGCTGTCGGACATGGTCATCCTCCCCCGCCTCCTCACCGACCGTCGGATCGGCCCCGTCATGCACGCCTTCGTCCGCGCCGTCAAAAAGACCCTCCGCGACAGCCTCCTCCTGGCAGGGGGGGCGCGGTTCAAGGAGGACACGTGGGAGAAGAAGGCGATGAGCGTGGGGGACACCACCCCGTGAAGAATGAAAAGGCCAATCAGATTGCCACTGTGGGCAAGTCGCTGAAAAACCGCAGCTTGTCGATCGTCAGCCACCCGTCGCCCCCGTTCCGGGGGACGATCAGGCGTAGGTAGCGCAGGGGGTGGTGCGGGCGGGGCTGGGTGATCTGGAAGACGCGCTCCTGCCCGGGCGCCCACTCGAGGCACGTCTCCGAGTGCAGGAGCGTCCACTCCGACCCGCTGTTGGAGCCCGCCAGGACGACCTCCGCGGGCGCCCTGGCAGGGTTCAGGTGGTTGGCCCGGATGCTGAAGGCGGCCACAATGCGCGGCTGCAGGGACCTGACCTGCAGCCACTCCCCCGCGATGTGGTTGCCGTCCACGATCGTGTGGCAGCAGCTGTAGTTGCCCGAGAACGCCCCGTCCACGTACGAGGGCACGGCCGTGGTCCACTGGTTTGCGGCGTCCTCCTGCCGGGAGGAGGTCCCGGAAAGTCCAAACGCCTTCTCCGGGCTCTCGTTGTTGGGCGCGTAGTAGGAGGAGGCCGAGACCTCCCTGGTGAAGAGGTCGGTGGCTTCCATGGTGGGAGGTGGTGAGGCGGGGCATTTATAGCGGACTCGGCTGTGGCGGCTGTTTCAACGCAATAGTATCAGATTGATACTATTGGGGAAACGCACCCTTTCCAATAGTATCGGATTGATACTATTGGGAAAACACCCCTTTTCAATAGTATCAATCTGATACTATTGGGAAAACTCCCCTTTCCAATAGTATCAATCTGATACTATTGGGAAAACACACCCTTTCCAATAGTATCAATCTGATACTATTGGGAAAACACCCCTTTTCAATAGTATCGATCTGATACTATTGGGAAAACACACCCTTTCCAATAGTATCAATCTGATACTATTGGGAAAACGCACCCTTTCCAATAGCCTTAACAAAAAAGGGGATTTTTATGAAGTAAACAAAAATCAATTCAAACGGGTTCAAAGCGCGCCATGCCCTGCCTGCTGCTCAACATCATTGGAGACACCTCCAAGAGAATCAGAGGGCTGATCACCGCACAGGGGGTGGAAAGATATTCAAGCTACGACTTCATGGAGGTGGCGTGCAGATCCAAGGACAAGACAGGGGCCTCGTCCCGCAACGCCTTCAAGAGATTGATAGCGGAGGAAAGCAAGTTCAAAAATGAGATCCTGGAGCTGACCGAGTACATCAGATTTCCTGGCGCCAAGCAGGAGACCCCGACCATGACCCTCAGGGGTCTTCAGCGGCTCCTGATGATCCTGGGCGGCAGAGTGGCCACCGACTACAGGAAGCTCATGGAGAGCACCTTCACCCGGGTCATGGGCGGGGACACCAGCCTGGTGGAGATCATCGAGGCCAACGCCGCATCCACCGAGCCGGTGCAGCAGGCGTTCAAGCGCGCGCTGGCGCAGGAGCCCGTCGAGCCGGTCCTGGATGACATGTGCAAGCGGCACAAGAAAGACCTCGCGGAGCTGGACATCCTGGAGAGGAAGAAGGCCATACAGGCCAAGGAAATGAGCAACTTCAAGACCTGGAAAGAGCTCATGGACTCGGTGGAGCCCAACTGGCTCAAGGACCAGCGCCTCAAGCTCCAAACGGAGGACCACCTGAAGAACCTGCTGTTCAACGCGCAAAACACCCTGGCCCTCCCAAACACCCCTTCCCTCCTCGAGGCCCCCGACCAGCCCCCGCTCCAGAGCATCTCCATCGGGCAGGTGATCAGGGACCTGGGATTCTCCTACAGCCAGACTGACCTCATCCCCATCGGCAAAATGACCGCCAAGGCCTACCGCGACGCCCACAGCAAGGACCCGCCCAAGCACCGCCAGTGGGTGGACGGCTGCGAGCGCAACGTGAACAGCTACACCGAGCGGGACCGCGCGCTCATGGAGAATGCCGTGCGGCGCTACTTCAATGACGAGTAAATCAAACCCAAGCCCCAGTGGACGGGTCGTAGACGGGGACTGGTCGAACGCGCACCATAATCGTAAGATTCACCTCCTCATTGTCCGTGGTTGGGCCGTCATCCCACAGGCAGGCTTCGCAGAGGCTCTGTAGATTCTTACCGAGAAACGCAAGATGGTGCACCACGTCCCGTGACCAGAAAAAGACAGTGGATGCGCACTCCTCAACGAAATGAATCCCATAACACTCCTGCTTCAACACGATTTCAGTGGCGTCTGCAGTGTAAATAGTATCTAAATCCCAGGACACGAAAAGAAAATTCTTGCTGTGTTCTGCGGAAGTGAACCTGACACATTGATTGTCCAGAGAAAAATCTTCAGAACTCGCTTCTTTAGTTTCTTCTGGAATCGAATCAAGCGCGTAATTATACCGATACAAATATAGAGGCGTTTCGGAACTCATCTTTAGACATGGCCACACCCCTTCGCACCCACCCCTTAAATAATCACCGTTCATTCCGAAACAGGGGGCGATCCCGCTTGCGGATCTCGGCCTCGAGCTGGCGCCAGTTGGACACGTGCCGGAGGGCGTCCTCGTGCGGGGTGTGCCGCTGGCAGAGGTGGACCCCCCGGATCCTGCCCTCCAGGTGGTCCACGGCCTCCAGCGCCTCGGGCAGGGCGACGTTGCCGCAGATCTCGCACCGCGGCCTCCCCTGCCGGGGCGGCCTGGCCAGGGAGTGGCGGCACTCGCCCGTGAACTCGTCGCCCCGGCCCGTGTACAGCTGCACGGTCCCGCAGCAGGGCGCGAGGTAGAAGCGGTTCTGCCGGATCGTCAGCACGCGCCCCAGCGTGGCCAGGCCCACCACGGTCTCGCCCTGGCAGGACGCGCAGACGAGCCCGCCCAGGTCCACGTCGAGCTTGCACAGGCCCCGTGTCTGCGACCGCTCCCGCCGCTTGCCGTGGGCGTCCCAGCTGCTGGCCAGCCCGCTCGAGGCGACCCCGGCCTGCCCGGACATGACGCACGCCACGCACACGTAGAGCGTGGCCTTGCTCAGCGCGCTCCGCTCGCAGGCGGCCATGTTGGCCGCGAGCCGCTGGAGCTGGAGGCCCCGGAGGTTCCCGGGCAGGGGGTGGATGCGCAGCGTCCGCTGCAGCACCGCGGCGTGGTCGTGCCTCACGCTCTCCAGGCCCAGGAACGCCATCTCGCCGCCCATGATGCAGTGCGTCGGGTCGCCCAGGTGCACGTCGTAGGGCACGATGTACGGCAGCCGCATGAGGGCGACGGGGTCGGCCGGCCGCAGCCCGCCCACGGCCTCCTGCCTGGGCCGCTTGCTCTTGCAGGTCCGGAGGTGCCGCTCCACCACGGGGGCGCAGTGCCGCTCCAGCTCGGCCCAGCCCTCCTCGCCCGTCACCAGCGCCTCCTGCCGGAAGGCGTCGCAGGCCAGGCTGCAGCCGGCGAAGAAGCCGCGCATCGCCGGCTCGGTGGACAGCAGCTCCTCCTCCACGGGCATGCAGGCCGGGATCACGTGCGCGCAGTACTCCATGAAGGCCAGCGTGAGGAGGCGGGGGTGGGCCGCGCAGAACCCCTGCCCGGACCCGTCGGTGAGGAGCCGGTGCACCCGCCGGTAGAGCGCCACCCGCACCGGGAAGGGGGGGAAGCGCACCGACTTGGGGTAGAGCCCCAGCAGCAGGCCCAGGAGCACGCAGATGGCCACCTGCGGCTGCGACTCGCCGCCCCCCTTGTCCTTGGAGGTCCGCGGCATCGCCCGCTGCAGGAACTCCAGGCTCTCCCGGCCGCAGGGCGCGCTGGCCTGGCCCAGCAGCACCAGCCGGATGGACGCGCCCAGGTCGGGGAGGGTCCCCACCTGCGGCGCGTCTGGCAGGCCCAGCACGGCCCGCCTCGCCAGCGGGTGGCCCTCCTCGGCCAGCGCGACCGCGGGCAGGAAGGCGTCGATGTGGGGCTGGATCCCCGGCACCCCCTCCAGGGCCAGGTCGTGCAGCCGCCGGATCCGGGCGTCCAGCACGCCGTCCGCGCAGAAGCGGTCTCCAGTCTTTGGCACCCCCTCGGGCAGGCGTCTGGAGTACCAGACGGTTTGGAGGCTGTGGAGCGTCAGCCCTGCCTGCCCGAGGGGGTTGCAAAATCCTCGTACGACACCCGCAGCTGCTGCAGGTGCTTCTTCCCCGCCACCACCTGCACGCTGTACCGGTTCCGCTGGTGGGACATGATGGGCAGCGGCAGGCAGTTCCACTGCGCGCTGGGGGGGCAGATGAGCATGCACTCCCGCGCGTACTCGCCCGGCTGGTTGCACAGGTTCCCGTACCGCTGGATCACGCCCTGCACGCGCTTCCCGCTGTAGCACGCGTCGTAGAAGAGCTTCTGCGTCGTCTTGCGCGAGCACAGCACGCACAGCTTGGGCCCCGCCTCGCCGAAGACCGCCTCGAACTCCACGGCCACGAAGGGCGCGTTGGGGTCGATGAACATGCACTCGCACTTGCTCCCCATCGCGCACTGGCGCTCCCCCGGCTCCGCCTCCCGCATGAACGACTCCTCGTACGCCTTGGTCACCAGCGGCAGGGAGGGGACCTGCCGCTCCACGCCCCCGAACAGGCTCTCCAGCATCTCCTGGTAGGGCACGCTCGACAGCACGTGGTCCAGCTGCAGCTCCTCGGGGATGGCGGGCGAGAACTTGCTGTCGTTCACCTGTCGCTTGATGGTGCCCACGATGCCCTCGTCGAACCCCGGCTCCGCCTGCCCGCACTGCTCGAAGACGGTCTTGAGCTCCTCCCGCTGCGTGACCTTGCGCTTTTTGACATTCGCCTTCTTCCGATCCGCCCAGTCGGAGGGAAACATCCTTTAAGGTGTGTGGGGTGTGTGACCACCCGTGGAATACAAACCACTTTTATTCCCCTGCCAGGAGTGTGAGTTTTTTTTGGGGGGGGTGAGTTGATGAATTAATTTTATTTATGTGCATTTATGTAAATGGGCCAGGGGGGTCCCCCCAGAAAATATTTTCTTGAAGTGATAGTTGTGATAGTTGTGATAGTTGTGATAGTTG
>Ga0164297_10000943_pt1 | contig 33059 bp, 28 predicted proteins | sample GEODES058metaG_FD_113539 | JGI IMG/M metagenome (GOLD analysis project Ga0164297, IMG submission 113539) | Dystrophic lake water microbial communities from Trout Bog Lake, Wisconsin, USA - GEODES058 metaG | ecosystem: Environmental > Aquatic > Freshwater > Lake | place: USA: Trout Bog Lake... | reverse complement strand
CCGTGGGTCTCCCGCTGGCCTTGCCGGCGGCTTACGCTAATGGATGTGCGCATGCTCCCGCGGAATGTTTCGAGATGACGGTCCAGATCCTCGGTTGTCGTGACTGTCGGGCAGAGTTCGCGTACGGCGGCGTGACCGATCCCGCGGTGTGTCCGCTGTGTTCGCAGTCTCTGGATTTCATCGAGCGGTGTGTGAACGAGCGTTCAGCGCCACGGCTGCCGATCCGTCACGATCGTGATGCATTCACCGAGGTCGTGCAGGAACTGATGCATGATCACCTGGCCGGTAGCGAGGCGCCGGTCTCGGCGACGCTTGAGCCTCTGTGGTTGCCGTTTCGTCGCTGGCGCGGCACTTTTCTCGGGCAGTCGGCGCCACCAAGTGCGGCGTCGGGTGAGACTTCCGATCAGTTGGTCGAATCCGAGTGGCCGATCATCGTCTGTACCGCAGGTGGCTTCGATGACGCCATGCTCGCCGAGCTTCAGTCACTGGCTCGTGAATGCCCGTGTGTACCCGACGCTTCAGCGGATGCCACGACCGGCTGGCGGGTGGAGGAGGTCACCGAAGTGATCAGTCGGCAACGCGCGGAAAGGGCGCTGCGGCAGTGGGCCAGCGAGCGACCGGCGCTCACCCTGCTGACGGAGCTTGAGGCGCGCCTCGATCGTGACGCCGATTCAGTGCCGCTATTTTTGATGCCGGTGTGGATACACAGCTTTCGTTCCGAAGGTCAGACGTGGGTTGTGATCATGGATGCCGTGAACGGGTTGGTGGTGGCCCGGCTCCCGCGACCGCGGCCCGCGACCACTGCCGTGTTCTCCCGAGTGCGCCAGATGGCCCATCGCGTCACGCCTACGAGCACCTCGGCACCGGCTGTCGGTGGCCGGACCGAGCATCACATGCCCCACTGGTCGTGGGTCCCCGTCGCGTCGTGCCTCGTGCTGTCGGCTTACCTTCGGGACTTCCGTTGGGTCCTCGCCTTACTGCTCATCGCGCTGATGTCGTTAGTACTCGGATACCGTGGATTTGTGTTGTTGAGGCGTGCGCATATTGAAGTCCGCCGAGCGTTGCGTGCTGCTGGGTCGGACGCGCATGCCGACACGGTGACGCTCCGCAAGCGCATCGCCTGGTATGCCGCCTTGCGCACGCAATTTGCCAGTGGATACGTCGCACTGATCGTTGCTGCCGTGATGTGCGTGATCTTCGGCTCCACCCTGTCGACTCCCACCGATGCCCCCGTGGCTTCGATGGCCGGTCATCCACCCGTGGCCGAAGTGGCTGCCCCATTGCAGGTGCGCAGGACCGACGCATCGCCCGCCCCGCTCGCCGCTGAGCAGGTCCGTGTGGCTACCGCAAGCGACACCTCCGGGAGTGTCGATCCGCATCACGTCGATCGAACGAATGCAAAGACGGTAGATCACGACAGTCCGGTGGGACGATCCCTGCTGGTCGGCGCGGATGGCTTCCCGACGCTGGGAGCTGCCGTGTCGGCGGCGCAGGCCAATGACATCATCCTGATCGACACCGGCGAACACATCCAGCCGAGTGAGCCGGTGATCATCGATCGCGACCTCACGATTTCCGGTCTGCCCGGCGCCAAGTTGATTTGGACGGGCGGCGCTGGGCCATTCATGCGCGTCGCGGGTGTCGCGACTCATCTGACCATCGAGCATGTCCATCTCGCCGGAAATGCCATCGACACGGCGCTGCTGGGTGACGCCAACGTGGCGCTGTCGGAATCTGCCGCGGGCCGCCGCGCTGATGTCCAGCTCAAGGACGTGTGGATGTATGCGACGGGCGCCTCCGCCATCGCCTCGCATGCCCAGGGCGCTCGGTATCTGATCGAGGGGGGTGCCTATGTGGGTAGTGGCACGCCGATCGTCGTACGCAACGCCGAAAGCTTGACGATCCGCGCCTACAACGGACAGCCCACGCGAATTCAGACCGATGACTCCACCGAGGTCGCGAATAATGGACACGGCATACTGGTGGGCAATCTCGGTGCGTTGTCGGTTTCCGATGTGATCTGGCTTGGCAATCCCGGCGGTAACGTGGCGATTTTTGGTGACCTTTTGCGCGGCGAACTCGCTTCCGCATCGCCCCTCTCCTCGGTGCGACACGTTGAACTGATCGACGCGAAGCGAGAGGTGATTTCCGATTTGACGCCTGCGTTCATGGACGGTGCGGTGCGGTTTCGCATCCAGAATGGACGTTTCGAGCCGATAATCGCCGGGCGCTGATCAGCCGTCTCGACAGCCCGCGCCACTCCGCTTGGCGCGTCTGCTGGAGTCACGCGGTGGCGAATGTCAGAATGATCCCTGACTTGTTGCCTTGCTGGCCCACCATGGCGCTGGAGCTCCGTCTTAATGACTCTTTCGGTCATCGATTACCCGTCCATGTTCGCCGTGCCGATGAGCGACAGCGAGAAGGTTGCGCTGGCAGCGGAGTGGATATGGTCCGTCTACGACCGGTTCTACGACACCTATGTCGAGTTGACCTGGGGTGCCAAGGCGGCGTTCGAGACTCGTGATCACGTACGAGCGGTCAGCAATGCGAAAACCCGCCTTGGACTCTATAACGCGACGGTGCACCGTCTCGCTGATGAACTCCGATCCGCGTTCCCGTCGCTTTACAGCAACGAGTCCTATTGGGTGCAGGTGGAAGACGCGTTCATACCGCGAGTCTCCGCGTTATATGAGTTTGACCTTGCGATCGCCTACCTTCATTCGGTGCGTAGACGTCTCTACCGCGGTGAATGGCGCGCCGTGGAGTACGACTTCGACCGCCCTACGATGCCGGATGGCGATGCCGAGCAGGTATTTCAAACCTTTGTCTGTGTCTGGCCGGTCGACCCCTCTACCGTACGGCAGATACTCAGCGTTGCCGACCTGTCGATCGCTTTCAGAGACATTGACGCCGATGCGCTGAACGTGGCGGTTCGACTCAATGAGGTGCTGTCTCGCGAAGCGGGAGCAGATCTGTCCGCCATCGATATGGTGCGCGCGGTGTTTTTCCGAAATCGTGGCGCCTATCTCGTGGGTCGCATGGTGCTGCTCAATGGTAGCTACCGGCCCTTCGTGCTGGCCCTGGTGAACGACGATCAGGGATTGCGGGTCGACGCGCTCCTGAATACCGCACCGAGTGTCCACAATCTGTTCAGCTCGACCGAGGCTCCCTTCCAGGTGACTCACCGGCGTTATCACGAGCTCTGCGAGTTCTTGTTAAGTATCATGCCGAATCGTCCGCTCGGTCTGCACTACTCCGCGATCGGCTTTCATCATGTCAGCAAGGTTGCCGTGATGAATGAAGTGAAGCGAGTGCTGGTCGGTGGCTCGGAACGCCTGTCGACCGCGCCTGGGTCACGCGGCACTGTCGCGATCGCATTCACCTCGAACCGATGTGATTACGTGCTCAAGGTGATTCGCGACCGCCCGACGGATGGCTACAAATGGGATAGCTTCGCCGGCGCAGAAGCAGTGCTAGAGAAGTACCGAAGCGTTCACGACATCAATCGAACCGGCAGCATGCTGGATAACATCCTCTACTACAATCTTAAGTTCCACCGGTCCTGGTTCGCGCCTGAGTTGCAGGCGGAGCTTCTGGCGGATGCCTCGAATGCGGTGCGACAGCAGGGCGAGTGGCTGGTGTTCGGCTATCTCGTCGTGCAGCGAAAACTGACGCCCCTGAATGTGTTTCTGAAATCTGCACCGGAAGAGCGCGCGGCGCGCGCGATTGTCAATCTTGGGTACTGCATCAAGAGTAATGCAGCCGCAAATGTCTTCAATCGTGACTTTGATGCTCGTAACTACGGCGTGAATCGGTACCTCAAGGTCTATTTGTACGACTATGACTCGATCGAGCGTTTGGTCGACGTCAAGGTGCGCACCAATACGGAACGCTTTGATGGCGAGGAAGACATCCCGCAATGGTTTTTTGAAGAGGGTGTCGTGTTCTTGCCTGAGGAGATTGAGGCGGGGCTGCGCGTCGACAATCGAGTGTTGAGACGTGCGTTCCGGGATGCCCACGCCGATTTGATGACTGTGGCTTATTGGGAACAGATGCAGTCGCTGCATCGCGCTGGTGTTGTCCCCGGAATCCATACCTATCCCGAAGTCTATCGATTGGGCGATCCTGGCGAGGCGTTGATCGCAAACGAATGACGCCGAGCGCGGCGTGTGCAGCGCGGCAGTGTCATTAAAACGTCACTTTACGTCGCATGACAGCAACCAAAGCGTCACCGCACTGTCGCGGCGCGCGCCGAGAATGGGCGTTTTCCCTGTCAGGAGCGCTCTCGTGCATCGCAACATTCGACGAATTTCAGGCCTCGCCGTGGCGGTGACTGGCGTGCTCAGCTCTGCGGCGGCTTTTTCGGAGGACGCCACACATCGCGGTGCCGATGCGCTCCAGGAAGTCGTTGTACTCGCGCAGCGGGTCACTGAGGAAATCGCTCGTGAGGCCCAACAGCAGGCGCCGAACCTGATCAACCTGATGACCGCTGCCGAAATGGCGCGGTTGCCCGACGTTAATACGGGTGAGGCGATCCGGCGCGTGCCGGGCATTTCGCTCGAAACGGACACGGGTGAAGGGCGCTACGTCAACATCCGGGGTCTGGACGCAGACCTCAACAGCACGACCTTCGGTGGACTCCGTCTGCCGCCGACCAATACCAGCTCGCCATCCGGCGCTGGCCGTGCAGTCGCTTTCGACTCAATTCCGGTGGGATTTGTCGGAGCGATTACCGTCACCAAGAGCAATCTTCCCGAGCAGGATGCGGAAGCGCTCGGCGGCACGATCGACATTACGCCGAAGACGGCACCTTCCGACGGCAAGCCATTTCTCGAGCTCAAGCTCGGTGGTGGTGAGGAATTGCAACGACACACCGGAATCAGCGACTTTGCGTTCACCACCGGTACCCGCTTCGGCGGGGACGGCGGCTACCAGCCGTTCAGCATTTTGTTGACCGGATCCATCTACAACGATGGTCGTGGCATTGATGATGCCGAAGCGGGCTTCTTCGACGAGCAGCCGGGTGTGCCCGACAAGGCGATCTCGGCGCTTGAGCAGCGTTACTATCAGTATCACCGGCGCCGCCATGGCTACGGCGCAGACCTGGGCTACGATCCGGACGCCGACAACCACTACTTCGTGCGCTACTACGATTCTGGGTACACCGAGTACAAGTACCGGCAGATGTTGCAGTGGAACTTCACGGATCCGTCGGGCGCTTCGGGTGTGGTGCTCACCAATCCGGCGAACGCCAACGGGTTCGTCGCTCCGGTGGACTCGCTCAAGGTCAAGGTTCAAGACGAGCAAGAGACCCTGACGCAGCGCGTTGCCGAGATCGGCGGCAAGAACAAGATTGGTGACAACACGCTGGATTACCACGTGGGGTATACCAAGGGCAGCTACTACATGCCCTTGAACTACAATTACTCGTTCAAGAACACGGGCCTCAACACCGCTGCCTACGACAACACGACCAACGCTAACTGGCCGACGATCGGGGTGGTGGATCCCGCGGGCTTCAACCCACTCGACGCCTCGGGATACAACCTCGCCGGCAAGATGACGAACGGGACTCAGGACATCAATGACCACGAGTGGGCGTTGGGAGTCAATCTGGCGATTCCGACTCACTTCACGGATCGTGCCGACGAGCAATTCAAGGTGGGCCTCAATGCCAGGCTTCGAGAAAAGACCGGCGATACCGCCAGTTATTCGATCGCGGTAGGCAGCGCGGTGGGTGATGCCGCCTCGATTCCGCTGACCGCCGCCATCAATGGCGGCCCGGTCAGCTACTACAAGGGCAATTACACGATTCCGGCGCTGGCGAGTGCGGGCTACCTTCGTGACTACTATCAGCAGAATATCGCGCTCCAGTCGGCAGCCGATCCGATCGCGATTGCGCTGAGCACGGTCAATGACAAGGAAGATGTCTACGCGGCGTATGGCCAGTACCAGTTCGGCTATGGGCCGCTTGGGATCATCGCCGGTCTTCGTATCGAGCAGACCCAAGCAACTTATGCGGCGTTCAAGCAGGATTCGACCGGCGTCAGCTGTCCGGCGGATCAGGTGTGCCCGGTGTCGACCAACCGCAGCTACACCAACTTCTTCCCGACCGCACAGGCTCGCTATGAGTTCTCGCCAGACCTGATCGGTCGTTTGGCGATTTCCTCGACCATCGCCCGACCCGGCTTTGAGCAGATCACGGCCACGAGCGTGATCGACTCCAACGGCAACGTGACGACCGGTAACCCGAATCTCAAGCCGACAACGGCCACGGGTCTTGATATCGCCATCGAGAATTACCTCGCGCACGGCGGCATCGCCTCGCTCGGCTTTTTCGTCAAGGACATCAAGGACTACATCGTCACGGATTCCGTCCCGCTTGGTGGGCAGGTGTCGGGCGGCAATCTGGGTATCGCCAAACTCTTCTCATTCACCAACGGCGCGCCTGCCCATGTGTATGGGTTCGAAGTGGCCTTCGTGAAGAAGTTCAAGGATGACCTGCCGGGCGCCCTCGGCGGCCTCGGGGTTGCGGCCAACTGGACTTGGGTGGATTCCTGGTACGAGGTGCCTGTCCTTGATTCCAATGGCAATTCAACGCTGTCGCGGGTGTCGATACTGCCGTCGACGTCGCGTAACACGGCGAATGCCGAGCTGTTGTATGAGATGTATGGCCTCAACTTGTCCTTGGGTGCGTACTACACCAGCCGAAATATCTTCAGCACCGGCCCGAGTGCCGCCACGGATGTCTGGACTCAGGATCGGGTCTCGCTGGACTTCGGGAGTCAGTACAAGGTCACGGATCAGGTGTCGGCGTACTTCAACCTGAAAAACCTCACCAATACAGCGCTCAAGTTTACGGAAGGCGAGGGTGAGAATCGCGTCATCCAGCGCGAAATGTACGGGCTGACGGTTCAGGCGGGTATCAATATTAAGTTCTAAGCAAGATGCGCATGGCCACTGGACTTCGTTCAGTGGCCCGTAATCACGTCAATCGCCCCCCCGATTCGTCGCTAACGAATCGGGGGGCTTGTGCAGCGCCGGCTCCCTGCAGATGGGTAACGGTTGCCCGCGGCGTCTCGATACGCATAGAATCGCGACCGTGCGGGCGTAGTTCAATGGTAGAACTGTAGCTTCCCAAGCTACTAACGTGGGTTCGATTCCCATCGCCCGCTCCACTTCGTCCAGTCGCTTAGTGACGCTTGGTCAAACAGGCGGCGTGTCCTGGGTGATTTCGCCTTCCAAGGCTGCAATGACCGCAGTCGCGATCGAATTGCCGACGACATTGGTGGCGCTTCGCCCCATGTCGAGCACGTGGTCAACCGCGATCACCAGCAGAAGACCGGCCTCTGGAATCCCGAAGTGCGCGAGCGTCGCTGAAATGACCACGAGCGATGCGCGTGGCACTCCGGCCATCCCCTTGCTGGTGACCATGAGGAGCAGCAGCATGGTGAGTTTCTGCCCGAGGGTGAGCGGAATGGCGTAAGCCTGGGCGATGAATAAAGTTGCGAACGTGCAATACATCATCGAGCCGTCGAGGTTGAAGGAATAGCCGAGAGGCAGGACGAAGCTCGCGACGCGCGGCGACACCCCAAAACGCTCCAGTCGTTCCAGGGTTTTCGGGTAAGCGGCCTCCGAGCTTGCGGTCGAGAAAGCGAGCAGCACGGGTTCCCGGATCGCGCGGATCAAGCCGAATACCCTTCTACGCAGCAGTGCAAAGCCCATCGCGATCAGTAGCGCCCACAGCAGCGCGAGCGACAAGAAAAAGCCTCCCAGGAACCGTCCGTAGGTGATCAGGATGCCCAGACCCTCGTTCATTACCGTCGAGGCGAGTGCCGCGAATACCGCGATCGGAGCCACCCACATCACATAACCTGTGACCTTGAGCATCGCATTGCCGATCTGCTCGGTGAACGTGATTGCGAGGTGTGCTCGCTCTCCCAGGCTGCCGAGAGCGATGCCCAAAAAACCCGCGAATACGACAATCTGCAGAATTTCATTGTTCGCCATCGACTCGGCAATGGAACGGGGAATCAGGTGCGTGACGAATTCATGAAGCGTGAATGCCGTGGCCTTGATGCCGCTCGCGGCGTCAGTCGGTGGTAGCGGTAGGTTGAGACCTGCCCCAGGTGCGATCAGATCAACCATGAAGATACCGAGAGTTAGCGACAACAGGGAACATAGCAAGAACCAGATCAGCGCCCGTGCCCCGACACGGCCAAGGGTGCTCGCATCGCCCATACGGGCGATGCCGACTGTGAGCGTCGTCAGAACGAGTGGCGCGATGATCATCTTGATCAGGCGCAGAAATATCTCTGTGGCAAGGCCGAGAGTTCCACTCACGGACGCTCTGAGTGTCGGATCCACGATGCTGTGGTGTCCGATGGTGCCGGCGATGACCCCGAGCCCCATGGCGATGGCGACATACCAGGTGAAGTGGCGTTTCATGTCGACAGAATGGCGCCTCCTTCGGCGGGACGCAACCGGTACCGATCGGCTTGTTGGATGACGCGCTGCTCTCCTGAGCTGGCGGATGAGGTGAACGCTCCCGTTGAGGTGCCATATCGTGGACAATGGCTGCGGACGCCACGAGCGGATGGTGTCATCCGCTGGTAGGCATGACATGCCACTGGGGTCGCCGTGATCAGTGAGCGGGTTTGAAACTGTTTTTGGGAGATGTGATGACGCGCCTAACGTCCCTCATGATCGCCTTGGCGATTGGCCTCATGTCGCTGCAAGTCCGGGCTGCGCCCGTCACTTATACGTTTGACACCGTTCATTCACGGGTCGCCTTCTATGTGAGTCATCTGGGCTTTTCCAGTTCGCTGGGTCAGTTCCGGATTGGCGGTGGTACGTTCACCTTTGACCCCGCGAAGTGGTCCGACTCAAGTGTGTCCGTTCAGATCCCCGTCAAGAGTCTGGATCTTGGCGATGCCACCTGGAACGCCCACGTGTTGGGGGATGCTTGGCTTGACGGCACGAGATTCCCCGAGATGTCGTTTGTGAGTTCGAAGGTCGAGAATTCCGATGCCACCCATGGAAAGCTTTATGGGACGCTGACGATCAAAGGTGTGAGTAAGCCGGTCGTGCTGGATCTGACGCTCAACAAGGCCGGTCTCCATCCCATGCTCCGAATGCAAGCGGTGGGGTTTACCGCCACGACGACCGTGAAACGGTCCGACTTCGGGGTGACTGGCCATCTCGGAGCGGTCGGCGACGAAGTTGACGTACGCATTGAGGTGGAAGCCTCTGTTCCGCCGATGTGATACGACGGGCAAGATGTACTTGCAGTCGCCGATGCGTGTCCGAGGTTTTCAAAGGCTCGATAACGGCGGCTTCGAATGACTTGCTAGAGGCGTATGGGTCAGAAAGGCACCAAACCTGCGGCGTTTTCTTCCCGAGTGCTGGCGTGGGCTCGACGACATGGTCGCAGTGACCTGCCTTGGCAGGTGAACCGGAGTCCATATCGCGTCTGGATCTCGGAGATCATGCTGCAGCAGACGCAGGTCGCCACGGTCATTCCGTATTTTGAGAGGTTCCTGGCGCGCTTTCCTGACGTGGCGACATTGGCGCAGGCAGATCAGGATGATGTGCTCCATCTGTGGTCTGGATTAGGGTATTACGCGCGCGCTAGAAATCTACATCGTGCCGCGAGAATAGTGCTTGATGAGCATGCAGGTCGAATGCCGGAGACCCGGGATGCACTGCAGGCCTTGCCGGGCATCGGGCGATCCACAGCCGGTGCAATCCTCGCCTTGTCGCTCGATCAGCGGCACGCCATTCTTGATGGTAACGTCAAGCGGGTACTTGCGCGCTGGTGTGGCATTGAAGGGTCGCCATCATCCTCAGACGTGGATAAGGCGTTGTGGCGATGTAGCGAGGAGGTCACGCCGGCGCGCCGGTGTGGTGAGTACACCCAGGCGATCATGGATTTGGGTGCGACGCTTTGTACCCGTAGAGAGCCGTCATGTTTGGTCTGTCCGGTCCGTGCGGATTGTTATGCGTTGCAGGCGGGGCGAGTTGCCGAGCTGCCGACGCCGCGGACTGCCAGGGTGCGCCCCACAAGAAGCGCGTGGTGGCTGATACGGCTCTGCGAGAACGGAGTATTTCTGGTTCAGCGACCGGCTCGGGGTCTCTGGGGGGGGCTATGGGGATTTGAGGAATTCCCAGATGTCGGTGCCCTTCAACAGAGGGTTCGTGCATTGGATGCTCCTGGCGCAGACAGGGCGCGAGCCTTGCCTGTCATCCGGCATGCGTTTACCCATTTTGAGCTCAGGATTACTCCGGTCGTCCACGTGGCCGAGGGTAAGATAGCGTCTGGGAGCGCGGCGACCGATGGGCGGTGGTTTGCGTTCGACAAGGCGGCAAAGCTCGGTCTGGCGAAGCCCGTATCCGACTTGCTGTTGCTGCTTGCCGATCGGCAGCGCGCTTGATGCTGTTCTGGAGAGAGCCATGTCACGGATCGTGAATTGTGTTGTCCTCGGCGAGGCCGCTGAGGGCCTTGAGTATGTTCCCTATCCGGGCCCGCTCGGCCAGCGGATTTTCAATGAGGTGTCAAAGCGCGGATGGCAGCGTTGGGTGGATCATCAGACCATGCTTATTAACGAGTACCGCCTGACGCCGATTGAACCCAAGGCGCGACAGTTTCTGGTCACTGAGATGGAGAAGTTTCTGTTCGGCAAGACTGCCGAGAAGCCAGAAGGCTTTTCGGCGCCGCCGGACGGTGTTCCGCCAGTGTAAGGCGTCAAGATTGGCGGGGTCGCTAGCGTGGACAAAGGCATTGTTCTTGACGGCTCGCCCAGTACACCGGTCTAATACGCGGCCGGGTTGGGGTCGTTCCCACCAGAAGCCAAAATAATCAATTGGTTGCGTTGGCCAGGTAGCTCAGTTGGTAGAGCAGCGGACTGAAAATCCGCGTGTCGACAGTTCGATTCTGTCCCTGGCCACCATTTCTCCAAGCGATATCAAACGGTTAGCCGCTCGGGCGTGCGGCGTAATGCCGTAGCGCATCTTTCACACAGCTTTGGGCGATTCCTCAGGGGTGTCTTAATTCTGTGGTTGACCAATGTTATCGAGTTTCGATAACATCATAATATGATCGAATCGTTCGGTAACGCTTTGGCGGAAGATCTTTTTTTCGACCGTCATACACGTGCGACTCGATCATTCCCACCTGACTTGTTGAAGCCGGCGCGCCGAAAGGTTCTTTACCTTCACGATGCGTCGGAACTTACCGACCTTCGGGTGCCTCCGGGCAATAGGCTGGAGCCGTTGAAAGGACGCTGGAAAGGGTTTTACTCGATTCGTATCAACGACCAGTGGCGAGTCGTTTTTAAATTCGAGCGCGGCACCGCATTTGAAGTTGCCGTGGTCGACTATCACTAGGAGCAAGCCATGGCGGTATCAATGAAAGGGCAGCCTACCAACCCGTTCCATCCTGGCGAGATTCTGCTGGAGGAGTTTCTGCTCCCGGGGCGCATTACACAGACGGCCTTTGCGCAACGACTGGGCTGGACGCGTGCGCGCTTGAATGAGCTGATCAAGGGTAAGCGCGGTGTCACCGCGGAGGCTGCTCTGGATTTGGCGTCCGCGCTAGGCACGTCCGCTCGTCTCTGGATGAATCTGCAAGCCACTTATGACTTGGCGGTCGCCTCAAAACGGCGCGCTGCTTGACGTGGTCTGTCGTTACTAGAGCAGCGGACTGAAAATCCGCGTGTCGACAGTTCGATTCTGTCCTTGGCCACCATTTCTCCCTGCGATATCAAACGGTTAGCCGATCAGGTGTGTGGCGTAATGCCGTAGCAGATCTTTCGCACAGTTTTGCTGGATTACGCCGTCGTATGCCAGTTTTCTCGCGGCGCCACTATTGACTGGCAGATCGCGTAAGTTATAACATTGTTATCACTATGAAAGCGCTGACCGTCACCTTACGTCGTATCGGGAATTCACTAGGGATAGTAATTCCAAAGCCATTGCTAGCGCAGGTTGGCTTAGCGGGACACGCTGACCTCACGGTTGAGCACGGAGCCATCGTACTGCGCAAGCCCAGCAAGGCCGTGCGTGCGGGGTGGGCTGATGCTGCGCTAGCGGTAGCAAGAGACGGTTAAGATAAACTCCTGATGGGCAAATTTTCCAACGCCGCGGACTCGGAGCTTGAGTGGTGAAACGCGGTGAGGTCTGGCTGGTCGCTCTTGACCCGACAGTCGGCAGTGAGATTCAGAAATCGCGGCCATTTGTGATTGTTTCGCCTTCTGAGCTCAACCAGCATCTACGAACAGTCATCGTTGCACCGCTAACGAGTAAAGGCTTGATGGCGCCTTTCCGTGTACCTGTGACGCATGCGGGTACCAAAGGTTTGATCGTCCTGGATCAAATAAGGACTGTAGACAAACTACGTCTGATCAAGCATTTGGGTGTCGTTAGTGGTAAGACGCTCGCTGCTGCACTGAGTGTTTTGCAAGAGGTATTCGCAGAGTAACCTCGGTCGACTCATGCTCAGTGATTTAGGACTCGACATCAGGCTGCCCGGCCTGCGAAACAAAATAACCAGGTACCGACGTCTAGAGCTCTGTGTCTTTAGATAACGATGAGACCGCCGCGACCTTGGCCTTCCGCATCGCGATAAGTGCAACCATTGCCGCTAGTTTATGGTCCGCCCGCCACGGCGGTCCGAGTGTTCGTCCCAAACCGTTCAGGAAAGCGTCGATGTCCTTGATCCCGGACGCCGCCGGCGCGTCCATAATGGCGTGGTCTCGGTCGTACCACACCACTTGCCATCCGCGCGCTTCTGCAGCTGCCGCCAACGCATGCCGGTACATGACTGAATCGGCGATCAGCTGCGTGCGGTTGTCCTTAATCCGACCTTCGATGGTCGGCGGCATTTCGGGGCAAGCGCGTATGGCGATTCGATCGATTTCCGTCGGTATGGCCGTAGCGAGCGCAGCGAGTGCTTCGGTGGCGCCGAGCATTGCAGCGTCCGTGACTTGCTCAACAAGTGCAATGGCATCCGCAAGCGACACGGGTCGCGCCCAAGGGCTGCCGAGATACCGACCCATCGCCCAGGCGCCCTCGTGATGATAGGGATGTGTCGGTAGATCTGACGTGAGTTCGACGCTTCGGCGATCGAGTACAGCCCCTTCCGGGCTCATCGTGACCAGGATGGCAGTGTTACCGCGCTCAACCACACCAACTGTCGCTGTGTGCCGTCGCCTGATTGTCGCCACGGTCGCTGATCTCCGTTGGTATTTTCGATCCGGGGTGATTGTTCCCCGAGCCCTCGGTTTTCGCACACCGTCGTCTCAGTCGCGACCGTGCCGTCACAGCCGAATCCAAAACAGCCCGGAAGCGTTCGGCGACACGGCGCGGTCATTCTCCGAAGTAGCCATCGGTCGGTCGCTGCGCTGCGCCGTCCTCTGGCCTCCAAAGCCCCAAGCCCCCAAAACCCGGCAGGACCTCCGAGTAACCGGGTGCGTCTCCGATTGATTGACGCCACGCGGATGATCGCCGATGGTGGGGCGCTTTGAAAGCCGGTCGGTGTGTCGGCGGTGTGACGGCGCGAGCGAAGCATGCGTCGGCCAAAAACTCGAGCGACGACATTCCGCAGTGTTGTCTATAGTGATCATGGCCGTCACCGGTGGCCTACAAGTCGCTAAGATCGAGATTCGCAATGTATCGCCGTTCACTCTGCGGGAGGCTCGGCGACAGAGAAATGGCTGGCCAGTGGAGATTCCGCGATGTCGATTGCAAACATCAGCCGCCGATACCTCATGTTGGGACTCGGCGGAGGGTTGGCAGCAACCCGCGCCCTCGGTAATGCCGCGTCCGCCCAACCGAGCGCGCCAAGTCTGACTTTCGTGTACGAGGCGACTGTGCTGCTGTCCCCGGATGTGCCGCACGGAACGACACCGCATGGTGAGCGCTTTCGGGCGCCGATCGTCGGTGGATACTTTCAGGGTCCCGACCTTGATGGAAAGGTGGTTCCCGGGGGCGCGGACTGGCAGCTACGTCGTGCCGACGGATGGTTTGAGCTGGATGCCGGGTATTTCATGGAGACGTCGGATGGCACACAGATCCATGTTCGCAACAGAGGTCTATGGCACAGCGCCACCGGAGATTGGCCGGCTGACTATGCCTACACCACGCCTGAGTTTGAGGCTCCCAACGGCCGTTACGATTGGCTCAACCAACATGTTTTTATCGGTACGGTTGGCTCAAGCCCCGGAACGGCCCCAGCCGTGATCATCAGGGTTTGGCGTGTTGGTTGAGCTAGCGTGTTGAGTGTGGAAAACGGTACGGCTTCTATAGGTGTACTTGGGGGGATTTCGAGTCATGATTCGACACGCTAACGTCGACGATGCGAAGCCGCTCGCGACCCTTGCCGAGAGTACCTTCAGGGCCGCCTTCGGTGACCAAAATACTGCCCGTGACCTCGATCTTCACTGTCGAGCCAGCTTCAGCGAAGCGTTACAAGTTGCCGAAATTGCCAATATCGATATGGCGACCTTTATTGCGGAAGGCGCGTCGCGATTCGTTGGATTTGCTCAAATTCGGTGGGGCAACCGACCAGAGTGCATCGACGCCACATTTGCTGGCGAAGTCCTGCGACTGTATGTGGTCAATGAATGGCACGGTAAGGGAATTGCCCAGGCGCTGTTGAGTGCGTGTCTCGAGGCATTGGCTAAACGCGGCCATGACATGGTTTGGCTTGGCGTGTGGGAAAAAAATCCACGTGCCATGGCGTTCTATCGAAAATTCGGGTTCCGCGAAGTTGGCGAGCACATCTTCCAACTGGGCACTGATCCCCAGCGCGATATCATCATGGCCCGCTCAGTGATCGCGCAGACCTGAGTTTTGAGGCGTCGTCGGCGAGGGCGGTCGGTGTGTTCCACCGACGTCTGCTCGGTGACACGGAATTTCGTTATTCCAGCGTGGCAGTGCCGAACACGTTGAATGATGAAAAGTCGCCGGCCGATGGGATGGTGTTAAAAGAAATTTTTCATAGGAAGCGCGGCACGCAGGTGGTGTTCAGCGCTTGCTCAAGACGCGACACGCCATGATTCGGTCGTGCCACACGGGCTAGTGCATGGGGGATCGGCCAGCCGCCTTGGGTCGTGCGGACAGAAATTTGGAAGGATTTAGAGGGCCGTCGGTATCGAGCTGCAGGCCGCTTCCTAGAATCTTGCTGATGCCGGTACGTGCCGCATGCTCGGTGTCGTAGATGAGGATCGGGCTTTCGAGGAAAATTCCACCGAGGAACTCAATGAGATTAAGGTCTTGTGTGACGTACGCCAGTACGATACGCCGGTCTTTGTATCCGTACTGCCGCTCGATACGTTCGAGTTCGCGTGATTCCTCTTTGCTGCACTGAATGCGAGTGCCCGGTGCATATTCGTTGATCGCATACTTTGCGGAAACGAAGCGAGGATCGCTGACCTGACGGATAACGCTCGCTGCAATGTCCGTACCGGTGATCAATCCCTGGTATCGCTTGTGATACCCATAAGGTTCCCAAACCATCTGGATACCGCAATCCGCGCGCTCGTTCGCCAGGCGGGCTTTTCCGATAACGGGACTGAGGTGACGGTGCCGTGCCATAACAGGGGGTCGTCCTTACAGTGCTCGGCTTGATGCGAGGCTGTCCAAGATGCCGAAAATCCGCACACTCAGCACCGACGAGCGCCCACGGAATGCCGTTGCGCTGGCTGTCGGTGCGTGCGGCGAATCACTCCATCCGGTGTCCATGCGTACTTACCCTTAAGCATCGACTGCAGATCACCAGTTATCGTAGCTCGCCATGCCTCAGTACGCCCGCTTTTTCGATGCAGCGCTTGTCAGAAAGTATGACCAGCCGGGTCCACGTTACACGTCATACCCGACCGCCGTGCAGCTTACGCCTGCCTTCGGTGTGTCCGACTATCGCGAGGCCGTGATCGCCTCCAATACCGGCCGCGCGAAGCCGCTGTCGCTCTATGTGCACGTCCCATTTTGCGAAAACCCCTGTTTTTACTGCGGTTGTAACAAGGTGACGACTCGCGATCGTAGTCGTTCCCAGAGATACCTCACTTTCCTGATGCGGGAAATCGCCTCCCAGGCAGCGTTGTTCGAGCAAACTCGCTCGGTGCAGCAACTTCACTTCGGAGGCGGTACGCCGACCTATCTCACCGATGACGAGCTGGCTGAGTTGATGCTGGCGCTACGGCAAAGCTTCAATTTTGTATACAGTCCCAATCACGAGTACTCGATCGAGATTGATCCCCGTACGGTGTCGCCGGAACGTCTCGCGGTGCTCGCGGATCTCGGGTTCAATCGGGTGAGTCTAGGTGTACAAGATCTTGATCCACACGTTCAGCGCGCCATTAACCGCATTCAGCCGGCGGAACAGACGTTCTCTCTGATCGAGGCAGCGCGCCGCCTACCCATCAGGGGTGTCAGCGTCGACTTGATCTATGGTCTGCCGCGGCAGTCGATTCCGAGCTTCTCCAGTACTCTTGATAGGGTCATCGAGGCCCGCCCAAACCGAGTGGCGGTATACAGTTACGCGCACCTACCCAATGTTTTCAAGGCGCAGACGAAGATTGTCACCGCCGAGCTACCAAGCGCTGTAGACAAGCTGGCACTTCTGGAGACCACTGTCGCGAAGCTCACGAGCGCGGGATACGTTTACATCGGGATGGATCACTTTGCGTTGCCAGACGATGATCTTGTCGCGGCGCAGCAGACGTCCACGCTACAACGAAATTTCCAAGGGTATTCGACGCACGGCGACTGCGACCTCATTGGGCTCGGCGTCAGCGCAATATCGAACATCGGTGACTGCTACGCCCAGAACCGCAAGGTGGTCGAAGGCTACCAAGCGAGTGTCAACGCAGACGGGCTTGCGACCGAGCGCGGTCGCTGGCTGACCCACGACGATCGGGTGCGCCGCGCAGTCATTCAAGGCTTGATGTGTGACGGCAGGGTGCTCTACCAACCGATCGAGGTTGAATACTCCGTTGACTTTGGAGATTACTTCCACCGCGAGCTACGTGCTCTGGCACCCTTGAGCGACGACGGGCTGGTCGCTGTTGCCCGCGACGGGATCGAGGTGACGCCAGTCGGGCGATTGCTGGTGCGCTCTATCGCGATGATTTTCGACGCCTACCTGCGCCCCAGCGATGAGGCCCGCACGGCGCAATACTCGTGCGTGGTATGACGTCAGCAGAGGTGGCGCGTCGCGGTCGCTCGGCGCGAGAGCGGAGCTTACAGAGCGTGACTACCGACGGTGTCTACCCACTGCTTGGGAGCCGTTGAGGCGCTCCGCGGCTGTCGCGCGGTTCCCAGTGCAGTGTCCACGCCACTTCGTCAGATGCCGGGGGCCAGCGGTGTGGTCCTGCGGGCATTCTGTTGAACCGTCAGGCCAGTACGTCGGCACCCAGGAGTCGTGAACACGCGGGTGGCTCCAAAAATTCGCAATACGACCAATGTGCCTACCGCTCGATACCCTACCTTGTAACCGGATTGGATCGACGGGAAGTTGTCGAGATATATGATTCCAAGAATGCCTTGGCATCCTTGGCTTTTAAAATCAAGCGAAGCCTGGGCCTCCAGTTGTGCCGCGAGGCCTCGGCGCCGATGGGTAGGCACGGTGAACGAGCGATAGGAGTACATCCATCCGGGGTCAAAGGAAATGCTGACGCTAGGATCAAGCAGTACCGAGGCTGATCGATACCAGCCGCGGCACACCAGAAGATCGCCCTCCAACAACCCGTAGCAACGGGTGCCGGGATCAAGATCCGGACCGGGATCGTAGGTGGGATCGTGTACGTCAGCGAAGCGCAGCGCCGGTGTGCTGGCGGCGATCGCCTCGGCACCGGACATTTTTGTTAGCGTGAATCCACTCGGCAGGCCCTTTAGCTTTTCCGGGATGTCGGCATACTCGAGCGTGAACAGCCGGTAGATTTCACCGCGCGCGAGCTTCTCGACAACCCGACAAGCGATCACATGAAGTACCGCGACGGCGCCAAAACTCGTGTAGGTTTCCTGGAGTCTACGAAGCGTGCCAAGGTTCATGGGCGTTGTTCGCCGATCATTAGTCCGTTAATGAGCGTTGCTGTCGTTTGAATCTAAACATTCGTTAGATGGCAGTCTAAAGTAGCGGGCGCGTCGTTCGGTAAAGTATCGGAGGGATCCGTGACGCGCTCGGCAATAATCCTCCAAGGGGTTCCTTGGCGATCCGACCGGCGAGAATTTAATACCGCTCTTCGGTCGCAGTATCTCAAGGAAGGGTCTTCCGCATCGGGCAGTCGGTCGGGTGCGCGACCGACTATCAAAGGTACGGACTGACGCGCGCTGTTAGACGATGGTGCTCTGGTATGGTTAACTCGGAACGCGGTCTTCCGGCCCCGGCGGTCCAGATTTATTCCGTTGCCCGAGTGAATGATTGGATGTAGGGGCATAAAAGCCAAGTATGAAGACCATGGTTCGAGCGGTACAAACTCGGTGGCTAGGCGTGGTGCTCTGTATCGCTATCGCTGCGATCGCTTGGGGCGCGCAAATCATTGAAGTTGCTGCATTTGGTGAGCCTTACATCGAGGCATTGGTCATCGCGATTTTGCTCGGTGTGATGTTGCGAAGCCTGTGGCACCCGGCGGATCGGTGGGCGCCGGGTATTCAGTTTTCCAGCAAGATGCTCCTTGAAATCGCCGTTGTATTGCTGGGGACTCAAGTGAGTGTTCGTACGGTCGCCGAGATCGGGCCTGCAATGTTGTGGGGGATCGCATTGATCGTTGCGATCTCCATCGGGGCGAGCTATGCGATATCGCGTAGCGTCGGTCTCTCGAAGCGAGTGGCGATGTTGCTTGCTTGTGGGAACTCAATTTGTGGCAACTCGGCGATTGTTGCCGTCGCGCCCGTGATTGGCGCAAAAGCCAGCGAAGTGGGTGCGGCAATAGCCTTCACCGCGGTACTCGGCGTGGTGATGGTGTTGGGTTTGCCGGCGCTGAAGCCGATATTTTCAATGACGGTGTCCCAGTACGGCATGCTGGCAGGTATGACGGTGTACGCGGTGCCACAGGTGATGGCTGCGACGTTGCCGATCGGCGCGTTGGCCAATCAGATCGGCACCATCGTGAAGTTGGTACGGGTACTGATGCTGGCGCCTGTTGTTCTGGTGTTGTCGTTGCTAAGCCATAGATTTGTCGAGCCGTTGGAGGGTGCGACGGGTGTCGCGCCGCAGGTCGCGCCGATCGTCCCGTCGCTACAGCGGCTGGTGCCCTGGTTCATCGTGGGTTTTCTCGTGATGGGCGGTTTGCGAACCTTGGGCGTGATTCCAGTCTCGTGGCTGGCGTCGATCAAGTCCCTGACGGTCGCCCTGACGATCGTGTCGATGGCTGCTCTCGGGTTGACGGTGGATGTACGTGAGGTGTCGCGTGCCGGCATTCGCGTGTCGGTGGCGGTAACGCTGTCGTTGCTGTTGCTCATCGCGATGACGCTGGGATTCATCCTGCTGTTCGTTGGCCGGGTCCCACCGGTAGCGGCGTGAGGCAATCGGTGGCATCGCGGCGCAGAAGATTGCAATGATTCCGGCATTGGCGCCAACGCGTTGCGTGCTCAAGGGCCGCTATGTGACGCTCGAGCCGCTGTCGATTACGCATGCAGAGCCCCTTTTCGCGATTGCTCGGCACACGGAGCGTGAACGGCTGTTTCGCTTTCTGTTCGACGTGCCGCCGGACACGATCGATGCCCAGCGTGAGTGGATTCGGCTGCAGGGGCTTTCGTCCGATCCGCTCTTTTTTGTCTGTGCAGACGTATCCGATCAGCGTGTGCTTGGCCGTCAAGCCCTGATGCGGATCACGCCGGCTCATGGGGTGATTGAAATTGGCAATATTCTCTGGGGCCCCGAGATGGCGCGGTCACGGATCGCGACGGAATCGATGTACCTCATGGCGCGATACATCTTCGAGGAGCTCGGCTATCGCCGGTTTGAGTGGAAGTGTGATGCCGACAACCTGCCGTCGCGGCGAGCGGCGGAGCGCTTCGGTTTTCGCTTCGAGGGAATGTTTGCTCAACACATGTGGGTCAAGGGTCGAAATCGCGATACCGCTTGGTACGCCATGCTTGACCGTGACTGGATGGTGCAGCGCAGTGTCTATGAAGCATGGTTGGCGCCAGCCAATTTCGGTGACCGCGGCACCCAAGTCAAAACGCTGGAAGCCTGTCGCCTACCTGCGGTTTGACGGGCGACTTGGAGAGTCGCGCGTTGCTCGTACCGACGCTGTCCAGTGCAATGCGGCGCTATTTGAGGGTGGTTAGTCATCCGTTACCCTTGTCTTGTGGCATGATTTGACCAGTACTCACCTAGGCCGGTCGGTAAGCATATGAAGTGGTTACCGGCGCCCACGGACTCGAGAGTGAATGTTCGAGCTTAGGATCAAAGGCCCCCAGCGCCCGAAATGGCGCCTGATGGGGTATCGCCAAAAGAACACTAGCAGGGGGAGTCGTGATGGATTTTCTCAATAAAGAAAAGACGATCGCTGGCACGGGATTCAATCGCTGGTTGGTGCCGCCTGCCGCGCTTGCGATCCATCTGTGTATCGGTATGGCTTACGGGTTTTCCGTGTTTTGGAAGCCGCTGCAAGCTGCGTTGCTGGGACCGGATGGCAAGCCCCTGGCCGCATGTTCCGCAGGCGCCACGACTTTTGGCGACAAGATGGCCGGTACCTTCTCGGCGCTGACCGCCACTGACTGCAACTGGAGCCAATTCGGTCTCGGTTGGATGTTCACGTTGTTTTTTGTCGTGCTCGGTTGCGCTGCCGCGATCTGGGGTGGATGGCTCGAGCGCGCGGGTCCTCGCAAGGCGGGTTTCGTCGCAGCGATATGCTGGTGCGGAGGTCTGTTGATTTCTGCGATCGGCGTTCATGAGCATCAACTGTGGATGATGTGGGTGGGGTCTGGTGTGATTGGAGGCGTGGGCCTCGGTCTCGGCTATATCTCGCCGGTCTCGACGCTGATCAAGTGGTTCCCGGATCGTCGAGGCATGGCGACGGGTATGGCGATCGCCGGTTTTGGTGGTGGCGCAATGATTGGTTCGCCGCTCGCCACGATGTTGATGGCTAAATTCGCAAGCCCCGGTGATCCGGGTGTCTGGCAGACCTTCGTCGTGCTTGCGGCCATCTATTTCGCGTTCATGATGTTCGGCACTTTTGCTTATCGGGTGCCGGCGACGGGCTGGAAGCCTGCTGGCTGGACGCCGCCGGTTGCCGCGAGTCAGGACTCAATGATCGCGACTCGCCATGTTCATCTGAATCAGGCTCACAAGACGCCGCAGTTCTGGTTGCTCTGGTTGGTGCTGTGTATGAACGTCTCGGCCGGCATCGGCATCATTGGGGCCGCGTCGCCAATGTTGCAGGAAACCTTCGGCGGTAGCCTTGTGGGTCAGATGGCCATGGGCTACACGGCCATCAAGGCGGATCCGGCGCTGCTCGCAAAAATGGTGGCGGTCGCCGCGGGCTTCGTGGGTCTCTTGTCGTTATTCAACATCGCAGGGCGCTTTTTCTGGGCCTCCTTGTCCGACAAACTGGGCCGCAAGACGACGTACTCGGTATTTTTCGTGCTGGGCATCGGTTTGTATCTGCTCGCCGCCTATGCGGCGGGCGCCAAGTCGCTGGCGCTATTTGTGATCGCATTCTGTGTGATTGCCTCCATGTACGGCGGAGGATTTGCCGCGATCCCGGCATATCTTGCCGACATGTTCGGCACTCAGTTTGTGGGGGCGATCCATGGCCGACTGCTTACGGCTTGGTCGACAGCCGGCATCGTGGGGCCGGTGGTGGTCAATTATCTGCACGACACGCGCCAGGAAGGAAAAGTGCCGTTCGATCAGATTTATGGATCGATTTTTTACGTATTGGCAGGCCTGCTCGTGGTGGGGCTCATCGCTAATTTGCTGGTGCGACCGGTAGCGGCCGATCGACTCATGTCCGACGAGGAACTCAAGCGCGAGAAGCAGCTCGCCCATGAGCGTGCACTGGCTGACACGGGATCAGACCATGCGGCATCCGAGGGTGTGACCGGCACTGCTGCGGTGGTGGTGGCTTGGCTCGCAGTAGGCATTCCGCTGGTCTATGGCGTCTGGATGACGGTCCAGAAGGCGGCAGCGCTGTTTTGAGACTGCCGCAAGCGGCGCAACACCACGTCTTTTGAAGTCATCGATGTTGCGCCGCAGCATTTTGGTACTGCGAGGGCTGATTGGCGTGTCGCTCCGCGGCTGTTTCCATACCGTGCTGGCGGTGCGGGAGCGATCGATAGTCGATAAAGTAGGCGACCTTGCAGGTTTGCCGGTTCAAGATCATGACCAATGCGAAGAATCATCGTGCTGAGACAGCCACTTATCTGCAGGAACGTGGCATAGAGCACGTCAAGGTCGGCGTCTTTGACGGCGACGGAATCTTCCGCGGTAAGTACCTCAGCCGTGACAAGTTCTTGTCTGCCCTCGAGCATGGCATGGGTTTTTGTGATGTCGTCCTTGGCTGGGACTCGAACGATCAACTGTTCGACAACATCGCTTTTACCGGCTGGCACACGGCTTACCCAGATGCCGCCGTGCGGATTCTTACCGAAACCCGACGGGAGATTCCTTTTGAGCCCAAAACGGCGCTTTTCATTGCCGAATTCGCGGGCAAGGCCGAGGCGGTATGCCCCCGGGCGACCTTGCGTCGTGTGTTGGAGCGCGCTCACCAGATGGGATATGCCGTCAGCGCCGCTGCCGAATTCGAGTTCTTCATGTTTCAAGAGAGTCCGGATTCGGTTCGGGACAAGGGCTATCGCAATCTCAAGAATCTGACGCCGGGTTACTTTGGCTATTCGGTGCTTAGGAACACGGTACACGCGGATCTTTATCAGGAACTGCTCGACCTGAGTCAGAGCATGCGCTTCCCGATCGAGGGCTTGCACACCGAGACGGGCCCTGGTGTGCTCGAGGCCGCTCTGTCCTACTGCGAGGCGCTCGAGGCGGCCGATCGTGCGGCACTGTTTAAAACATTCACCAAGGTTTTTGCGCAACGCCGAGGCTTGATGGCGACCTTCATGGCCAAGTGGTCACAGAGTCTGCCGGGGCAAAGCGGCCACCTGCACGTCTCGATGAAGCGACTCGACGGCAGCACGGTGTTTCATGATCCATCCAAACCGCAGCACATTTCCGATGAGATGCGCTGGTTCATCGGTGGTCAGCAGGCGTTGATGCCTGAGGTGCTCGCGATGGTGGCGTCCACCGTCAACAGTTACTCCCGGTTAGTCCCCGGGTTCTGGGCACCGACGTCCGCCACGTGGGGCATCGAAAATCGCACAACCTCGCTTCGCGTGATTCGTGGTGGTGCATCGAGTCAGCGCGTCGAGTACCGTATCGCCGCCGCCGACATCAACCCGTACCTGGCCCTCGCCGCGGCGATTGGATCAGGGCTTTGGGGTATCGAACATCGTATCGAACCAGATGCGCCGATCGAGGGTAATTCGTACGATCGTGAGCACCCGCCGATTCGCCGGCTCCCCGGTTCGCTGTCGGAAGCCGCCGATCGACTGCTTGCCTCGCGCGCTGCACGTGCATTGTTCGGCGATGCCTTCGTCGAGCATCATGGGGCGACCCGACACTGGGAAGAACGGGAGTTCCGCCGTGCCGTCACGGATTGGGAACTCAGCCGCTATTTCGAAATCATCTGAGCGAGATGCCGTGAAAGAACTGCAGAAGACCATCAGTCCGGTCGATGGACGCGTTTATGTCGAACGCGAGCTGTCGACGCCCGCCAGCATCAATGCGGCCCTTGATACCGCCGTGCGTGCCCAGGCGACTTGGGCCCTTGTTCCGCTGGCGGAGCGCGTGACGATCCTGTCGCGCGCAGTGGACGCGTTCGTAGCGAAGGGTATGGATATCGCCACCGAGATCACCTGGCAGATGGGTAGGCCCATCAGTCAGACACCCGGCGAGGTCCGTGGTTTCGAGGAACGCGCCCGATACATGCTTTCGATCGCGACGGATGCCCTCGGCCCCGTTGTCCCAGAGCCGAAGGAAGGCTTTAAGCGTCAAATCAAGCGCGTGCCACTCGGTGTCATCGCCGTGGTGGCGCCGTGGAACTACCCCTATCTCACGGCAGTGAATGCGGTCATTCCGGCACTGGCGGCGGGTAATGCGGTGATCCTAAAGCATTCGCATCAGACGCCCTTGTGCGCGGAGCGGTTTGCGGAAGCTTTTGCCACAGCCGGGTTGCCCGCGGGGGTGTTCCAGCATCTTCATTTGACGCATGCCGATACGTCCACGCTGATGTCTGATGTGCGGGTCGCCAGTGTGTGTTTCACGGGCTCGGTGGCGGGCGGGCGCGCCGTGGTCGCGGCGACGGGGCAGGGATTTTCGACCGCCGGTCTCGAACTTGGTGGCAAGGATCCGGCCTATGTACGTCATGACGCCAACCTCGCTCAGGCGATCGAGACGCTGACCGATGGCGCCTTCTTCAATTCCGGGCAGTCATGCTGTGGTATCAAGCGGATCTATATCCACGAGAAACACTACAACGCGTTCGTCGAAGGCGCGGTCGCGCTGACACACCAGTACATTCTGGGCTCGCCGCTCGATGCCGCTACCACCCTGGGTCCGGTGGTTCGCACGTCCGCGGCTGATGCGGTTCGTGCTCAGGTCGCCGATGCGGTGCGTCGTGGCGCACGACAGCTGGTCGATCGAGCGCGCTTCGAGTCAAGTCAACCCGGAACACCGTACCTCGCGCCGCAGGTGCTTGTGGATGTCGACCATCAGATGCCCTTCATGCGCGAGGAAACCTTCGGTCCGGCCGTTGGGCTGATGAAAGTGTCCTCCGACGAAGAAGCCATCCGCTTGATGAATGACAGTGACTTCGGCCTGACTGCCTCGATCTTCTCGGCGGACGTTGATGTTGCCGAGCGCATCGCTGACCGGCTTGAGACCGGCACGGTGTTCTTGAACCGCTGTGATTACCTAGATCCGGCGCTAGCTTGGACCGGCGTTAAGCATTCCGGGCGCGGCTGCACACTTTCACGAGTCGGCTATGAGCAGTTGACTCGACCCAAGTCCTACCACTTCAGGCTTCCAAAATGAGCATGATCCTAAAAGGCAACTGGAATTACCCGACCACCGTCTGGGCCGGTGCAGGACGTTTGGCGGAATTGCCGGCGGCCTGCAAGGCGGCGGGCATGCAGACGCCGCTGATAGTCACGGATCAGGGTTTGATGGGCTCCGGGATGATCGAGCGTGCCAAGTCCCTACTCCAAGCGCCGGCGTTCGGCAACGTGAAGGGCAACCCCAATGCCGCGAACGTCGAGGCTGGCCTCCTGGCGTATCGCGCCGGTGGTCATGATGGTGTCGTGGCGATCGGCGGCGGATCGGCGCTTGATGCCGGCAAAGTGATCGCGTTCATGTCCGGTCAGACGCGACCCCTGTGGGATTTCGAGGACATCGGCGACTGGTGGACCCGCGCCGACAAGGCGGGTATCGCGCCGGTGGTGGCGATCCCTACCACGGCGGGTACCGGATCCGAAGTGGGGCGCGCTGGGGTGATCGTCAACGAGCAGACCCACCAGAAGAAAATCATTTTCCATCCCTTGATGATGCCGAAGGTGGTCATCCTGGATGCCGAGCTCACCGTTGGGTTGCCCGCGAAGGTCACTGCCGCGACAGGCATGGATGCCTTCGTCCACTGTTTCGAAGCCTTTTGTGCCCCCGGATTTCATCCGTTGGCTGATGGCATTGCCCTTGAAGGGATGCGATTGATCGCAAGCTATTTGCCGCGCGCCTGCCGTGACGGGGGTGATCTAGAGGCCCGTGCGCAGATGCTCGCCGCCGCCGCCATGGGCGCAACGGCATTCCAGAAGGGACTCGGTGGGGTCCATGCGATCGCTCATCCGGTGGGATCTCTTTACGACACGCACCACGGACTCACGAATGCCGTGATTTTGCCTTATGTAATGGTCTTCAATCGCGATGCGATCGAAGCCAAGTGTGAGGTGATCGGTCGTCTGTTGGGTATCGCCATGCCCGGCTTCGATGGGCTCTTGCAGTGGGTGCTCAATACCCGTCGTGAGCTCGGTATTCCACACACGCTGCTGGAGATCGGAGTGGATGCCGAGCGTTCCGAGTTGATCGGACGTGAGGCCGCCGCAGACCCGTCGGCCGGGGGTAACCCCAAGCCGTTGGATGCCAAGGTACTCGAGACGATCTTCGTGTCTGCCGTCAAGGGAACGCTCTGAAGACCATCACGCGGCATGCTCGTGTGCTGATTCTCGACGGTAATGTCGAGAGTTTGCGAGCACGTCAGAAAGCAACGCTCGGATATGATTCCGGAGAGGGCTATCGCAACGCCTTGCAGCGTATCGACTCGACCATTGCGGTCGACATCGTGCGAGCTGCTGACGGACGGACCGATTTGCCGCAAGGGATGGCGATAGGCGATTACCATGGCCTTGCCATTACCGGTTCCGCGCTCAATATTTATGATGGCGGGATGGCCGTCGAGCATCAGCGCGCGTTCCTCGAAACGATCTTTGCGGCGGGCATTCCGGTCTTCGGGAGTTGCTGGGGTCTGCAGCTTGCCGTGACGGTTGCGGGTGGGTCCGTTCATCGGAACCCGCTGGGGCGTGAGTATGGGTATGCGCGCGGAATTTCCCTCACGGATGAGGGTCGGGCGCACGCGCTTTATCATGGCAAGCCCTTGGTCTTTCGTGCGCCGACCATACATCTCGACGTGGTACGTGACCTGCCGTCCGGGGCTACCGTGCTTGCCACCAATTCAATGGGTCTGCAGGCCGCGTCCTTTCGGTGCGGTGAGAGCGAGTTCTGGGGTGTGCAATATCATCCAGAATACGATCCGGCCGATATCGCGGCGGCGGGGGCGCGCTATGGCTCTCGATTGGTGGATGAGGGGCTATTTTTCTCGGTGTCGGCGTTGGACGATTTCGTCGGTGATCTCCACACGCTCCAGAAGGAGCCGCACAATGCCGTCATCGCTAACAAGTATGGTCTTGATGCCGCGGTAACCGACGTTTCGCTGCGGGTTCGCGAGCTTTCGAACTGGCTTGGCGCCAAAGTGTTGCCGCGGTTTGCAGCGCGTGCCTGAGTCCTCCCCAAAGCTTGCCCGCAAGCTCACCGGGTTGCACCTTTGGGGTATTGCGGTGGGTCTTGTGATCTCCGGCGAGTATTTCGGCTGGAGTTACGGGTGGGCGCAAGCGGGCACACTCGGCTTTCTGGTCACGACCGCGCTCATCGCGGTCATGTACGCGACGTTCATCTTCAGCTACACCGAACTCACCACGGCCATCCCGCATGCCGGCGGTCCCTTTGCTTACAGCTATCGTGCCTTTGGGCCTTTCGTGGGGTATCTGGCGGGTTTCGCGACCTTGATCGAGTTTCTGTTCGCGCCACCGGCGATTGCGCTTGCCATCGGTGCCTATTTGAACGTTCAGTTCCCCGCGCTGCCTGTCAGAACCGCCGCTGTAGGTGCTTACCTCGTATTCATGAGTCTCAACATCGTGGGCGTCAGTATTGCCGCCACCTTCGAACTTGTCGTGACGATCCTCGCGATTGTCGAGCTTTTGATTTTCATGGGTATCGTGTCGGTGTCGTTCAGTTGGGCCAACTTCGCCCAGCACGGCTGGGCCGGACAAGACGCCCCGCATTTCGCGATGCTGGGGGGGCTTTTGGGGGCGATTCCCTTCGCCATCTGGTTCTTTCTGGCGATCGAGGGTGCCGCCATGGCGGCAGAAGAAGCCCATGACCCTCGGCGGACCATTCCCAAGGCCTATATCGGCGGCATCTTGACGCTGCTCCTGCTCGCTTTCGGAACCATGGTGTTTGCCGGTGGCGTTGGCGATTGGCGTTTGATTTCCAACATCAATGATCCGTTGCCTCAGGCAATGAAGCAGGTGGTGGGCGCGAGCAGTGGTTGGCTCCATCTGCTGGTGTGGATCGGTCTTCTTGGGCTGATCGCGAGTTTCCACGGCATCATCATGGGTTACTCGCGCCAGATGTTCGCCTTGGCGCGTGCCGGATTCCTGCCCGCGATACTGGCGCGCGTACATCCACGCTTCAGGACACCGCACTTGTCGATTCTGGCGGGTGGCGTGGTCGGAGTCCTTGCGATCTATTCGGATGATCTAGTCGAGATCGGCGGTCAATCACTCACTGCCAATATCGTCACGATGTCGGCACTGGGTGCCCTCGTGATGTATGTCCTGAGCTTGTTGAGTCTCTTTCAACTTCGTCGTCGCGAGCCGTTGCTCGAACGGCCTTTCCGCACCCCAGCCTACCCGGTGTTCCCGTTGCTCGCGATGCTGATCGCGCTCGTTTCGCTGGTGGCAATCGTATGGGCGAATCCACTGATCGCGACGCTTTTCGTTGGGGCTTGGGGCCTGACGGCAGTGATGGCCTTCCGCCGAACGCGCCTTAAGCTCGATGATCCGATGCTGACAGGCCTGTCTCGTACGGAGGTCGGCTCTAACGAGCAATCCCGTTGAGAGGGGCTAGGAAGCCCAGTGCAACGAGCGCTCGACGGCGCGCTTCCAAAGATCCTGGCGCGCCTCGACCCACTGGCGATGCGGGCTCGGCTCGAATCGTCGATCGATACTCGTCAAGCGGGACAGTTCATCCTTCGATGACCAGTACCCAGCGCCCAAGCCGGCAAGAAAGGCCGCCCCAAGAGCGGTGGTTTCGGTCACCGAGGGTCGGATTACCGGGACATTCAGGATGTCGGCTTGCCATTGCATGAGCGTGTCATTTCGGCTTGCGCCGCCGTCGACACGCAGTTCGATGATCGGATGAGCAGCGTCCTGTTGCATCGCGGCGAGTACATCCGCGCTTTGGAAAGCGATCGATTCGAGGGCAGCGCGTGCGATGTGTCCTGCGCCGCTGCCGCGTGTCAGACCGAGCAGTGTTCCCCGCGCGTGCGGATCCCAATAAGGCGCGCCGAGACCGGTGAATGCAGGCACCAGACAGACCCCCTCGGCGCTCGCAACACTCAGGGCTAGCGCCTCAACGTCCGAAGACTTGTCGATGAGTCCGAGGCCATCTCGCAACCACTGGACGACGGCTCCGCCGCTGAACACGCTGCCCTCGAGCGCATAGTCGACGCCCTCACATTGCCAGGCGAGGGTCGACAGCATCTCATGGCTGGAACGCGGGGGCTGACTGCCGGCGTTCATCAGTACAAAACAGCCGGTGCCGTAGGTGTTCTTGGCCATGCCGGGCAAGAAACAGCTTTGGCCAAAGAGGGCGGCTTGTTGATCACCCGCGATGCCGGTGATCGGTATGCGCGATTCGCCGAGTCGTGCCTGCGGCGCCTCCGCGATACTGACCGAGGAAGGAACGATCGTCGGTAAACATGCCAGTGGCACACCAAGGAGCTCGGCCATGCGTGGCGACCACTGCAGGCTGCGGATGTCCAGCAGTAGCGTACGACTCGCGTTGGTCACGTCGGTGATATGGGCGCTACCCTGAGTAAGCTTGTGGATCAGCCAGCTGTCGATCGTCCCGAACGCGAGTTCCCCGCGGGCCGCGCGCTCGTGGCCGTTTGGCGTGTGATCCAGCAGCCAGCGAAGCTTGGTACCTGAAAAATAAGGATCCGGTCTCAGGCCTGTGATCGTCGCCATCTCGGACCGATGACCGGCCGCCGCGAGTGATTCACAGAGTGTGGCCGTACGACGGTCTTGCCAGACGATGGCCGGCGCGACCGCGCGTCCCGAGGTCTTATCCCAGAGTACCGTGGTCTCACGCTGATTGGTGATGCCGACTGCCGCGATCTCCTTGACGGTCACGCCAGACTGGTCGAGCACTTCGTGGATTGTTGCGAGTTGGCTCTCCCAGATTTCCTCCGGATCATGCTCTACCCAGCCGGGGCACGGGAAACGCTGTGTGAATTCCCGTTGGGCGCTCGCGACCGGCGTGCCCTGGCGATCGAACAGAATGCTTCGGGAGCTGGTGGTCCCTTGATCAAGTGCCAGTATCAATGATGTCATGGCGTTGCCCGCTGAATGTCTGCTCGCGTGACCGCTGGCTATCAGGCGTGGGTGAGTTTTCGAGCGTCCTCAAGACCGTGCCCCGAGGGTCCGGCCTCCCGTCGCCACAGCAACAACGCGGAAGCGAGTGCGACGAGACTCAGCAGGAAGAAAAACCACAGCATCACCGAGTACCCTGCGGGATGCTCCGCTCCTGCGCCTGCCCAGTCTGCAAGCCAGCCGGCGACCAAGTTGGAGGCCGACAGGCCAAGTGCTTGAATCAAGGTGATGAGCCCTAACGCGGTACCCAATCGGCGTGGCTCAACGATCAGTGTGGTCGATGGCCAGATCACTGCCGGCACCAGGGAGAAGCTCACCCCCATCATCACCGTCGTGATCCAGAGACCCAGGTGGGTCAGCCCGAGTATGACGAAAGTCAGTGGCAACAGCAGCGTACCGAACACCAGCATGAGCGCGCGATGGCCAAGACGGTCCGCCAGCAGTCCGAAGAAAGGCGTAGCGAAGATGGCCGCGAAGAACACCCAACTGTTAGCGATGCCAGCCGCTTGCAGCGACAGGCCCTTCGCATGTTGAAAATACTCGATCGCGTAGGTGGTGCGAAAGGGAAAGAATACCGCCGCATAGAGTACGTGCAGTCCGAGGATGTACCAGTAGGATTTATCGAAACGGAGTAGGTCGCGCCAGACGATGCGCTCCGAGGCTCGGGCGTTAGGGGAGGAGACTCCCGGTCGGAAGCGACGGTCCAGAAGATGGAACGCCGTCGCCGCTGCTAAACCCGCCGCAGTGACGCCGACGCCGAGCCATAGGGGCGCTTGCCAGCCTTGTTCATAGAGCGAGCGAGCCCAGGCCGTCGAGGTATCGACAGCATAGGAACCGACCCTTGCGAGACTGAGATAAAGCGCGGTGGCGAGCGCGATGCCACTGCGGGGAAACCACTGTGCGAGACCTGCGAGCAGTGCTATGAAGATCGCGCCCTCGCTGATCCCGTAGATGAACCGGCCGGCGACCATCAGTGGATAGGGATCGCCCACGGCGGTGAGTGTTGCGCCGAGCACCCCCACCGCTGCCGACCAGAGTGCGATGCGTGCAGGGCCAAAGCGATCGATCAGGATCCCGTTGAGAAGTGCGAGAGCGACGTTCGGCAGGCTGATGATGCCGTTCAGCATGCCGAGCTGTGATTGTGTGAATCCCCGTTGGCGTTGCAAGAGATCCGCGATGGGGCCAATCACGTCGGATTCGTAGTAGCTGCTCGAGACCGCAAGCGCCGCCAACGCGAGCACCCACCACTGCATGTGCGGGTAGCGCTCGCGCCAGCGGGGTGTTGTCGCCGAGGTCACCGGTAGCGCGCGCCCTGGCGGGTGAGCTCGGCTTGGACCGCGCCGATGTCGAGCGACTCAAAGGTCTCGTCACGGCGCAGTGAGATGGCGGCGGCGACCCCGGCACCCTGACCGCTGACGGCGCAGCACATCATGTTGCGCGCGGAGGCATGCGAAATCTTGTCGCCACCGATCGCACGCCCGGCGACGAGGAGGTTGCCGACACCCTTGGGTACCAGTGAGCGATAAGGAACGTGCCAATAGCGGCCGGTCGTCGGCAAGATCAGGTATCCGAAGCCGTCAATGAATTCTGGAAAGATCCCGATGGCATCATCGAAACGGGCTTGCTCCCGGACATCCGTTCCGGTGAGGTTGTAGAGCGCATCGATCTTTCGCGTGTCGCGGATGCCGAGCGTCATCCCGAAGTTTCGTAGCTTTGCCTGAGAGCAGCCCGGCATGTAGGCCTTGAGAGCCTCCATCGCGTAGATCGCTTCCCGACGGCCGCGCATTTCGCCGATGGTCAGGTCATTCGGATCTGTGCCGTCGATTTCCGGCAGATGCACGAGGTTGAGGTAAGTCAGATCACCCTGGTCGGTCACGGTACCCCACGTGCCGGCGATGGTGCTGAGATGTGACGGGATGAGGCCGGCGGCGAGCGCTTGTTTGAAGGGCTTGCGCAGGAATGGCGAAAACATCGAATCTTCCTTGCCGGTCGTCTGGTAGTCCCATTCGCCGTTCCCGGACCAGTCCGCATAGGTCTGAGGATCCGCCTTGATCTCCTCGATGAAGCGCTGCTTGTTGACGCCACTCATGGAGAACATCACGGAGGCCGACATCATTTCTGACTTGGGGGACTTGCGCACCGGCGCGCCCGCACGGTAGGCGATGTCGGCATCACCGGTGGCATCGATGACCCGCTTTGCGAGAATGGCTTCGCGGCCGGCCTTACTCTCGGTGATCACGCCTTGAATGGCGCCCTGGTCCATGATCGGGGCGACGCAAAGCCTGTGCAGCAGCGGCGTGATGCCGGCCTCCTGAACCAGTTCATCGGCGACCCACTTGAACATCTCGGCGTCGAGCGCGTGACTCAGTGACTGGGGCTCGGGCATCGCAGCACCCATCGCCTTCGCCCGTTCCTCGAACTCGATACCAATGCCTTCACAGTCGATGGTCTGCTCGTGGCGGTACCATGCAAAACCCTCGACGCCCACTTGAGTGATGTTGCCGCCGAAGCAGCCGTTGCGCTCAAGGAGCGCCGTCTTGGCGCCGGCTCGCGCCGCCGCCAGTGCTGCCGCAAGACCCCCGGGGCCGCTGCCGACCACAAGGACATCGACGTGAAGAATCACATCGACGGAGCGAGCAGGCTCCAGGATCTTGTTAGCACTCATCAGAACTACCCCTGGGAAGATCCCACCGTCTTACAGTATAGCCAGATCACTTTGTCGCCCTCGGCGCTCGAGCGGGATACGGTGACTTTGAGTCTAATTATTCGGTCCGACGGGCACGCGGCGAAAACACGACATTGGGTGCCTATATTGCGACATCACCGCCGCTGAGGGCCTATTGAACGTCGAAGCACGCGCTTGATGTCACCGAAGTGTCATATTTTCTTCAATATATCAACATAGTCGCTGATTAACCTGCCGTATCAATTGTTTCTGGATCGTCCGTAGCGTCGCCGCTGGTGTCCGCGGGTAGGGACGGTTCGCTTTGTTTCAATACTCAACGGGAGTCTCTCGATGG
>Ga0164297_10000934_pt1 | contig 33315 bp, 27 predicted proteins | sample GEODES058metaG_FD_113539 | JGI IMG/M metagenome (GOLD analysis project Ga0164297, IMG submission 113539) | Dystrophic lake water microbial communities from Trout Bog Lake, Wisconsin, USA - GEODES058 metaG | ecosystem: Environmental > Aquatic > Freshwater > Lake | place: USA: Trout Bog Lake... | reverse complement strand
TGCTCGATCTCAAACAAGCTGCGGAGCGTCAGTGCCAGGCAGTTCCGTTCGATCCAAGCGAGAGGGACTTCGAAGCGTGGTGGAAACACGCAAAGGCGGCTTACGCTAACGCTTCGTTCAAGCAAACGGTGGTCCGCAATGGCAGTGGCTATGCGGTCGAATGGATCGTGCTGTCTGATCCCGGTGCTGGCCTGTGCGGTGGCGCTGCCTTGCGTGCACGGCTTGAAGTTGGCACAGACGGCATGATCGGCGAAATCAGCTTCCGACCCATCTAGGCTGTCTTCGGAGGCGGGTGGCCCACACTTTCCATATAGCAATACATCGGGTGCCCCACCCATCGTTTCTTTTGCGATGGGTGGGAATGAACCATGCCCACCAACCACCGTTGCCCTTCCTCAGCACAGCGAAGGATGACATCGGAACCCCATCATGAACTCTGGTTCTTGATTTCATCCATCAGCTTCTGCAGCGCCTCGGCATGCATCTTCTTCTCCTCCGCAAGCTCCTCCTCATGTTTGAAGATGTACTCCAGCGGCAGTTGAAACAGATGCCCAATCTTGAACGCCAGCGGCAGGCTGGGGTCATACTTGCCGGTCTCAATCGCATTCACACTCTGCCGTGAGACGCCCAACCGCGCCGCCAGCTCCGCCTGGCTCCACTCGCGGTCCGCTCGCAGATCTTTCAACCGGTTTTTCATCTGTATCTCACACGGACAACAACGCTTGCGATTCCGTAGGCGAGGTAGCATAGCGCAATGTTGATGTAGAGCGGCGGCGGCGCAACCCCAAGGTAGAGCGTAATGAATCCCCAGGTGGAGTTAATGGCCAGCATCATACCCACGCTCCACAGCAGCGTCTGCGTAATCAGCATGCGCGCAAATTCATCGGTCTCGCGGTACAGATACCGCCCGGTTATCACAATGCACGCCACAAATGGAATTGCCGGCAGCACAGCAAGCGCATACGCCCACACACCCACAGGGTGCTGCGCACGAAACACCGCCTTGACCGCCGCCATCACCAGCATCGTGACGGCAAAACATACATTCAGCAGAATTCCGTAGCGGAACTGCAGCCGACTGATTGCAGAATTGGTTTTGCAGATAGAACTCATAAAATTTTCCCTTCGTTGTTTGTCATCAAATTTGAGAATCAATTTTTTTTGCCGCAACTTCCGCCGCTGCCTCAGCGATACCTCCACTGCAGGATGCGAAAGCTGATGCCGCCGCCGATAATCAACAAGTCCGCATCCAGCAGCGTCAGCGGAAACGGATGGTTGTAGATGTTCATCAACGCATTGGCAAACGCATTGCCCACCATCGCCAGTGCGAATCCCCACAGCGTCGCCCGTGTCACCAGCCCGCGGATAAATTCATCCGGCTCCGCCGCCAGATACCGCCCCAAAATCAGGATTGCCAACAGAATCGGCAATGCTGTAATCGCAGCAATCAAATACACAACCCACTCCGGCGCATGACTCTCTGCCAGCAGCAGCCGCTGCAAAGGCGGAAACGCATCCGTCAACAAATTCGGCATATTCGGCATGGAAAAATTCGTCACCACGGTCAGCAACATCACACCGCCCACCAGCCGCATCGTCCGCCGCTGCAAAGGCGTCATAGTTTTATTCCCCCAACAAAGTAAAGCCATACCCACTCCCCCCTTTCAATTTCCATCAACCAAACTTTACAAATTTCTGACAAGCAAACTTTACACATGGAAAATAGGGTATGTCAAGTATCCTTTCCATTTTTCCGTGTTGGCATGTTTCGGTGCGGCGGACAAGTACAATTAACCACGCATGCAAAGATGGTCGAAACTCTTCATTCCTACCCTTCGTGAGGCCCCTGCAGACGCAGAAGTGGCCAGCCACAAGCTCCTGCTACGTGCCGGTTATATTCGGCAGCTGGGGGCCGGCTTGTATAGCTACCTGTTTCTGGGGCAGCGGTCGCTCAACAAGATCATTGCCATTGTCCGCGAGGAGATGGATACGATTGCGCAGGAATTCCTGCTACCGGCGTTGAACCCGCGAGAAGTGTGGGAGGAAAGCGGCCGCTGGACCGGCATGGGGCAGAACATGTTCCGGCTGACCGACCGCAAGGGTGCCGAGTTGTGCCTGGGCATGACGCACGAGGAGATTATGACCTCCATCGCGCGGAATGAACTGCGCAGTTACAAACAGCTGCCGCAGATCTGGTATCAGATCCAGAACAAGTTTCGCGACGAACCGCGGCCCAAGAGCGGGTTGCTGCGCGTGCGCCAGTTCACCATGAAGGACGCGTACAGTTTTGACATCGACGCGGCCGGACTGGATGAAAGCTATCGCAAACATGACGCGGTGTACCGCAAAATTTTCAAACGCTGCGGTCTGGAATTTGTGGCCGTCGATGCCGACTCGGGCGCGATGGGCGGATCGCAGTCGCAGGAGTTTATGGTCTACACCGATGCGGGTGAAGACCTGATTGCCAGCTGCCCCGTCTGCGGCTACGCGGCCAATGTGGAGAAGGCAACGAGCCATCTGGATGCCGTGACCGATTTGGCAGCAAGCGGCGACGGCAAGCCAGAGCTGGTGCATACGCCCGGGCAGAAAACCATCGAAGAAGTGGGCGCGTTTTTGAAGACGGCTCCGCAGCACCAGATGAAGACGATGGCCTACACCGCAACATACATTGACGACGGCAAAGAAAGTACCCGTGCAGTCGTTGTATTTTTGCGTGGCGACCACACCTTGAATGAAGCCAAGTTAAATTCGATTGTGAAGGCCGCTGATTTGCGTCCGTCACATGCGGAAGAAATTGTTGCCACCTTTAACGCGCCTGCCGGATACCTGGGACCGCTTGGTCTGACAGCGGCGAAGAGTGTTGAGGCAGCGGGAACGCTGGTGATTCTGGACGCGGCGCTGGAAGGCCGGACGCACCTGATTGCCGGTGCGAACAAAGAGGAATACCACTTGCGCAACGTGACACCCGGGCGCGACTTTACGCCGACGCTGACGGCGGACGTTCGCAACGCCAACGAAGGCGAAGGCTGCCCCACGGCGAATTGCGCGGGCAAGTTGAAAGTGGCGAAGGCGGTAGAGATTGGCCACATCTTCAAGCTCGGCTACAAGTATTCGCAGAGCATGGGCGCGACGGTGCTGGACCGCGACGGAAAAGAAGTAACGCCAATCATGGGCAGCTACGGCATCGGCATTGAACGCATTTTGACGGCGGCGATTGAACAGGCCGCAGTGACGGCCGATGCGCGCGAAGAAAATCCAAAGTTCAAGGGCAACGGCTTTGCGCTGCCGGCCAACATTGCGCCGTTTGAAGTAGTGGTGACGGTGACCAACTCCACCGACGCTGCGCTGGCCGAGGCCGGTGAAAAAGCGGCGGCGGCGTTGCAGGCCGCGGGCGTGGACGTGCTGCTGGATGACCGCGATGAGCGCGCCGGGGTAAAGTTCAAGGACGCGGACCTGATCGGCATACCGCTGCGTCTAAACGTTGGCAAGAAACTGGCCGAAGGAAAACTGGAGCTGGTGAACCGCCTGACGGGCCAGAGCGTAGATATAGCTGTGGATGAAGCTGCATCGGCAATAAAAAACCTGCTCAACTGACACCATTTGCAGCCGCGATTTGCATCCAACAACAGACTGCAGGAAACGACAGGCATGGCGCTCAAGATAAAACTCGGTGGTGATGGCGGTGAGGGCTTCTTCAACAATCCTCTGGTACGGTACGCACTGTTGTTTTTGCTGGTGTGCGTGCTGGTGTGCGGCGGAATATTTTTCTACTTTCTGCACAAGTATGAGCAGTTGGTGGATGAAAAAATGGCGCACCCGATTTTTGCCACCACGGCGCAGGTGTATGCGGCTCCGCGTGAAGTGCGCGTGGGCCAGCGGCTGACAGCGGCGGCGATTGCGAACGAACTGCGCCAGGCAGGATACAACACGCAGCCGGAGATGGGCGGATACCAACTGCGCAGCACGGCGCAGGGAGACAGCATCAAAATCAAGCCCGGGCCGCAGTCGTACCACTCGCCCGATGGCGCGACAATTTTGACCAGCGAAGGCGAAGTGCAGCAGATTACCGGCGAGAACGGTGTGGAACTGGCCGCGTATGAACTGGAGCCGCTGCTCATCACCGGACTGAGCGAAGACAACAGCCGCACCAAACGCCAACTGCTGACCTACAACGAGATTCCAAAAAAACTGGTGAATGCGGTGGTGGCGATTGAAGACCGCAGATTTTTTGAGCACGGCGGACTGGATTACATCCGTATCTTCGGCGCGATTCGCAACGACATGTTCCATCGCCACACGTATACCGAAGGTGGTTCGACGCTGACGCAGCAACTGGCGCGCGGATTTTTTTTGACGCCGGAGCGTACGGTATCGCGTAAGTTGCGGGAGGCGGTAATTGCGCTGATTCTGGAGCATAAATTCACCAAGCAGCAGATTTTTGAGATGTACGCGAATGAAATCAATCTGGGCCAGCGCGGCAGTTATGCGATTGATGGATTTGGCGAAGCGGCGCGAACGTATTTTGGCAAAGACGTTGGCCAGTTGGACACGGCGGAGTGCGCGTTGCTGGCGGGAATTGTGCAAAGCCCCAACCGTCTGAATCCGTATCGGCATCCGGACCGTGTGATTGAACGGCGCAATCTGGTGCTGGATTCGATGGTGGAGACCGGTGCGATTACGCAGAGCGAAGCGGAAACGGCGAAAGCAGAGCCGTTGAAACTGGCGCCGGCCAATGTGGACGCAAGCGAGGCCCCGTATTTTGTGGACCTGGTGCATGATCAGCTGGTGCAGAAATTCGGCGACCATGACATCAACGCAAACGGTGTGCGGATTTATACGTCGTTGGATCCGCAACTGCAACGCGTGGCCGCGGATGCTGTGGACATCGGCATCAAGGGCGTGGACGACATTGTGCGCAAGATGCACACGCACCGCACCAAGGCCGGCACGGTGGTGGACCCGAATATTATTTATCCGCAGGTGGCGTTGATTGCGTTGAATCCGCACACGGGGCAGATACTGGCGCTGGTGGGCGGACGCAATTATGGCAACAGTCAGTTGGACCATGCGCTGGCGAAGCGGCCGACGGGATCCATCTTCAAACCGTTTGTGTATGCGGCGGCGTACAGCGCGAGCATCAACGGCACGCAGTTGAACGAAGGCGGCGGAACGTTTACCGCGCTGACGCGACTGCATGACGAGCCGACGACGTTTACTTACGACAATGGCCGCCAAACGTATGCGCCGCATAATTTTGAAGGCGAGTACATGGGCGATGTGACGGCGAGTTTTGCGCTGGCGCATTCGCTGAACAACGCGACGATTTCTCTGGCGAGCATGGTGGGATATGACAACGTGGCGCAGCTGGCACACGATGCGGGCATCAAGAGCGTAGAGGCGACGCCGGCGATGGCGATTGGATCGTATGATGCGACGCCGATTGACATGGCGGGCGCGTACACAGTTTTCGCCAACAACGGCGTACACATTACGCCGTGGCTGCTGGCCAGCGTGCGGAATCCGAATGGCGACGTGCTGGCGGATTATTCTCCGGAAGCGAAGGAAGTGCTGGACCCGCGAGTTGCCTTTTTGACGACGAGCCTGATGGAAGGCGTGTTGAATTATGGAACCGGCGCCGGCGTTCGCGGGATGGGATTTAATTCTCCCGCTGCCGGAAAAACCGGAACCAGCCATGATGCGTGGTTTGCCGGATTCACGAGCAACCTGATTTGCATTGTGTGGGTGGGCAACGACGATTACAGCGACGTGAAGATTGAAGGCGCACACGCGGCCGGGCCAATCTGGGCGGAATTTATGAAGCGCGCCGTGCAGCTGCCGCAATATTCTGACACGCATGAATTTGCGCCGCCGGATGGCGTGGTGGAATTGAGGCTGGACAAGACCACGAATCTGCTGGCGAATGAAACGTGTCCGAATGATTACACGGTTGCGTTTCTTGAAGGCACGCAGCCGACGGTGACTTGCAACCAGACGCTGGCGCAGCCGCAGGTGGGACTGGTGCAGAAGATTTTCGGCGGCGGTAAACAGCCGACTACTACGGCCGGCACGGCAACAACCGGTGCGGCGCAACCCGCAACGCAACCGGCTACGCAGCCGAATAGCGATGCGAACAATGAATCGCCGAATCCGACTCCGCCGAATAATCCGAACCGAAAGCCGGGATTGCTGGGCAAGATTTTCGGATCCAAATAATTAATTCATTTTTATAGAAATGCAGGTGCGCGGCCGGCGCGGTAATAATACGTGCCGCCGACAAATGCCGCATCGAAGAGATGCTCAACGCCGCAAGCCTGTTCGGCATTGCCCAGCATCAACGTGGCGTGGGGCGCCATCACCTGGCGTATGTTGGTGAGGAGGCGGGTTCGATCCTGCGGCCCAAAATAAATCAGCACGTTGCGCAGCAACACCAGATCAAACTCCGGCATGGGCGGCAAGGGAGCGCAGAGGTTCATCTGGCGAAATTCGCAGAGACGCTGCAGCTCGGGGCGAATTGCCCACTCTTCACCATGACGCTGAAAATATTTCACCAGTAGACGCGCGGGAAGGCCGCGGTTAACCTCGATGCGTTTGTAGCGCGCGTTTTGTGCGTAGCGAACGACAGCGTTGGAATAATCGGTGCCGAGAATGCGGATGTCCCACGACTGAACAATATCCGGAAAGGATTCATCGAGCAACATGGCGAGACTGTAGGCTTCCTGACCAGTGGCGCTGGCGGCGCTCCAGATGCGCAACGAACGCGTGTGACGATTTTGTTCCAGGAGATGCGGAAGAATTTCATTACGCAGCGCGTGGAAGGAATTGATGTCGCGAAAAAAGCTGGTCTCGTTGATGGTCAACAACTCTGCCACGGTGCGATGCATCGCGCCCATGGGCTGCACCTGCAGCAGCGCTGCGAAAGCGGAGATTGTTCCAGCACCGGTTTGCTGCATCAACGGTTGCAATCTTAATTCCAGCAGATTTTTGTAAGATCCATCCACGATGTTTGACGAACAGGTTTGCACGAGTCGTCGGAAATATTCAAAGTCCTGATCGCTACACGGCATCCTTTTCCTCCGCATGCATCACGCGCCGCACCAGTTCCGCTGCGATGCTGTCAGGGCCGAGGCATTTGTAGACAGCGCCACACTCCACCGCACGCCGCGGCATTCCCCACACAGCAGATGTAGCTTCATCCTGCGCCAGTACCAAGCCACCGCTGCGCTGCATGGCCAATGCGCCTGCGGCTCCATCGTTGCCCATGCCGGTGAGAATGACGCCCATGACGCCGGCACCGTAGACTTCGACGGCAGAGTGAAAGAGTTTATCGACTGCGGGCCGGCAATAATTTTCCTGCGGGCCTTGTTCCAGATGCATCGATACTTCGCAACATCTGCCGCGCGATTTCAACACCATGTGCCAATCGCCTTTGGCAATCCATACATCGCCGGCGCGCAGGAGTTCTCCTTCTACAGCTTCACGAACATGCAGCGGACAGATTGCATTCAACCGTTGCGCCAACATCTCTGTAAAGATTGCGGGCATGTGTTGAACGATAAGCAGCGGCACGGGAAAGGCTGCGGGCAGACGGCTGAGCAATTGCTCGAGCACCGCGGGACCGCCGGTGGAGACGCCGATAGCAATCGCTTTGATGGGGGCGATTTTCACAGGCAGCGCGGCCATGGGAAAACTCCGCGCGATGATATCGAGACGCGAAACGCCAGCAGCCGGCTGCAGCTGGCGCAGTTTTCGTTTTGAACTTTGCGCGAGCTCGGCAATTTTCGGCAGCAACTGACGACGCAATTCCGCGATGGAGGCGTCTGCATTTGCCTGCGTAGTGGGCTTGGTGACGTAATCGGCAGCGCCGCGCGAGAGTGCATCCAAAGTGGCCTGCGCACCCTGTGCCGTGTGTGAGCTGAACATAATGACGGGGAGATGCGGAGCGATTTGCTTCAGGTGAGTGAGCGCGGTGAGGCCGTCCATGCGCGGCATTTCAATATCCAACACAAGAATATCGGGCTTGAGATTGCGGACTGCGTCGAGGCACTCAATACCGTCACGGGCAACGCCGCAGATTTCTACACGGCAGGCTGGGTCGGCGAGTTGCACGGTGGGCGAGAGTGCGGCACGCAATACGGAGCGCACGACAACGGAGTCATCGACCAGCAGAACACGCACCGGTGCGGGAACCGGCGATGCGACTTGCACGCGTTGCTGTGGTGATTCGCGAAGCCCGCTCTTTGCCAGCATTTTAATTCTCCGCAATCGACATCAGTTTTCGACGATCCCCATCAACCAAAGTTTTTCTTTCAGGCTCTCTTCAGAAAACGGCTTCATCAGAAATTCGTCGGCACCCAACTGCAGCGCCTTTGACACGATGGTTGTATCCGCCTCGGTGGTCACCATCATCACCTTCATTTCGTTAAAAGCTTCCTGCTCGCGAACGGACTTCACCAGGTCGAGCCCGTTCATGGTGGGCATGTTCACATCCACCAGCGCGATGTCGAATTGCGTTCCGCTCGACAGCAGGTCCAGCGCTTCCCTGCCGTCTGCAGCTTGCGAAGACTCAATCTGCATGCCACGCAACAGGCCGCCGAGAAAATCCCGTATGAAGCGTGAGTCATCAACAATCAGTGCACGCATCTTTCTCTCCTCCAGTTAGACCGCAACGGACGATGACATTGCCATCAACGCCATCGGGTCCAGCCGCTTTAATTCCAGTTGAATCAGCAAACCTTTGGGCAGCTTGTACGCGCCGCGCAGCAATGCTTTTCGTTTTGCATCGAGCGTGGACGGAATTGCTTCGAATGTTTCCGCACTCACCTGCACGACTTCACAGACAGCATCCACCAGAAGACCGTACGTGCCACTTTCGCCTTCAACCACCAGAGCGCTGCTTAGCTGCTCAAACGGCGGCAGATCAAAAAGCGCGCGCAGGTTGACTGTGGTGAGAACTTCTCCGCGATACGGTACCAGGCCGCCGATGAAATGCGGCGCGCACGGAACTGAACGCTGCTGCGATGGTCCGAGAATTTCTGATACTTCGTTGATGTCAACGCCGTACATCTGGCCACCGACACGCACCGAGCAAAGCGCGCGCGTTTCAACCGCGGACGTGGTCGACACGGAAGCAGCTGACATCATCACGCCACCTCTAGCTGCATATTGTTTTTGACAGACTCAGAATTTTTGCTGGCCAGCATTTCGCGAACCGTGGCCATATTCTGCAGCACGGTCACGCGGTCGCCGATACGCGCCACTTTCGACGTTGCATTTTCTGCGCCGGGCAGACTGGCGTCTGCATAAATATTTCCCCGGGTCACATCCAACACCTCGCGAACAACAATGCCGACTGCTTCACTCTCGTGATGGATGACGAGAATCTGAACCGGCGTCTGCTCAGCGTTCGTTGACGATGATTCGCTGAGGTCATGCAGCAGATTGCTCTCATCCAGCAGCGGCAACAGGCCGCCAAGGTATTGCATCACCGGTTGCTGCCCTGCGAACTCAATTCGGTTGAAGGGCACGGTTTCAATGCGGTCGACAATCTCCAGCGGCAACGCCATTCTGCGTGGCCGTTCGCCTTTGCGGCCAGTACTGAATACGAGAAATTCCGGCGAGACTTCTGCTTCAATTGCCAGCGCGATGGCGGCGTCTTCTTCCACATTACGCAGGGCAATGTTGGAGCGAATGGCGGCGGCGGTCGGATCGAGAATCAACGCAAGCGAGCCGTTGCCGAGAATGGTCGCGCCGGAGAAGAGTCCCATCTGGCGCAGCACGACAGAGAGCGGCTTGACGACAATTTCTTCCGGGTCGAGAAGTTCATCGACAACGAGACCGAAGCGACGGCCGTCGGCATCGAGCACGACCATGAAGAATTTTTTCTGCTCACTTTTTTCCATCGGCAGCTTCAGCAACTCATCCAGTCGGACGACAGGCAGCAAGTCGCCGCGCAGGCGATAGACCTGAACGTTGTCGACACGCTCAATTGCCGTACTGACATTTTCTTCCGAAACATGGACCAGCTCAAACAACGCGTTCTGTGGGATGGCAAAAGTTTCTCCGCAGGCACGAACGACGAGCGCGGGAACGATGGCGAGAGTGAGCGGAATCCGCAGACGCAGGGTGGTGCCTTTGCCAAATGCGGAATCAAGTTCAACTTTGCCGCCGATTTTTTCTACGTTGGTGCGAACGACATCCATGCCGACTCCGCGGCCGGAAACATTGGTGACTTTTTCTGCGGTGGAGAATCCCGGCATGAAGACGAGCTGAAAGATTTCCCGCTCGCTCATGTTCTCTGCGTTTTCTGGGAGCACCAAACCCTTATCCACCGCTTTTTGCAGAATGCGTTTCGGGTCCATGCCGCGGCCGTCATCGCTGACCTCAATGACAACGTGGCCGCCTTCCTGGATGGCGCGCAGGCGAACGGTTCCCTCTGCGGGTTTGCCGATTGCAACCCGGTCCGCTTCCGGCTCCATGCCGTGATCTATCGCGTTGCGCACGGCATGAATGAGCGGGTCCTTGATGGCTTCGAGCAGGCTTTTGTCCAGCTCAGTTTCCTGGCCCACCATGTCGAGCTGCACATGTTTGTTGCAGATGTGGCAGAGGTCACGGACCATGCGCGGAAATTTCTGGAAGATGTAACTGACCGGCTGCATGCGGGCTTTCATCACGGACTCGCGCAGGTCAGAGGTGACCATGTCGAGTCGGCGGGCCAGCGTGTTGAATCCGTGATTGACGGAGTTGTGCTGCAGAATCTGATTGCGTGTGAGAACGAGTTCGCCGACGAGATTCATCATGCGATTGAGCAACTCCACATCCACACGCAAGGTGGATTCGGTGGCAGCTTGCGATGCGCCGCCCGGGACGTCCGTGGCCCGGCGGTTGTACTGCACATGCTCTGGGGGCGGTGCTGGCTGCGGGAGTTGCTGCAACATAGCCGGAAGCTGTATTGACGCTGTCGATTCTTCTAATGATTTCGCAGTGGCGGCAGCTTTTTTGCGCGAAGCAGCTTTTTTCTTTTCTCGCGATTTGGCTGCATAGACCGGGCCGGCTTCCAGACCACTCAACTGGTCGAGCTCGCGAATCAATGGCGCATCGTTCACGGCTTCCTCGGCGCCGTCGTCGCCGCTCACATTAATGCGCTTCAGAATTCCACGCAGCGCGTCCATGGTGCGCAACAGGATGGTGATGACTTGCTGCGAACTTTTAATTTTTCCTTCGCGCAATAATCCCAGAACATTTTCTCCACTGTGCGCGAGCGACTCCAACCGATGAAAGCCGAGAAAGCCGGTGGTGCCCTTGATGGTATGCACGGCGCGAAAGATTTCCGCAATCAACGCAGAATCTTCCGGGCGCGACTCCAGCTCCGTCAGGCTGCGTTCCACGCAGTCGAGGCCTTCGTTGCTTTCTATCAGGAACTCTCTAGTCAGGTCGTCCACACATCTCATATCGGGCAAGCTGGGAGACGCATTAGCCGCAGTAACGTATAGGTTTCCCCTGCACTTGCTGAATCCCGGCGCAACGAGTAGCCTGAGCGCTATGAGCAGCAACCAACATCCGAGCGGGCTCTCGCTGGAACAGATAGCGATGCTGCGCAGTTTGGCCGCTGAAACTGCGGCGAATGCGCATGCACCCTATAGTGGATTCCGCGTAGGCGCGGCCATACTTTTAGAGGATGGAGAAATATTCACCGGCTGCAATGTCGAGAATTCCTCTTTTGGGCTTACGAATTGCGCGGAGCGATCTGCGATATTTTCTGCCGTCAGCAAGCTGGGCAACGGCATCCGATTGCGCGCCGTGGCTGTTGCAAATTTGAACAACGCTGCCAGTGCCCCCTGCGGGGCCTGCCGGCAGGTGATGTTGGAATTTTCCACTCCGAATACCTGGGTATTTTTTCCGGGCAGTAAGGGCGAAGGCGACATTCGGTTTTCTGACTTGCTGCCGCTCGCATTTCAACTGGACAAGAAATAAAACCAAGCGATAGTCAGGCCGCGCACATGAACTCACATACTCCCATTCACATGATTGACCTCATTCTTCGCAAACGCGATGGCGGCGAATTATCTGCGGATGAAATCCAGTTCCTGGTGAACGGCGCCGCCAACCAAAGCATTGACGATGCACAGCTGGCTGCATGGCTGATGGCTACGTGGATTCGTGGGTTGAGTGCGGCCGAGCTGAACGCGCTGACTACAGCGATGCGTTACTCCGGCGAGACGTTTGATTCTTCGTATCTCGGCAAGACAACAGTGGACAAACATTCTTCTGGCGGCGTGGGAGACAAAACTTCATTTCTCGTTGCACCGATTGTGGCGGCGGCAGGAGTTGCCGTGCCGATGATCAGCGGTCGCGCGTTGGGACACACCGGCGGAACGCTCGACAAACTGGAAACGATTCCCGGATATAAAACGCATCTTTCACTGGCGGAGTTTGAACGCGTGCTGAAGATTGCGGGCTGCTCGATTGTGGGGCAGACGACGAACCTGGTTCCGGCGGACCGTGTGTTGTATTCGCTGCGAGACCATACCGGAACGGTGGAGTCGCCGTATTTAATTTGCGCATCCATTATGAGCAAGAAGCTTGCCGCGGGATTGAATGCGCTGGTGCTGGATGTGAAGACCGGCACGGGTGCATTTCTGCGCGACCAGAATGATGCTGTGTTGCTGGCGAACCTGATGGTGCAGACCGGCGAAGCTGCGGGCACGCACACGGCGGCCATCCTGACCAGCATGGATGAACCGCTGGGACGCTTTAGCGGCAACTGGATTGAGGTGTGGGAGTGCGTGGATATTCTGCAGGGACACGCGCATCCGATGAGCGCGGATCTGATTGAGCTGACACACATTCTTGCGGGTTGGATGATTTACCTGGGAGGCAAAGCGGCGAATGCGAATGAGGGCCGTGTAATTTCTGAAGGCCTGCTGGAAAGCGGCGCAGCGTATGACCGCTTCCTGAAAATGATGGATGCGCATGGTGCCGATGTTCGCGTGTTTATTGATCCGGCCAGCCAGCATCAGCCAACGGTGACGCGAATATTCAAGGCGGCACACGATGGCTATTTCCACTGCGCCAACTGCACCGATGCAGGTTGGGCGGTGCAACGGCTGGGCGCGGGACGCAGCCATGTGGGCGAACCTGTATCCGCACACGCCGGGCTGGAGATGCACGTGAAGGCCGGCGCGCTGCTGAAAGAAGGCGACGCCATCTGCACCCTCTATGCAGACAACGAATCTCAATTGCATCAGGCGGAGAAAATTCTACGGCGCGCCTTTGCACTGACTGAGAAGATGCCATACCGCCATCCGCTGATCCGCGAAGTTATCAGCCGGGGCCGCTGACACCAAAAGATTTTTCTGCCATTCGCAGCGAAGATTCGGTACACTTCGCTCTACTCCTCATTGGTTTTGATATCGCAAGAAACGCATTCCCTGTTTTGGAGGAACTGCCATTTGGAACGCTTCACTGGAGTTCTCGGCCTCATCACGCTGCTGACTATTGCCTACCTGCTCTCCAACAATCGCCGCGCTATTCGCTGGCGCACGGTGATGTGGGGACTGAGCCTGCAAATACTTTTCGCGGTGCTGGTGGTGAAATGGTCCGGCGGTCAGTACCTGTTGCAGCAGGCCAGCAACGGCGTTACGTCGATGCTGAACCATTCCTTTGACGGCTCCGCCATGGTCTTCGGAGAACTGGGCGCGCAAAATTCACCCATCAGCGTTTTTGCCTTCCAGGTGTTGCCGACGATTATTTTTGTCTCGGCATTTTTTGCGATTCTGTACCACATCGGCGTCATGCAACTCATCATCAAGGTGGTGGCGTGGCTAATGCAGCGCACCATGGGAACATCCGGCGCCGAATCCACCAACGTTGCGGCGAGCATTTTCATGGGGCAGACTGAAGCGCCGCTGACGATCCGGCCATTTCTTCCCGGCGCGACGCAGTCGGAATTGATGACGATTATGACCAGCGGCATGGCGCACGTTTCCGGCGGCATCATGGCGGCATACATTCATTTCGGAATCAATGCGAAGGACCTGCTATCGGCGGTCATCATGACGGCGCCCGGCACGATTATGATTGCGAAAATGCTGGTGCCGGAAACCGAGATACCGGCGACTGCGGGCATTGTGCACATGCCGCCGCAGGAAGAACACAAAGACGAAAACTTTGTCGGCGCAATTGCGCGCGGCACGATTGACGGCGGCAAGCTGGCCTTCAACGTCGCCATCATGCTCATCAGTTTTCTTGCGCTGGTCGGATTGCTGAACGGCATCCTGGGATACACGAGCGGATTTACGTGGGAACATTTTCATCTGGGGACGCCGAGCAGCCTGAACCAGATTCTCGGCTTCTTCGGCGCACCGATTGCGTGGCTCATCGGCATACCGTGGCATGAGGCTTCGACGATTGGCAACCTGCTGGGCACGCGCGCGGTGTTGAATGAATTTGTTGCGTACACACAGCTGGGGCAGATGAAGGCCGCGATTTCGCCGCGAACATTTTCCATCGCGACGTTTGCGTTGTGCGGCTTTGCGAACCTCGGCTCCATCGGCATGCAGATTGGCGGCATCGGGGCGCTGGCCCCGACGCGTCGCAACGATCTGGCTCGGCTTGGCGTGCGTGCCATGCTGGCCGGCACGATGGCGAACTTGATTTCCGCATCCATCGTCAGCGTGTTGCTGAAATAAATTTCGGCAGGCGCTGACGGTTTAGTCTACAGAAGGAAAATATTTATGACTGACCTTTACGCCAGTATCCGCGAGGCTTGTGATTTTATTTCCAGCCGCGCAAAAATACAGCCGCGCATCGGCATCATTCTCGGCTCGGGACTCGGCGGATTTGCCGCGCAGGTAGCCAATGCCGTCACGATTCCTTACGCAGAGATTCCCAACTTTCCGCAATCGACGGTGGCCGGACACAGCGGCAAGCTGGTGCTGGGCAGCATCGGCGGCGTCGCCGTGGCGGTGATGCAGGGACGCGTGCATCCGTACGAAGGCTACGCGCCGCAACAGGTCACGTTTCCCATGCGCGTATTGGGCGGGCTGGGCATTGCGTCGCTGATAGTGACCAATGCGGCCGGCGGTATTCGTACATCGTTGCATCAGGGCGAACTGGTTGCCATCAGCGACCACATTAATCTTTCCGGCATCAACGCGGCAGCGGGGCCGAATGAGGATCGACTGGGACCGAGATTTTTTGACATGAGCGCGGCCTACTCACCGCAACTTCGCAAAGCCGCGGTGGCAGAAGCCGCGAAGCAGGGATTCACGCTGACCGAAGGCGTGTATCTGGCGGTGCTGGGGCCGAGCTATGAAACGCCGGCGGAGATTCGCGCGTTTCGTACGCTGGGTGCAGATCTTGTCGGCATGTCAACGGTGCATGAAGTCATCATCGCGCGGCACATGGGGATTGAAGTGCTTGGCATATCGCTGGTGACCAACATGGCTGCGGGAGTTCTGGCCGAACCGATTCATCACGATGAAGTGATGGAGATGGGGCGCAGAGTGGAGGCGCAATTCACCGCGCTGCTGACGGCGATGGTGCCGCAGATGGATGCACTGGTTTCGAAAACTGATACCGGGAAGAATTCCGGATGAGCAGCGATACGCCGCACTCTTCAGCACGACCTGTAGTGATTGGCATCGGCGGTTGCTCCGGCTCCGGCAAGACCACGCTGGCGAAGGAACTGGCAGCGCAGCTGGACGCCACGATATTTCCGCTCGACTTGTACTATCGCGATTTATCGCAGCTGCCTCTGGAGCAGCGACACCACGGAAATTTTGACCATCCCGACGCGCTGGAGCATGAGCTGTTCATCGCGCATGTTGCTAGCCTGGCGCAGGGCATCGCAATTGAGCGGCCGGTCTATGATTTTTCCACGCACTCGCGCGTGCATGGGCAGACGGTGAAGGTCACGCCAAAGCAGTTTGTATTTGTCGAAGGAATATTTGCGCTGCACTATGTGGAGTTGCTGCCGCACTACAGCTACAGCGTCTACGTGGATGCGCCGGATGAACTTTGCTACAAGCGGCGGCTGGCGCGGGATGTGCGTGAGCGCGGACGCACGCCGGAGTCTGTGCTGCGGCAATACAACGAGACGGCGCTGCCGATGGCGAAGCTTTACGTGCAACCCTCGAAGCACAATGCGCGGTTGATTGTGAATGGATCGGAATCGATTGACTGGTCGCTGGAGCAGGTGCTCACGCAGATGCGGCTTGCCGGTTTGATGGCGCCTCGCTAGCAGACTCCCGCAGAGACAACACAATATTTTCGCAGAGACGCGCGGTCTGTTTGCGTTCTGCAACCGGCACAGTATTTTTTGCAATGCGCAAATCCGCATGGACGCCGCGTAGACGCAACATGCGCAGCAGATGCGGCAGGAATGTCATCTCACCCCAGTAGCTGATGTCCTGCGCCACGCTGGCGTTAGGTGGATTTTCCGGCGAGAGCGTGTACGCAAGATGCGCGGCGTGCATTGGAATGACGGCAGCGCTGGATTTTTCATCGCACACGGCACCGAAAATGGACGTCTTGAACGGAAGCACGTGGGTGCCGTCGGTAGTGGTGCCTTCGGGAAAAATGACCACAGGCAGGCCCTGGGATATTTTTTCGCGGATGCGGCGGTTCGCATCCAGAGCGCTGTGCCGGCGGCTGCGTTCGACATACAACGTGCCCGACATGGTGGAGAGCCAGCCGATGACCGGCCAGCCGCGCACTTCACTTTTGGAAACAAAAAAGCACGGGGCCACGGCGCAAAGCACCAGCACATCCAAATAGCTCATGTGGTTGCAGACCAGCACGCCGCTCGCGGGAAATTCTCCCGTGACGTTAATTTTCACGCCGAGCACACGCAGCACACGTCGAGCGCCCTGCCCCGACCAACGCGTGCGCGAATGCACATCGCGCGGCCAGTACAGCACATAGTCTGCAAAGCAGATAGCGAGTGCGATGCACAGCTGCAGGGCTTTGAACGTAGTACGCATACGATTGCGAATTACAGGCCTTCGAGAAAACGCGCTGCAATGCGCGGGTGGAGTTCTTCCAGATCGAGCAGCGTGAGGAAGTCGATGGTTTTGAATTCGCGGTCGATGGCCGGTTCGCCGCAGATTTTTGCGCCGATGGTGAGATATGTGCGTAACAGCTTCGGCACTTCCGCGACGATTATTTCCGACTGCAATAGCGGTTCCTGCGGCAGAGAAAATTCCGGCAGCGGGCGTGTGCGTAAATCCCCGGCAACGATATATTTCGCCAACGCGCGATAGACGGCAAGGCCTTCGACAGCATCCTGTGAGGAGAGCGAACTGCAGCCAATCATGTAACGAATGTTTCGCTGCAATGCGTATTGTGCAATGCCACGCCACAGCAGGTGCAGCACTTCGGTGGAGCGATGTTCGGCATCGATGCAGGCCCGGCCCAACTCCACCACACGTGAACGTAATTTTTCGTACGGGCTGAAATCAAATTCCTGTTCGCTGTAGTATCCAAAATTTTTCGCGGCAATCTCGCCGGTTTGCAGGCGATACGTCCCGACAACACGGCCCATCTCGGCATGCTCCACAATCAGGTGGTCACAGACCGCATCGTAGCGGTCGAAATCCATCCGGGTTGCGGCGGAGTCGGCGAGCCCCGCGTTCAATTCAACATTGAACACGTTGAACCGCAGCGCATATGCGGCCATGCGATCGCTTTCAGTATTCGCCATGCGAACCTGATACGGCCCCATGCTCAGCGGGCGCGACTCTGCCGTTTGGACGACAGGCTCCAATACAGACGCACGGATGCGGCTGGCTGGAAAAGTGCTGGATGACATTATGGAATCTCCTTGCGCAGGCCGCTGGTTGCAAGCAGCAATGCAGCCTACGCCAAGGAGTTTGATACAGATAAGAAAACGTGCGGTAAACGAGCTGTGAAAACTGGTTGAATCCCGCTTGAATTTTTTACAGCACGATGAATTGCTGCATTTATTTTGCCGGCGGCGTGTATGCGGGGACCGGATCGGCTGAGTGAACCCATGCGGAATACATTAAATCACGCAACATGGATGCACCGGCGGCGAGACGTTCTTCGGTAAAGGCGCGCGACTCTGCCGTGCCTGCGCCAGTGAATCCGCCGACTTTATCCAGCTGGTAAACCTTTTCCACCAGCGACTGGGTGTGACGCAGGTAGGCGACATATTCTGTGAAGACATCATTCATCACATGCGGCTGCGAGACGAGCGATGAAAAATCTGCTGGCTTGATGTTGGCGAGGACGAAAGCCGTCTCAAACTGATAGTGAATATTTTTCGCTGTGGTGTAGCCGTTGGGATTCGGGCCGACCCAGCCGTTGTATTGGATGGTGGTGTGCAGCGGCTGCGAACCATCTGCCGCGTAGTGACCGAGCCAACCTGCGTAGAAGAGGATGCTCTGTTCGACCGGCTTCGTATCCTGACCGAGAGTTTTTTCGCTGCGGTACTCGCGGAAGGCGGCCTTGAGGCGTTCGTAAACCTCATTGGTGATGTAGGGTTGCAGACCGACTTTTTTCACGGTGAGATCGGCGGCCTTGTCTGGATACGCGACCTGCGCTTTGGCCAGCGCGCGGATGAAGTCGTAGCGATTGCGCGGCAGCGGGCCGACGAGATCGGCAGTTTCAAAATCGATGAAGTGTTCCGGCGCCTGCTCGGTGGAGAGCTCCGGCTCGGCGCGCGAACGCCAGCGGTCCGGCTCGGGGCCCAGCCAGGTGATTTCATTCACGGCCTCAGGGGTGCGCAGAAAGGCGGGCACGTCGGCGGGCAACGCGAGGACGGCAACATGGTTGATGTATTGATGGCCTTCATTGCCCCATCCAAAAAGCGCGGGGGTGGCGACGAGTAAAAACAGGCCGGCGGCTGCAACTTTGTTCAGCGAAAGAACTTGGCGACGGATGACAGATAGCAGGTGGGATTTCATGACTGCAGTATAGCCGCTGCGATGGCCGAGATTTTCACAATTCGCCCGTCGCCAGCGGGGCAATGCTTGGTATTCTTAATAACGATATGGCAAATAAATCAGACCTCCTCAAACAACCGATTCAACACATCGACATCAAGCAGCACAACGTAGTGCCGCTGGTGGACGCGATGCAACACATGGCTTACAGCTCCCGCGATTTGGCGCGCGCGGCCAGCATTTATGAAATGATGCTGCGCGACACCGAGTGCGGCGTCATCCTGTGCCTTGCCGGCTCGCTGATTTCCGCCGGCCTGAAACAGGTATTTGTCGACCTGCTGCGCCACAACATGGTGGACGCGATTGTTTCCACCGGCGCCAACATTGTGGACCAGGACTTCTTTGAAGCGCTCGGCTTCCGCCACTGGATTGCCGGCGACGAATTCAAGAGCGGCATGCAGGACGGCGTTCTGCGCGAGTTGATGATTGACCGCATCTACGACACCTTCATCGACGAAGAAGTTCTTCTCCACGGCGCGGAAACCACCGAGAAGATTGCGAACTCGCTGCCGACCCGGCCGCACAGCTCGCGTGAATTTATCCGCGCGATGGGTGCATACCTGGCCGACAACGGACGCACGCCGGCGAAGGGCGCGGGCGACTCGATTGTGCTGGCCGCGTATGAAAAAGACGTGCCGATTTTCTGCCCGGCCTTCAGCGATTGCTCCGCCGGTTTCGGCCTGGTGGCGCACCAGCATGCTCGCCAGGGCAAGCCGATGCTGACGCTCGATTCGGCGAAGGACTTCTATGAGCTGACGCAGTTAAAGATTGCCAACCCCACCACCGGCCTTCTGATGATGGGTGGCGGCGTGCCGAAAAACTTCGCGCAGGACATTGTTGTGGCTGCCGATATTCTGGGCAACGAGGCACCGATGCACAAGTACGCCATCCAGATTACGGTGGCGGATGTGCGCGACGGTGCGCTGAGTTCCAGCACGCTGAAGGAAGCTTCCAGCTGGGGCAAGGTGGATACGACCTACGAGCAGATGGTCTACTCTGAGGCCACGCTGGCGCTGCCGCTACTGGCGGGCTACGCATATCACAAGAAGGCCTACACGGAACGCAAGGAACGCCGCTGGGCGCGCCTGCTGGAGCCGGTGAACGCGTAAGGCTTCTCACAAGCAATCAATAAGAGCCCGGCGAATTACGCTGGGCTCTTTCTTTTGCTGCGGCAGAAATGTTTGTTAAAAGATTCAGGCCACCCGAAGGCGGCCTGAAGTGATTTCGTCGGTTCCCTTGGATTAGAAGGAGAACTTGCCGAAGACCTGTACCAGACGTCCAGTCACAGCGGCACCCTGGAAGGAGCCGTAGGGGCTGGTCGGCGGCGAGATTGCATTGCTGATGTAGCCGAAGCCACCTGCACCTGCGTTCATGCTGCCAGACGGTTGACCGAAGTTCGGGTGGTTGAAGGCGTTGAAGGCCGTGGCACCCAGAGCGAACTTCATGTGGTACATCAACGAGAAATGCTTTTCTACCATGATGTCGCTATCAGCATAGTGCGGTCCATAGTAGCTGTTGCGGCGCACATTGCCCAACGAATTCATCGGTACGTTGGTGTCTTCCGTCGGTGTGTATCCATTCAGGTAGTACGCCTGCGATGTGGACAGAGTGACCGGATCGAGAGCGTAGTTGTTGAAGTTCAAGCAGCCGTTGTGAACAATCTTCTCCGGGCTGTAGCTGCAATTTACTTTGTACGGCGTTACCAACTGCGCTGCTGGGGTACCGCCAACGCTGGGTCCGAGGGAGGCTTCTTCACCTGTATCGGTAGCAGAGAACGGCTCGCCGCTCTTGTAGTAGGACTTGGCGGAAACCGTCCAGCCTTGCAGAACAACCTTTGCCGCGGGATTCTGGAACTTATACGGCAGGTCCCAGACTGCATCCAGCGAGAAGGAATTGCGGGTATCGTAATCTGCGTTTGAGTAGTTCAGCGTGTATGGAGCATACGGCGTCATGGCACCTGAGATGGCACCGATGTTGAATGGTTCTGATCCACCGGCGCCGCCGTTGGAAATCAAATCCATACTGTGGCTCCAAGTGTAGTTGGCGTCAATGGTCAGGCCCTTGCGGTCGCGGTGTTTGTACTGCAGCTGCAGACCGTTGTAGTTGGAGTAGCCGGAGTTGGTAATTGCTGACATGGAGCTGAAGTTCGGATCAGCACCCAGCTTCGGAAGGAAGTTCACACCACCCGGATAGCAGTACACGTAATTAAGGCCCGAGTCCAGGCAGCTCTTTGTCCAGTCATAGCCAACATTGCCGCTCTGATTGAAGTATGCAGATGAGGCATTCATGTCTGCGTTGAAGAACAGCTCGTTGTAGCCTTTGTTGCCGACATAGCCGATGTTGATGGCATCCGACGGGGTAATCTGCTGCTGGATTTTCGCGCTCCACTCAATGTAGCTCGCGTTGTGGAACTGGTGCGGTGCGATGCCGCCAAAGGACGGTGCCGGGAAGATGGCTCCCTGACCGGAAATAACATCGGCGATGCTGTACACGTTTCCACCCGTCTTGAAACCGCTCTGAACAGCTGTGTTCTGCGCGGTTGCCTGACCAAAGTTGTTGCCTACGCCGTGGTTGGCATAGACACCGTAGATAACGCTGGCGTTGTATTTGTTCGGGAAGTTCTGGATGAAGTTATCCAGGATGACCGAGGGATACAAATCGGTGAAGAGACCAGCGCCGGCGGAAACTACGGTTTTGCCATTGCCAAAGACGTCATAAACAACGCCGCCGCGAGGCTGGAAGTTCATCACATCCACAGCCGGAAAGACGTGGTTGTTGCCCTGCGTAATCGGACCACCGCCGGCAAGCGAAGAGTAGGAACCGGGGTTGAAGATGTAGCCAGAGCTCGGATTGAAGCTGGGTAGCTGCGGCGTGATGTTGTTTGTGTATTCAGCAAAGCAACCCTCTTTGCAGCTCGGGTTGCCGGTACGGTCAACACGGAGGCCGGCGGAAACCTTCAGCTTCTTGCTGACCGAGAAGTCATCCTGTGCATAAACGCCCAGGTTGTAGGTGGCAATGTGAACATCCGACTCGCCCGTGAATGACTCAGAGTACGAAGAGATGCCGTCAGCGGGGAATGAAGCAACGCTAAAGTCCGGCAGGTCCATGACAGCGAGACCGCCATCCACGTTGGCCTGTGCGTCGTAGAGCGAAATTAAGTCGCGGCGAAGATTGACGCCGACCTTGAAGGTATTGTTGCCCTTCACGCGGGAGAGATCGTCTTCAAACTGGTAGCCGGTGACGTTGCGTCCCTGCGGGAATGCGTTCGGCATACCGAGTGTACCGAAGCCGGACTCGCTGGGGCCTGCATCGAACATCGCGAGGAAGGTCGGGTAGGCGGCCAGTGTGGAGGTGAGATTCGACGGTCCAAAGTAGGCCGTGTACCAGAGTGCAGAAAACACAAACTGGTTGGTCATGTGGTCGTTGATGAGGTAGGTATCGTTGAGCTGGCCTTCATACTCCGGCTGCTTGCTGACCGTGTTGAAAATCGGCGCCGTGAAGTCGGTGAAGGTGGGCTGGGTACCGTGGTCCATCTTGGAGCGACCGAAGAGCGAGTGCTTGTCGCTGATGTGCCAGTCTGCGCGCCATGTCCAGAGGAATTCCTGGTTGAGGTTGGAAGCACTGGCCTGTACAGCGTTGGTGCAGGCAATCGCCGAACCCGAGGGATCGGTGGAAGGAACCGAACCGAAGTACTGGTGAGGAGCGAGACCCGTATGCGCTCCAGAAAAACCATAGAGGCCGCAACCGAGATCTTCGTTGCCGTCCTGCAGAGTGGTTTGCGGTGCCGGGTTGCCACCAACGATAGGAGCATTGGTGGTTGGCTTCGACAAAGCTGCATTGTAGAAGGGTGCGTTCTTATAGAGGTTGAAGGTCTGTGTATAGAGTGAGGTGGACTGTGAAGGAATGTTGTTCAGGACGAAAGTCTGCAGGGCTGCGGACGGGAAGACCGAAACGCCGCTGACCGGCAGCACATAGTGCAGACCTTCATAGTCGGTAAAGAAGAAGAGCTTGTCCTTGATGATGGGACCGCCGCCCTGGACTGCCCACTGGTTGGAGACCGAACGCTCACGGTTCGCACCATTCAGGTTGCGGAACCAGTCGTTGGCGTTCAGCATGTCGCCGTTCCAGTAGTAGTTGACCAGGCCGTGGAAGTTGTTGCCGCCCGACTTGGTGATGTAGCTGACCGTTGCGCCAGCGGCGCGGCCATACTGCGAGCTGTAGCTGTTGACGATGACCGAGGACTCCTGCACTTCCGCCTGGCCGAGGGTCAGGTTGGAAGAACCGGAGTTATTCAGGCTGAGAAATGGATCGTTGTAGTCAGCGCCGTTCAACACGAAGAGGTTGGAGATGCCGGGCAGACCGTCAGCGCTGAAGTTGCCATAGGCACCGCCAGCATTGACCACAACGCCGGGTGCCGTGTAGGCAATGGTGGAGATGTCGCCGCCGGGGGCGGGCAGTTCCTGGAACTGCTGCTCGTCAAAGGTTGTGACCAGAGCAGGAGTTGTGAGATCGATGATGGGCACTGTGGCTGCGGAAACTTCTACAGTTGCGGCCGCGCCTGCGGGCTTCATCTTCAGGTCCGCGGTGGCGATGGCGCCGACCGGGACTTCAACAGAGGTCTTGTTGGTCGTCAGACCCTGGCCAGTGGCGGTCAGGATGTAGACACCGGGCTTGAGCAGCGGGGCAGTGAATTTGCCTTCCGCATTGGTCGTCACCTTCAGGGTGGCGCCGCTGGCCTGGTTCTGCAGGACGACGGTGGCATTGGCCACGGCAGCGCCCTGTGTGTCGGTCACTGTACCGGTGACTTCACCGGAAACCAGCGTCTGCGCATTTGCAGAAATGGCAAGGCAAATTACGAGGGCAAGCGTCAGGCACGGCAAAATTACCGCGCGTGCGGTCCGTGGAATCCAGCTTGTCAGGGAGATATTCCTAGTACCCAGGTCAAGAGACATCATTATTTTCTCCTGTCAGTATTTTGTTGTCTGAACTTTCTGATTGCAAAAATAGCTCAAAATCAGCGCATCTCGTGGTCTAGCTCACATCCCCAAACTACGCTGTAGTCCAAAACAAAGATTGACGTTTGTTAAACCTGTATCAATTTGAATGCCAATCTATAAACCTATAGATTTCAACAGTTTGTAATATTCCATCCGAGTCCAATCTCCGAATTATTAGAGATTATTATTGCGAATCTATGAAATTCTGAATTTCATAGCTACAGCATATCCCTTTACTCACAGGTGCTTACGGGGTTGGCGTCACAGGGATACTGTGAGCCATATCACAAACCCAGACAATCGACCGAGAGGACCATTTAGAAACGGACTTGATTTTTATATTTCTTTGTTGAAAGAACTGTTCACAATTTATGTGAAATTGGAGTAATGTGAGTTTGCACTAAAACTGCTGATTACATATTTCCATGCGTTCAGGAACGGCTGGACGTGTGCGTATGCGACGGCATGGATCGGCTATAACGAATCCTGGCATGTCTGAATTCTGTATGTTTTGAATTTTTTCATGTACGAACCGAGGAACAGGTCTTATGTTGTTTTGTTGTTTATTTCTCCTGTACTGCCTTCTGTGTCTCTTTGGCTGGAGTCTGGTGAGGGTGTCTTCGGACGCCTACAAGCAGACCCGGAACAGCAAGCCGCTCTATGCGGAAGCAACCAGCGAGCAAAATGCAGAGACGACCCTGGCGTTAACCTCGCAACCGCTCCCCTAGAGCAACTGTCCCAGCCATTGTCGAACCAGAGTCTGCTCCGGCAGATTCCAGCAGAATTGCGTCGCGCGAAGCCTACTCAGCGGACAATCGCTGTAGTATGCTCGCAACCATTCGGATGTCCACGGCTATAGCAACTTCGCTTGGGTGGTCTACGGCAGGCCCCATGCCGCATGCCATGCAGAGGCTCGCTATTCAGCTGCCGGCAAATGGCTCTCTGCCTGCCGCGCTGGGGATGGTTGCGGCGCTGGTTGGCATTGGCATTTTCGCTGGGGTATTTCTGCTGGCGCAGCGGCGCCAATCACGACATTTCTCGCAGCTGCTGGATGCGTTGCCGGACGGTATTTTGCAGAGCGACCGCTATGGACGTATCGTCGGCTGCAATGCGGCGGCGGCAGAATTGCTGCATTTGGAGCCGCAACATATCACCGGCAAGCTGGTGCATGACTTGCTGCACTACCGCCATGCAGCCAGTCTGCAATCAGACAGCCCGACTTGCGCGGCCGATTGCAAACTACAGCTGGCGCTTGCGGGCCATGCATCCATCACGTGCGCGGAAACGCTGCATCGCACGGACCGCAGCAGTGTGCCGGTGGAGTTCATATTGACTCCGTGGGCCGAAGGGTTTCTGGTTACGCTGCATGACGTAACGGAGCGCCAGGCGCTGGAACACTCCAAAGACGAATTTGTTTCCACGGTAAGCCATGAGTTGAGAACGCCGCTGACTTCCATTCGCGGCGCGCTGGGGCTGCTCTCTGCCGGGCTGCTGGGCGAGATGAGTGAGAAGGCGGCCAATCTGCTGCGCATTGCTGTGAGCAATACAGACCGGCTGGTGCGGCTGATCAACGACCTGCTCGATCTGGAACGCATGGCTTCCGGACGCTCGCCGCTGCACCTGCGCCGCTGCTCGATGAAAGACATTATTCAGCAGTCGATTGAAACCATGGCACCGATGGCTGATGCGGCGATGGTGCAATTGGTGGCCGAGACCGATGCGTTGAATCTGACGGTGGATCCGGACCGCATTCAGCAGGTGCTGACAAACTTGCTGAGCAATGCGATTAAATTTTCAGCGGCCGGCAGCGTTGTTGAAATCACACAGACGGTTGAAGCTGATTTTGTTCATCTGCAGGTGCGCGACCAGGGACGCGGCATACCGGCTGAAATGCTGGAGAGTATCTTCGACCGCTTCCAGCAGATTCACGTTTCCGATGCGCGGCAGAAGGGCGGCAGCGGATTGGGGCTCGCCATTTGCCGACATATCATGCAGCAGCATGGCGGACGCATCTGGGCGACGCAGGCGGAAAACGGCGGCAGCATTCTGCATCTGCATCTGCCGAGCCATGCAACTCCGAATCTGACTGCGCCGCACGTGGGTTCACAGACGCTGCAACTGCGGCGCGGAGCAACGGTGCTGGTGTGTGATGATGATGAGCATTTGCGAGGCGTGGTTGCAAATCATCTGCGCATGCATGGCTATCATCTGCTGGAAGCCTCACGCGGCGAACAAGTGCTGGCGCTGGCCGATGAGACGCCGATTGATGTGATTCTGCTGGACCTGTATATGCCGGGATTGAGCGGATGGGAGACGCTGCAGCGGTTGCGCAAAAATCCTGCGACGGCGGAGATCCCTGTTGTCATCCTCAGCATCCTCTCGCCGACGGAACAGCCCCGCGTGGCGAGCAATGCCGCCGGCTGGGTGCAGAAACCCTTCAATGAAAATCTTTTGCTGAATGAATTGAGCCGCGTGTTGCGGCACTCCGACGGACCGTGTCGCGTGTTGCTGGTGGAAGATGATGCCGATCTGGCGCACATTCTGATCTCGAGTTTTGAAGGCACGGGAATTATTGTGGACCACGCACTGACCCGCACAGCGGCCCTGCATTATTTTGAGACGCAGCGGCCGGAGATTGTGATTCTGGACCTGACGCTGCCCGACGGCGACGGCTTTGGCCTGGTGGACTGGATGCGTCAGCAGGTGGATTTCCGCACGCTGCCGCTGGTGGTCTACTCCGGCCATGAAGTGACTCTGGCAGAACGCAGCCAGCTGGTACTGGGGCCAACAGAGTTCCTGACCAAAGCGAAAGTGCAGCCGCAGGACGTGGAGGAACTTGTGTTGACCATGCTGCGCCAGTTCCATCATGTACCAGCAGCAGACAATGGGAATGCTCCAACGGCAGACAGCAAGGTCAGCTTGTAGGATGGTGATGGATTGCCGATAGTATGGAAAGATTGATTCTGGAAAACTGACATGAGCGAAGTAAAACGCATTCTGATTATTGACGACGATGACGACATCCGACAGGTGGCTGCACTGAGCCTGGAAGCGGTGGCCGGTTGGCAGGTGATGACCGCAAATTGCGGCGCGGCCGGCATTGAGATGGCCGCGAAAGAAAAGCCCGATGCCATTCTGCTGGACGTGATGATGCCGGAGATGGATGGTCCGACCACGTTCAAAAACATGCAGGATAATCCCGCGACGAAAGATATCCCGGTGATGCTGCTGACAGCGAAAGTACAGGGCGTGGACCAGCGGCGCTTTGCCAGCCTGGGCGTGGCTGCGGTGCTGTTCAAACCGTTTGACCCGCTGACGCTTTCCGAACAAATATCCACAATTTTAGGTTGGCAGTAGCGCGCGAAATATTTGCGACGCACAAGTTTCTATGGAAATTGATCCACATTCGGCGCAACAGAAAACCGCGGCCCTGCTGAAGCAAATCTGGCAGAAAAACCGGCCGCTGCTGGCGGAACGGCTGACGCTGCTGCAAGATACGCAGGAATTGCTGGCCGCCGGACCGCTGACCGAGGAGCAACGCAGTGAAGCGGCCTCTGTGGCGCACAAACTTGCCGGAACGCTGGGAATGTTTGGTCTGCCGGAAGCGACCGATGCCGCGCGCGAGTTGGAGGTGCTTCTAGATACACACCATCCAAATGTTGAATCGTTTAACAAATCATTAAGAAAACTAAAAGCCGTTGTTGAAACAAAAGACCACAGCGCATAGCCGCATCAAAATATTTTCTTTCCCCACTTCAATTACAAAAACTTTCACGACTTTCTTTCGGCAATTGTGTTTATCATTGCAGCTATCATCTCCCACCAAAGGCACGTGATGCAGCAGAAGATTCTCATAGTCGACGATGAGTCGCTGGTTGCGGACACGCTCTGCATTATTTTCCGCAAGAGCGGATATGAGTGCCGCGTTTCCTACTCCGGCGAGCAGGCCATTGCGGCGGTGCAAAGTTTTGTGCCGGACCTGCTCATCTGCGACGTTTGCATGCCGGACATGGACGGACTGGATGTGGCCGAGGCCATCAGTCGCATCACACCGGAGTGCCGCGTGCTGATGTTTACCGGACAATATATGAACCTGCGGCGTGTGCAGGCGCACTTTGCTGAAATCACCACACATTCGGCCATCGTGACCAAGCCTATCCAGCCGGAAGATTTATTGCGTCAGGCGCGCATCCTGCTGACGCAAACGGAACAGAAAATCGCTGTGCTGTAGCGTGTGAACTTTTTCTTATGCATCCATCTACAATCTTGTTGAGATGAATTCCATTGCACGTCTGTTGATTGCGCTCGGTTCCCTGCTGCTGCTGGTGGGAATTGTGTTGCTTGCGCTGGGCAAGCTGGGCCTACCGCTGGGCCGGTTGCCGGGAGACATTGCGTGGCGCGGCCGCAACAGCCAGGTGTATTTCCCCATCACTACTTGCATCCTGATTAGCGTGTTGCTCTCGCTGCTGCTGTATGTGTTTGGAAAATTTCGGCAGTAGCGGCAAAGCAAATCCCGCTGCATTCGCAGTGCTAGACTCATCTCTGTTACAGCGACATTATGGCTACACGACGATCCAATCCGGCACTACTGGCTGCCCGCGGGCAACGCAAAACAAAAGCTGCGTCAAAAAGTGCTGTGGCTGAAACTTCTCCGGGCTGGTTGTTTGCGCCACCGGTTGCTGAAGCGGAAGTCGAGGCGGAGTCACCTCTTTCGCGACGCATCTTTACTGTGCGGTCGCTGATTGCGCAGGCGCGCACGCTGGTTGAACATCGCTTTGCCGATGTGTGGGTGGAGGGGGAAATTTCCAATCTGCGACCGGCTGCCTCCGGCCATCTTTATTTCACGTTGAAGGATGCAGAGGCGCAACTGAAAGTGGTCCTCTTCCGCCGACAGGCAACGCTGCTGCGATTTGAACCGCAGGACGGCATGGCCGTGCTGGCGCGGGGAAAGTTTTCCATTTACGAAAATCGCGGCGAACTGCAGTTGGTGGCCGACACGCTGGAGCCATTGGGCGCGGGCGCACTGCAAATTGCTTTTGAACAATTGAAAACGCGGCTGGCGGCTGAAGGTCTCTTCGACGCTGAACGTAAACGCGAGTTGCCGCCGTATCCCGCAACGCTGGGCATCATAACGTCGCCCACCGGCGCGGTGATTCAGGACATGCTGAATATTCTTGGCCGCCGACATTCGCGACTGAACGTGCTGCTGTATCCCGCAGTGGTTCAAGGTGAGTCTGCGGCAGCCGAAGTGATTCGCGGCATTGAATGGTTCAACCAGCAGCTGGCCGAAGGCAAGCCGACTGCCGATATTTTGGTGCTGGCGCGCGGCGGCGGATCCATCGAAGACCTTGCCGGCTTCAATGACGAGTTGCTGGCACGTGCGATTGTTGCTTCGAGAATTCCCATCGTCAGCGCCATCGGGCATGAAACGGATTTCACCATTGCCGACTTTGCCGCTGATTTGCGCGCGCCGACGCCATCGGCTGCAGCGGAACTTGTTACCGCGGCGCAGCATCGCATTGAAGAGCATCTCGCCGAACTGACACATCGCGTACGACGCGGTTGCCGCTACCAGTTGATGCGCGCCCGTGAACACTACAATCGCCTCTCTGCAGATGCGGTGCTGGCGCGCGTGGAAGACGGCCTGGGCCGACGCATGCAGCGCATCGACGACCAACGCTACCGTCTGCAGACCGCGATGGAACGAATGCTGCGAACACATTTCCGCACGGCAACACATTTGCGTGACCGCATCCTGCGGCAGGATGTTTCGCAGCAGCTCGCACAATTTCACGCACGTTTGAACCGCACAGCAACGCGGTTGGTACAGGCGCAGCAAACGCATCTACAGCGGCGACGCACACGTTTGTTGGCCGCAGATGCGAGGCTGCAGTCGCTCTCGCCGCTGGCGGTTCTTGGTCGCGGCTATGCGCTGGTTTACAGCGCCGACGGCCGTCTGCTCTCCGACGCAACTGCCGCAACACCTGGCGACATCATCACCACGCGGCTGGCAAAAGGTTCGCTGAGCGCGACAGTGGATGCCGTTAGCGACGATAATAAAAAGTGATGAGAAAACTTTTCGGCACCGATGGCATCCGCGCAGTAGCCGGCGAACCGCCGCTGGATCCAACAACGATTTTTGCCATTGGCAAAGCGCTGGCACACTCGCTGCCCACGGCTCCAAAAATCATTATCGGCATGGACACGCGCGAATCCAGCAACTGGATTGCGGCTGTGTTGACGGCCGGCCTGCATGCCGGCGGTGCGGTGGTTGAGAATGCAGGCGTCATCACCACGCCGGCGATTGCGTATCTAACGCGCCGCCACAAATTTTCCGCGGGCATCGTGCTTTCGGCCTCACACAATCCCTGGCATGACAACGGCATAAAAGTTTTCGGCGGCAATGGATACAAATTGCCGGACGCAACTGAACTTGCGATTGAAGAAGAAATTTTTCGCCAGCACTCGCTGGTGACGCAGACGCATGATGCCGTGCCGAATGTTGCCAAGCTGGCACCGCCGCCGGTGAATCCGCAATATCTTGCCGACTACATCGCGCATCTGCGTGCCGCAGTGCCGGGTCTCGCGCTCGGCAACATGCGCATTGTGTTGGACTGCGCCAATGGCGCCGCCAGCGCGGTTGCGCCGGCACTCTTCAGAAATTTTTCTGATTCGGTGATTGTGCGGCATGCTTCACCCGACGGAAAAAACATCAATGAGAATTGCGGCGCCTTGCATGCCACAGTGGTGGCGCAGGAAGTTTTGGATGAAGGCGCTGCGATTGGCGTAACGTTTGACGGCGATGCTGACCGCGCGCTTTTTGCCGACCACAACGGCCGCGTCGTCAACGGCGATGGCATCATGCTGCTGGCTGCGCGGCATCTGCTGCAACAGGGCAAGCTGGCACACTCCACTGTGGTCGCCACTACGATGTCGAACATGGGTCTGGAAGCAGCGCTGAAACGCAGCGGAATAAAAATGCTGCGCGCGCCGGTGGGCGACAAGTATGTGCTGGAAGAGATGCGCAAGTCCGGCGCCACGCTGGGCGGCGAACAGTCTGGCCACATTTTATTTCTCGACCGCAGCACCACGGGCGATGGACTGCTGACCGCGCTGCTGGTGCTCGAGATTGTGCACAACTCCGGCAAGACGCTGGCTGAGTTGCTGAGCGACCTGAAGGTCTACCCGCAGGTGATTGTGAACATCAAGGTGCGGGAGAAAAAGCCGCTGCAGAATTTTCCGGCCATCGCGGAAAAGATTCTCGCTGCAGAAAAAGAACTGGCCGACACGGGCCGCGTAGTCATCCGCTACAGTGGCACAGAGCCGCTGGCGCGCGTGATGATTGAAGCGGAAAGCGATGAGGCAATGCATCGGCACGCAAACGCCATTGCGGATGCGATTCGCAAAGAGCTGGGAATTTAATTTCTATTTCGCGTCGCGCCAATTGGGACCGACCCCAACATCGGCCACCAGCGGGACGCTCAACTCAATCACGTTTTCCATTTCCTGCCGCACCAGCTTGCGGACTGCCTCGACCTCGTCTTTCGGCGCGTCAAAGAGCAGTTCGTCGTGCACTTGCAGCGTCATCTGCGTCTTCAACCGGCTTTCGCGCAACGCAGAGTCAATGCGAATCATCGCCAACTTAATCAGGTCGGCTGCGGTTCCCTGCAACGGAGTATTGATGGCAGTGCGTTCGGCAAAGCCGCGTTGGTTGCCGTTGCTCGAGAGGATGTCCGGGATTGGCCGCACGCGCCCGAAGAGCGTTCGCACATTCTGCGTCTTGCGAACCTGCTCCAGCGTTTCGTCAATAAATTTCCGCACGCCGCTGTAGCGTTCAAAATATTTTTCGATATACGCGCGAGCTTCACGCTGCTCAATGCCCAACTGCGCGGCCAGGCCGAAGGGCGAGATGCCATAGACGATGCCGAAATTGACGGCCTTGGCGCGATTGCGCGTTTCCTTGTCCATCGTCTTCGCATCCACGCCGAAAACTTCTGCCGCAGTGAGCGTGTGGATATCTTCACCTTCGCGATAGGCGCGCAGCAGCAGCGGGTCCTGTGAGAAATGAGCCATCAGCCGCAGCTCAATCTGCGAGTAGTCGGCGGAGAGAATGACGCAGCCGGTCGATGCAACAAATGCGGCACGAATCTCACGACCCAGCACAGTACGCACGGGAATGTTCTGCAGGTTCGGATTTACTGACGAAAGCCGACCCGTTGACGTGCCCACTTGGTTGAAAGTGGTGTGCACGCGCTGAGTCTTCGCATCAATCATCAGCGGCAACGCATCCAGATAGGTTGACTTCAGTTTTGCGAGCTGCCGATACTCCAGCACCAGCCGCGGAACGATGTGTTGCTCGGCCAGTTCTTCCAGAACATCCTGCGCGGTTGAAATAACTTTCCCCTTGCCCTGCTTGGTCGGCTTGGGCAGTCCCATCTTATTGAAGAGCACCTCGCCGAGTTGCTTGGGCGAATTGATGTTGAAGCGGTCGCCGCTCTCCGTTTGCCCGCTCTCTATATAGATGCGCTCGGTGAGCGCGTTGATTTCCACCGCAAGCCGCGTGGACATTTCGCGCAGCACATCGGCATCCACGCGTACGCCGACACGTTCCATGCGTTCGAGTACCGGCGCCAGCGGCAGATCAATTTCCTGATACACGCGCAGCGTCTGGTTCTTTTCCACTTCACGCCGCAATTTTTTTGCCAGCCGATGCACGGCCAGTGCGGCCTCCGGCAATTGCGTCTCTTCCTGCGCCGCCAGTGTGCCTTCGCCAAAACGTGCGCACACGTCGGCGAGTTTGTGGCTGCCATGCGTCGGGTTGATGAGATAGGAATAGAGCATCACGTCATGCTCCACGCCGCGCAGTTGTATGTCGGCATCCGCCAGTACGCGCAATGCGGACTTGCAATCGTGCACAGCCTTAGAGATGTTGGAATCTTCCAGAGAATTTTTCACATCGGTATGCGCGGCTAGTTCCACACGCAAGCCGCTGTTGTCTTCGGCGGCGATGCCTAGATCGAGGCCCACGCGCACGGCTTCCTGCGGTGGCTCATCGCTTAGCATCAAACTTCCCTGCCGCGAAGTTGTGCGTTCGACGTTTTCTTCATTTTCGTCGGCATCGTCCTCTTTGCCGTTCACGGCTGCACTGCCGACTACAACTGCCAATCCATTTTTTGCGGCTGCGTGAAGACACGCGGCAATCTGTTTCGGCGTAGGCGATGTCAGCAATTCCACCGGGCCGCGTTCGGCGGTCTCTGCCGCAGTCATCTCCGCAGCACCACCGAGTTCCTTCAGCATCGAGGTGAATTCCAATTCGCTGAAAAGTTTTCTGCAGGCATCCACATCCACCGGCT